>Ga0209976_10000099_pt1 | contig 59520 bp, 91 predicted proteins | sample SumtaG_FD_182806 | JGI IMG/M metagenome (GOLD analysis project Ga0209976, IMG submission 182806) | Deep subsurface microbial communities from Indian Ocean to uncover new lineages of life (NeLLi) - Sumatra_00157 metaG (SPAdes) (version 2) | ecosystem: Environmental > Aquatic > Marine > Oceanic >... | reverse complement strand
AGATTATGAAAACTAAGTGGGACGGCCTTTTCTGGGGTGCTTGGAGCGCCAGCATTGTATGGTGCATTGTTTGGCTTGTGGTGAGTCTTCATGGTTGAGAACTGTGATAGTTGCCGATTTAGCAAGCGCACTATTATCATATTTTGTCGTCGCTACCCACCCGTGTTTGGGCCTAATCACGACAGACACGCAGAGGTAGGCGGAGCTATGTGGTGCGGAGAATACAAAGAAGCAGTAACCTACGTGGTTAGAAAGGAATCAAAATGACTAAGGAAGCGAAAGTCTGCTGTTCGCCCGAGCATTACTGTTGTGGCATAGAGTGTGACGTTTGCGACGATTGCAAGTGCTTTGACTGTAAGGTGTCTTGCCTTATGTGTTACATTGGTTACAAAGAGTCACAAAACTGTAAGGGGGGAGAGTAATGGCACCTATGCGGGAAGCTGAGCTAAAAGCTTTTTGGGCTGAATACCGATGCTATGTTTGTGGACAGTTTCTACCCCATTACCCTGATTGGAGAAAGGTAGACAGTTACCAAGCACCACAAGGTATGGGTTGGGATAACTACCTAGATGAACCAGAGTATGTACTTGCTCATAAAAAGTGTTGGAGGAAAACGTTATGAGATACTGCCCGAAGCATGGCAAAGTGATTGCAGTTGCACACTGGATAGAGAATAAGGCTGGTGGCATACCCTTCACAGTAGCGCGTGGTCACTGGGGTCGATGGCTCTGTCCGCACTGTGGAACGTATGCTAGAGCAAGCAAGCCTGCGGCAGAGCCGCGTGGCTATGATGCTTATGAGGAGGGACACCCAAATAGCTGACCCTTGACACTGAGGGTTGAGTCCTGTTATGCTTAGCTAGCAATCCCACATTGTACTGCTTGACCAGAATGCCGGAGGAAGCACTGGCCGCAGGGTTCCAAGGAAGGACAATCATGTCCTAAAGAGATAGCAAGCTCGTTTCGAGCTTACGCGCTACCAGAGAGAAACAGCGTAGCGACTACTTCCCCTTAAACACATCTGGTCACGGATATCTATAGTTGAGAACGGTTGTTCTCAGATTACAGTACGCATTACACTAATCATTTTAGAGCGCGACTTTATTGTCGCTTTGAATACGACTTGGCAGTTCACAAGCCTATTCTTAGTTAGCTTTGTGTGATGACAAAGCGTAACTCACCAGACAAGCTACCGAAAGGGACAGGGGGGAACAGGCAAATATCGTGGACTTAACGTGCAGAGCATTCGATATATTGTGCAGGTGCTTGATTGTTGTATTATGCCAGTAATGGATACGATTTGGCAGTTCACAAATCTATCTAATAGTTAGTTTTTTATGGTGCAAAAAACGTAACAATGTGATAGGATGCACGTATGAAAGGATTTAGGTATAGAGATGGTGCTGAGTATATAGCAGTTGCTTTGCTGTACATCGGTTTTCTAATTGTGCTGGTGACACTATGTACTCGGTAAGCAACCACGTTCACTGTGGCTGTTACATCGAAACGTTGGGGGGTGCAGCAATGCAGAATAAATATGATGCAGAACCAATCCAAGTCGAGCAGTTCACTTGTGCAGGCCATAGCTTTTGCCGTGTCTCTTTAGAGATAGGTAGATGGCATCGGTCTCCGCATGAGTCTTGTTTTGTCAGTGAGGAAATCATTGCAGAGGGTGTTGCCAAGCGTACACGTAGCGATAGAAACGATGACTATGTTGGTGACAACTTAGCTTTGTGCCGCGCTCTCGATACGCTCTCAGCGAAGGTACGGAAGAGGGCTATGGGGAAAGTGAAACATAATGATGACATGAAGGAGCAACGCGCTAAGAGGCGCGAACGCCGTGTGGCAAGCCGTGTTGTGTTCGGAATTGATATGGCCTCACACGTTGAGCCTGTTGAGATGAAGAACATAGAAGTGGTCGCTAAGTTTCTAAAGATTCCAGACCAGTTACTATTGACTGAGGAAGAAGAAGAGAGGTTGATTGACGAATGCTGACGAAAGAGGAAGCGGTACAGAAAGCGACAACGAAGTGGGAGCATGTTTCCGCTATGTTAATTGATTTGTCTAGTGCTGTCCATCGACCATGTGACCTTTGTACTTATTACGAAGAGTGTGATGATTGTCCTTTAGGTAACAGGAAGCTTGGTAGAGCTGATTCTCAGAACTGTAATGATTATTTCAGAATCTCTGAGTTGGTGGAAGATATTAGGCAGCGTTCGAGTAGGGTTCTTGAGACTATCAAGAATATAGAGGTATGTAACCATTTGGACGAGTATGACGTTACTACAAGAGGAGATGACAAGCGGTACTTTAGATGTTCAAGTTGTGGACGACATAGAACGGAGGAGTACTAATAGATGAATGCTAATCTGTTTGGTTTGTATGTTGCCATGATGATAGCGTTGGGAGCAACGTGGTATTTGTTTATATTGACGTTGGAGGTGATATCAACGTGGTTTGGGTAGAGTTCTTTGTAGGCTTTGCAATCGGAATTGTGGTTGGCGTGGGAGCGCTTAGCACTGTTGCACTATTATATAAAGGGGAGGGATAAGGGTGTTTGGTTTTAACAACGAAGTTCCATTCGAGAACTTGCATGGCAAGACGTTGGCGGAGATTAGGGTCGGTCAAGATAGTGATGGTGCTGACGAGATTGAGTTCGTTACTATGGATGGCGAGCGTTTCTTGATGTATCATGTGCAGGACTGTTGCGAGGGTGTATCTATTGAGGATATCGTTGGCAGTGCTGGTGAGGGTTCTGAGGCTTTGAGTGCTTTGCTCGGTAGTGAGTTGCTGTTTGCTGAGATGGCTACTGACGAGGGTGAAGGTGAGTCGAGTACTTGGACGTTTTACAAGTTATCTACCATGCACCATCATGTGACAATTCGTTGGTACGGGGAGTCGAATGGTTGGTACTCTGAGACTGTGAACTTTAGGCAGATAGTAGAGGATAATGATGGCGAAGGGTAAAGAGTATTTGACGCTGGTTGGTAAGCCAGACTGTGAGAAAGGCAGTTCACTTTCTCAGGCGCAGGAAGCTTTGAATCGCAAGCTTCCAAGGAGAGAGCCTTATCAAACCGCTTGTGAGATATGCGGAAACAATACGTCCAGTGTGTCGAAGAGATGCAACAACTGTTGGCAAGTTGAGCATCGTCTGGAAGAGTACTTGAAACATAAAGCTGGGCGTGATAAGGTAGCGGAGATACTATTGAGGATGGATGCAGACAGATTGTGAAAGTCTGTAAATGAATGTCCCAAGGGACATATCTTGAGGGGAGAGATAGCGTTGGCTGGTTTAAGAGATGACCTGTTGAAAGATGCTAAGAAATATCCAATGATGCGCCCAGTTCTTGTGTTGACTAGATGGATGGACGGTCTGTTGGGTAGACTGGACGAGAATCAAGATAGAGGCGGATGGGAAGGGTGTACTGCCTCCTACTTGCTTGAAAAGATGTACAGTCATATGGACAATGGGCGTAAAGGTATCGAAGGCGGAGCAAGCACTGAGTTTGTACGCAAACACTTCCTTGACGCTAGCAATTACGCCATGATGTTGGCTGATAACTACGACCGCGAGCATGAGCCTGATGGTGAGTACAAAAGGCGCAACGAAGAGGGTGACTGGATATCTTGAGTGATTTTGCCGAGAGAATTAACGAGGCTATTCACTACAACTCGGACGGTGACGTTGATGTGGAAGAGCTAGTGGATGTGATTGTTGACGAGTTCGAGGATATTATGAATCGCCTGTATGCTCTTGAGCAGAGCGAATCAATCAATGCGAATCGTCGTGGTCAGATGACTACTGCCGAGAGATGCAGAGAGGACAACGAACGCATATGAGTGTGTGGATAGTATTGCTGGCGTGGATAGTTGCGGGTTTTGTTGCTTGTTGTGCTGCTCGGGTGTTGATTAAGCTATGATGTGGAACGCATTGAACGAACGTGCCTTTAGAGTATTGTTTGAACATGCAGTGGATGATGGGCTTGGCTGTCCACCAGGGGATTTCCAGAGTGACAATTGCAGAACACCCCAGTTGGATACTGAGCGAGTGTGCTTTGATTGTTGGCGTACATATACCAGCATACAAGCGCAACGAGACTATGGGTTCTTGGAGGACAGAGTAGATAGAGCCATTGACATGTACGTGGGAGCATGTAGACATGCAGCGGACGAGCAATGCAAAGCTATCTCTAAGGAGGATACATGTTGTGAGGAGGAGAAAGATAATGATTGATGCGAAGCAGAACAGGGACTTGCTTATTGTGTATTGTGACCCCTGTGCCAGCAGTCTAAAGTTCTATTCGAGACAGCTCAATCCTGTGGTTGGTAACCCACTACGGGATGCGATAGAAGCAGCTGGTTGGCATGTCACTGATGCTGGACAGTTCGGGAGAGAAGACGGACACAAGTGCCGCGCTTGCATACGGAAGGGGAAGACATGATAGGCGAGCCAAGGACGATAGTATCATGCGGAGAATATACGTGTACTCATTGGAAGAGTGGCCGCTGTATAGCTCTGCGTATTAGCTTAGAGGTAGAGAAGAGACTGGACGATACGAACGAGCTTGTCTGTGATACATACGAGCATCGGGACGATTGGTACGATGGGGATGACAGTGATGACGATGACCTATTCGCGGAAGAGAATTGGGCTGATAGTTTCGGGGAGACTTGTCGATGAAAGTACGTTGTGAACTGACTGACTGTGCCAACAACGTTGACAGTTGGTGTGCTACCGAAGAGATAAGCATAGTGCATGATATGGATGTTGGGCATTACTGTGAGATATATGAGCCAGAGGATGCAGTGCCAGATATGTATGGGGAGTGGGATTACTGATGACTACTATCTGGTGTGAAGAGTGCTACTGTACCAAGTGTGTGGTTGGTGAGTGTACGGCAGAGGATGTAAAGATGATTATGGGATACGCTGGTCGGGCGCACTGTGCCACATATCAGTGTAGGCCAGAGCTTGACGATACAGTATACAAGGACGAGTACCCAATGGGAGATGACCATGAATGGTAGCTGATACGTGTACGCAGTACAGTACACTATCTGGGAAGTAGATAGCTATGCTATCGTACTACTACCTAGCCAGGTACTTACCAGTATGGGTGGAGCAGTGCAGGCCAACATATGCTGTATTGGAATGGGTGGCCGGGCATGAAGACCAGCCAGCTATGTACCCAGCCGTATGGTTGCCCGTAGGGTATGGGTGCCCAGTGGGTAGTGGGCCATGTTGACCAGCTGGGTATCTGGGTGCTATACTGTGTAGACGCGCACAACGCGCACATCTTATAAAGGAGCTGAGCATAGTGGCGGACAATACTGACCGTGTGGTGGCACTACATGACAAGCTGATAGAAGAGTACGCAGCGTACACGAACAGCGAGCGAGCAATCACTGAGTTCACAGAGCTATTGAGTGAGTACACTAGTGCATGTGCATTGGCAGCAAGCCAAGCGTTCGCGGAGCTACTGGGCATAGATGCTGATGTGTCTATGCTACAGCTGACGGACGAGCAGTACCGGAAGCTGGAGGCTAGTGGGCAGCTGGATGCGTACATAGATGGGAAGGACAGACTAGATGACTGATACACTGATGCCAGTACATGACACGCCAACCGAGAGCCGGGTGGCTTACCTACGCCGAGTGGCTATGGCTTACGATGTGCCAATGAACCTCATAAGGTATGAGCGCATCGACTATCGAAGCAGCGCCAACGGTCACACCAACGGCGGTGCGACGACCTTTGCTAGTGGCCGGGTAGCACGTACAGAGGGAGATGGGTCGAGTAATGCTGATTGACGGGTTATACATGCCAGTTTTGATAATCGGCTCTGTAGGGCTGGTGGGATGTGCTATCCTGCTTGCCCATGCTGTCAAGAGGTCAACGAAGTTTCTACGCACTGACACACGCAAGCAATCGCAACCTACGCAGGCCCGAGCGGGTTCGGAAAATCGCTTGAGACCTTTCGGCACCACGATGCGGTCGGATGATATTTTGGCTGGTGCAGAAGAACCGACCCCCACCCCCCTAACGCCTGGTGACGGTGTTGACTGGCCGCAGCATGACCACACTGAAATGATGCGCGGCCCGTATCCACTGCCGTTGACTACAAGGATTCTAAACAACCCTCTAGTTGACAACAAGGCTGGCATTCATTTTCCATTCGGTGGCTATGAAGAGCGGCTAGAAATACTCGAATCGAATCAGCGCAAAGCAGCTGACAATATGAGTAGCATGATAAAGCTCGCAGAGAAGATGGCCGACCGGATACTTGAAATAGAACGCAAGGAAAGCAACAGCTGGGAAACGGTCTGTGACCTGACCGAAGAGCTGGGCATTGTACAGAACAAGCTGGCCGACTCAATATTTATTTTGTATGGAGGGAAGAAACCTGATGGCTACTGAGAATGCAACAGATAACATGGGCGAGTTAATCTATGTTGATTTTCGTAATAAGTGCAGAGTCGATGCCAAACCCGACGACCCGGTGTTCTATATTGTGGAAGTCAACTGTCAAAACTGCCCACTGAAAAACGATTGCTTTTGGTTAGTGAAATTATTCAAACGGCGACTATGCCCTTACCACTGAGGAGGAAGCGTGTTAGACTATCGACAACTGAAACCAGCGGAGGTAATACCAGAAGAGCAAGTCACGGTAACAGTAAACAAGCATCGGCTTGAGACTTTTATCTTTTGTGAGCTGGTCGAAGGGTGCGGTGGCTGTCCAACAGAGAAAGTAAGAAAATGCTGCCAGAAGATAGGAGCGCTAGCAAAGGAGTTCAAGGAGGAGCTAAGAAGCAATGGCTAAAGGCGGTTTTTACGGTACAAACACTTTTTCGACTGGAGGAGTTAAGATGAAACACGACGAGGAAAAAGAGACAACGGCAAATGAGGAAATTGAGATAGCAAGGCTGAAACTTGCTAAGCAGATAAACGACCATCTGGAAAATCCAAAAGGAGTCAAAGACTTGGTTGCTTTGGCTACTGCGGTTGAGAGGATAAGATAATGCGGTCGAGCGTGAGAGAAGCAAGAGAACAGGGAAAGACATTTACCGTAATAGTCAACGGTAACGACGTAAGTAACCGCTGTTTTGGCTTTGATTCTGATGAAGGCTGGGCTGATTGCTACATTTTAGACGACAACGGCAACCTAGCTCTTATAGAGGTCGCACCCAAAGACGGTTGGAAAGAGTTCGATACCGTGACAGAGCGCCTACATGGTTCGGTAATATTCTATGAAAACATAAAAGCTGATGAAATTGGCAGAAAAGCACATTCTGAGTGGATAAAAGTCTTTTTTGCAAGGAAGCGAGCGGAAAATGAGTAATTTTGCGGATAACTACTATTGTAAGGGCTGTAAAGAGGTAACCAACCACATGTGTCTCGATGACACGCCTATCCAGCACATGTATACGGTGAAATGCACTATTTGTGGGCGCACACCAATCAGGGGAGTTACCTACGCTAAGCTATTAAGTCTATTGGAGGAGGAAAAGCAGTGGAGATAAAGGATATTTCAATCGGTCTAATCAATCCAGCGGAGTACAACCCGCGCAAAGACCTACAGCCTGGTGACCCAGACTACGACAAGTTGGTGAAGTCACTGGAAGAGTTCGACTTGGTTGAGCCTCTAATCTGGAACGAGAAGACCGGCAACCTTGTGGGCGGTCACCAACGCCTCAAGATATTGCAGGCTCGGGGCGACGAGGTAGTGACCGTTAGTATCGTTAGCCTGACAGTGGAGAAGGAGAAGGCACTCAACCTCGCTCTAAACAAGATAGGGGGCGGCTGGGATATCCCGAAACTCACAGACTTGCTTACAGAGCTTGAGGTGAAGCTGCCGGATGTAGAGGTGACGGGCTTTGACACGAAGGAGATACAAAAGCTCACTGCCCAGTTCAACCAGAGCATGTTGCCTGGTGGTGGGGCCGAACCCTCACCGGACGACTCGGTGATTCTTACATTTGCGGTCGCTGACTTTGACGCTGTACGGGAAGACCTCTTTGAATTGCTCGAAAAGTATGAAATAGAGGCGGATATCGGCTAATGGGACAGACTTTTAGGGAGAAAGCGTCAAATAAGGCGTATCAGCGCCAAATACGGGAGCAAATCGCCGCAGACCCGTCGAAAGCGGACGTTGCCCCCCGTCCAAGCGGTGAACCTCACCTTAAATCAGCGAAAGTGAGGCAGACCACCCGTAAAGTGGCCCAGAAAATCATTTTGCACTACGAATGGCTTGGTACACTACCTATTTGCCGTACATACTACGGTATATTCTTCGATAAGTACTACTGCGGTGGTGTTTGCTGCTTTGGTAGCCCGGCTGGGAACCGGGTAGCGGAGCAATTGGGGGTTGACCAGCGAGAGATGGCCTACCTTGCCCGCGGTGCATGTACCCATTGGACACCGAAGGGCACGGGAAGCAAGCTCATTTCTTACTCATTGAAGATGGAGAAAAAGAAAGGCCGCAAAATAGCGATAGCCTACTCGGACACCGATGCAGGCGAAATAGGAACCCTATATCAAGCGACCAATTGGATTTGTATAGGGAAGGGCGGGCGTACCACTCAGCTCATACATCCAAACGGCAAAATTTACGACCAGAAGATTATACACGACACGAAGATTAACAAATGCCCGAACCTATCGTGGAGCCAACTACGGCAAAAGTTCCTTGCAGCCGGTTGGAAGGAGAACCGAACCAACCCCAAGTGGCGGTACGTTTATGTTCTTGCGACTGGCAAGGAGCGGGAGCGGATTATGACATACGTGAAACCGCTCACCGTTGAGTATCCGAAGCGGAAGATTGATAGTAAGGGTGGCAAGTGATATAATAGTATTCGCGTCTAGCTAATAGCAGCAGCTTGGTTTCCAGCTAAGTGAGGCGGTGCGGTTCCGACCTGGACGCTCTATGAACTTAAAAGCAAGCATAACGTGTCTGTCCAACGCAAGGGCTACTGTGGCCTTGTGCATGGTTCCCTATAAGCTCACACCGCAAGTACAAGAAGCTATCACTACTCCGCTGGCAGCTGGGTGTACGCGCTCAGCCGCGTTCGGAGCGGCAGGAATCGGACGGCGAACATTTTACGACTGGATGAAAGGTGTCCCGAAGTTCAGGAAGGCGGTCGAAGACGCGGAGGCGAACGCTCGACTCGCTATTGAGTCTCGCTTAGCTACTCTGGCTGTCGAGGGCGACCGATTTGCTATCATGTATTATCTACAGAATCGCTATCCCGAGGACTGGAAAGATACCCGTAACTTCAAGGTTGACCAGAACATTGCTATAGACGATAAGCGGAAGGCAGAGGCCACCGACGACGAAATTATGAACATGTTGGAAGCAGAGGGTATCGACTGCTCACAGTTCAGGAGCGACGACGATGAATCTGAGTGAAAAACAAAAACAGCAAAAGATAACGGAGTATAAGCGGGAACTGTTGAACCGCAGGGCATGTAGACAAACGCCGGTTCAGTATGCAGAGACCCGCTTTCCGTATAAGTACTGGCAAATCCAACAAGAGATTATAGAAGCTTGTTTCAATAACCCCTTTGTAACCGTAAAGTCCTGTCACGCGAGCGGTAAGACATTTCTCGCGGCGACCGTTGTTCTGCTTTTCCTCCAGGGCTACGTTCCCTCCAAAGTTATGACAACGGCAACAACTAATAATCAGATAGAGAATTTATTGTGGGCTGAAATCAATACACAGTTCGCTAAAGCGAATCCACCCTACCCTTGGATATGGCGGGTGCTTACTAAAGGGCTTAAAATCGCCCCTGACCACTTTGCGCTGGGGTTTGCATCGGATGACGAGATAAACTTTCAGGGATTCCACTCTTTGAACTTTCTCTTGGTTGCCGATGAAGCTGCCGGTATCCCAATGCCCGTCTTTGATGCGCTCTCCACACTGATGACTGGTGAGCATTCGAGGATGCTACTGATATCCAACCCAGATTCACTTACCGGCTACTTCTTCCACTCACATGAAATGGCTCACTTCAAAAAATTCACAATCAGCGCGTTCGATACCCCGAACTTTCTGGAGATGGGTATAACAATGGACGATATACGGACTGGAGACTGGGAAGGCAAGCTCGAAGGTAAGAAAGTGCCCTTCCCGGCGCTCATTCACCCAGCATGGGTCGGTAGAAAGTACATCGAGTGGGGCGGAGAGAGCAATCCCCTCTTCATAGCCAAGGTATTTGGTGAGTTCCCGACCGGCGCGGTCGATTCCCTTATCCCCCTTGACAAAATCATACAAGCTCAGAAGAGGAACGGCTCGACACACGGCACAAATCAGTGGGGGCTTGACGTTGCACGGCTGGGACGCGATAGCTCAATTCTGAGATACCGCCGCGGCGAGCGACTAGAGATTACAAAAGAGTTCCATAAATTTGACTTGGTGAGTTTGACCGAATGGGCTGGAGATATTATACGCAGAGTTGACCCCTCAGCCCCGGTCGCTGTAGATGCGGTTGGTATTGGAGCGGGAGTTGCCGATATGTTACGGATACAGAAAAAGCTCAACGTCTTCGAGTATACAGGGAACGGAAAGAGTGGGGATGACGACTGTGCCAATCAGCGGTCGGAGTTCTACTGGCATCTCAGAAAAATTTACGTGAACGACAAGATAGCCGCGAACATTGACGAGGAAACAAAAGAGGAGTTATGCGCTACCAAGTACAACATTATCAACGGCAAGGTGAGGGTGCTAAAGAAAGACCAGATAAAGAAAGAGATTGGGCGCTCTCCCGATAAGGCTGACGGCTTAATGCTGGTCTACGCGCCGATTGACAACATGACCGCAGTTAATGATATAATAGTGCCAGGCGGCTCAAAGAGACAGCCAAAGGAAGTCGCTAATGAACAGATAGACTATTGGTATCCAGCTAACTAAGGAGGTTTACAATGAACTGGTACATAGCATGGCTCAAGTCGGTTTTACCACAAGCGGGCGCTCAACGAATAACAGTAGGCGAGAAGTGTACAGCCTGTGGAGGCAACAAGCAGGTAAGTCGAATAGCCATTCACAAAATCGAAGGCCCGATGGGAGCGCTCTATCTTTGTGAAGCTTGCATAGAGGGCATAAAAACAATGGTTTAAGAAAGGGGAGGTATGGGTAAGAAGAAACCTACCCAAGACGTTGTAGGACGGCGAAGAGCTAAGCAAGGGCGAAGACGCTGGCTCACGAACTACAAGGAAACGCTCAAGTGTAAGATTTGTAATTTCTCGTTTAAGGGACGACCGGAGTGTTGCGACTTTCATCACACGCCGAAACCAGCATCACGGCCCCACGCTTTATATGTCGCTACTAGTACGAGCGATAAGGCACTTCATGCAGAGTTAAAGAAGTGCATCCCTGTTTGCGCCAATTGTCACCGTACTGTACACAAGAAGAAGAAGAAAAAGAAATGAGTCTGTTGGTGGGCCGGGCAGGAGTCTCCAAAATTCCAGCAGAGGGTTCAATCCCTTCCAGGCTCGCTATATTCTAGGTTCGTCTAATGGTAGGACGCTGGACTTTGAATCCGGTAACGTTGGTTCGACCCCAGCACCTAGAACAAGTGCTTGGTACACGCGCCTATCCTCCAGGGGAAAGTTGGCGAAGCGGCTACCAAGCATTGTGCCACATTAGCTCAGACCCGGCAGAGCATCCGCCTTGTAAGCGGAAGGTCGCAGGTTCGATGCCTGCATGTGGCCCAATAGACAGGCGACAAGTATTTGTGATATACTTACGCTTAGTGATATGACTATAAAGGAGCTGTCCAAGTGGGCCTTCTTGACAAAGTTAATAAGAGGTTCAATCGAAAGAAAGAAACCAAAGCCACCAGGCTGCAAAATCCTGGGGGTTTGTCAATTCCGTTATCAAATACCAGAGATGGGCAAGCAAAGAGTCTCCGAGTAGACTTTCTCTCTATCACAAAATGGGCCTACCGAGGCAACGAGCTTGTACACTCTTGTATGGATGAAAGGAGCCGGGCACTCAAGGAGGCTCCTCTTAAAATATTTGACGAAAAAGCGGATGAATGGGATGAAGACAACCCCGTCGAACTTTTGATGCGAAACCCAAACGCATTCCGCGACGAGGCCGAACTGCTTGAGACTATTGAGCAACACCTAGCACTTACCGGCAACGCTTTTGTTCGCAAAGTTAGAGACACAAGTGGCAGGGTGCGAGAACTCTGGACAATGCAACCCCACCTAGTCAAAATCGTTCCAAGCGCTACAACCTTCATCTCCCACTACATATACACGGTTGATTCCGTAGAATACCCACTTCCAGTAGAGGATGTAGTCCATCTGTTATATATCGACCCAGCGGATGACTACTATGGAATATCTCCACTGGTAGCAGCTGCCAAGCGCATTGATGCAGACAGCGAACTTGGGACGTTTACCAAGCAGCTGCTCTTGAACATGGCAGTCACTAGTGGTTGTTTTGTTACCGACAAGAAGCTCAACCCAGAAGAGCGAGCGATTATGGAAGACAAAATGGCGAGTCGTTATGTCGGCGCGATACGCGCTGGTCTCCCGATGGTTCTTTCGCACGGCATGAAGTGGGAACAGACCTCTATGACGATGAAAGATTTAGAGGTTGGTAACTTGGCCGCTATTGTAGAGAGTCGTATTTGCTTGGCTCTCCACGTACCAGCCATTGTCGTTGGGGCCAAGGTCGGCCTCGACCGCTCGACGTTTACCAATGTCAGAGAAGCACGGGAATACATGTATGAAAACACAATCGCCCCCGAGTGGCAAATGATAGCAGACAAACTCGGCGGTGCGTTGCTTCTAGACTTCGGATATACCAAAGGGAACTTGAGAGCTAGGTTCGATACTTCACAGATTAAAGCTCTCCAAGAGTCCGAGCAAGCACTTTGGGACAGGATACGCCAAGCGGATTCTCTCTCACTTATCGAGAAGCGGCTCAAGCTGGGTTATAAGAAAGAATCGAACGGTGCTGTCTTTATAGATGCCAACAAAGTGGCAGCTAACCTTGAGACCGGCGAGATGCAACCACGGGTACAAGAAATAGAGGCGGGTGTCAAGAAATCACAGAACCTAGAAGATGGCGGAAAGACAGCCGAAGCTGACACTGGCCCTAAGAAAGCGGCCCCCAAACCAGAACAGGAAGCGAAAACTAGCATAGACGGCGACTATGTTGATGACGATGATTCCGATGCCTCGCGGAGCCTAAGTAAAAAAAAACTGAAATAAAGGCACTGGACTCTATCCCCACTATCGAGCAAAGAAAACTCCTGCTTGAGAAACTAGTCAATAATGAAGAGACCCACGTTAAGGTTATGACAGCGGCAGCTGCTCACATGTTTGGCGAGATGGCAGAGGAGTTTCGCCTTTATTTGAACCAAGAGGGAATCAAGGGCTACGATATCAAAGCACAAATCACTGGCATTCGTAAACTCCGACCGCATATAGAGCAGATAGTCAAGCGCAATATGCAGGCCAACATCACGGACGTAATCAAAGAAGGTGCAGAGGGAACGCGCTCAGTGGTGGGCACATCTTTTGGATTGACAAATGACGAGGCTGTGAAGTTCGCTAGTGAACACACATCCGCCCTCGCAGGGGAGATAGCAGAGAACTCCGTGGAAACCGTAAGAGAGGTCATCACAGACGGAATCAAGAACGGTCGGCCAGTTAAAGAGACTCGAAAGCTCTTGGAAGAGCGGTTTGCCGATTGGGGCGCTGACAGAGCAGAGATGGTAGCACGTACCGAGACACTTAGAGCAGCCAACATGGGTTCGCTTGAAGTCTTGAAGAAGGGCGGTGTTGATTATAAGCAGTTTATAGCCGCCCCAGACGCTTGTGGTACTTGCTTGGCTATACACGAACAGGTCTATAGACTCAAGGATACCTTTCTTGCTAAAGGAGACAGCCTTAATACGGCTACTGAGACATTCAAAAACGGCTACATGTCTATGCCAGCGCCACCCATCCACCCGAGATGCCGTTGTACTATCGGCGGAGTTCCTGGCAGCATGGTTGACGAGCGAAGTTATATGACCGTGAAGTCGGGCAAAAAGAGCGCGGATGGCATAAACGAAGTAATGGGTATGTTTGGCGAGCTAGACCCTGCCAGAGAGTTTAGTCACATGAGGAATGGGCTTAGAGACACGGTAATCACTCGAACGGTTGAAAATGGAACCGCCGAAATAACCATACGGCGTTACGGAGACAGAATGAGCGTTTTCTTGAAAGACATGGGAACCTCTGTCCCAACTGCCGAAAACTGGGCCGGAGAGGTAGGACAGCTTGCATATGGTGACCTCCACACTTGGTTGCCTGATGCCCAAGGAGCAGGCAATGTCAGCATTCGTCTTTTAGCTGGTGACTCTGGTAGTCTGGTCTCCTTATCATCGAAAGCAGTAGCAGAACCAACCGTCTTTACATTTTCAGATGCAGCCAGCAAAGCAGCATGGGTAGATAAGTTTGGCAGCATAGCGGAAGCGTACCCAGAACCCACCAAGCTGCTTACACTGGTTAAAGATGAAAAGTTCGCGCTAAAGTATAGCAACAATGTGGCAGAAACCTATCCGACAGGAAGCAAAGAGGCCATACGCTTTAATAGCAACTTTACACGGGCCAAATTAGATAGGGAATATGCCAAAGCGTATAGAGATGGGTATACGACCATAAGGAATGCTGATGAAGCAGCTACCCATGAGTTCGGGCATGTGGTTCACACGTACCTAGAGAACCAGGGGATTGATTACACTAATCTAAGACAACCAGGAGAGAAAGTTATAAGTGACTACGCCACAAGAAACCATAATGAATATTTTGCGGAACTGTTTACTAAATTCCACGAACAGGGTTTTGATGAAAGCAGAAAAGACATGCGAGAACTGAAATTTGTACTACAAGCAGGAGGCTTGATACCATGATGACTCTACCGCCCAAATGTTTAGAGTGCAAGCATTTCCACCACTTGCCAACGACTCCCAGAACGTGTGAAGCTTTTCCAGAAGGGATACCACAGGAGATTTACTTTGAGGGAGCCGACCACACGAAACCCATAAAAGGGGATGGTGGAATTACGTTTGAGCAGGCAGAAGAATAGACAATAACCGCCAGCTATGATAAAATACGAAACGGGTGAACTATATGCTTGACTACATACAAACTGAATTAGAGATTAAAGCATTCGACGGTAAACAGAGAACCTTCGATGCAGTTGCTGCTGGTATTGGGAACGTAGATAACGGTGGTGACGTTTTCGCGCCTGGTGCGTTTAAGCGTTCGATAGGTGGGGCAGTCAAAGCAGGCAAGGTCAAGTTCTTAGATGCCCACCCCTACAAGTATCCAGGGATACCAAGCACCAAGTATGTGCTAGGAAAAATCATGGCAGCTTACGAACTGGAAGACAAGCTTGTGGTTCGTATCTTTGTAAGCGACACGGCAGACGGCACCGATTTACTGACAAAAATTCAGGACGGCGTGATTGATGCGCTGTCCGTAGGCTACATAGCAGTCCAACAACATTTTGAAGAAATTGATGAAAAGGTTGTACGTGTTCTTGAGGAGGTGAAACTGATGGAAGTAAGCGCTGTTATTTGGGGGATGAACGATAGAGCCACCATTGACGCTCTGAGCGTGAAAGAGCAAGCCGAGAAAGCAGGCGCAGAGATTAAGGGCTTAACCTACGGGGCGACTCTTAACGAGGAGACCGCGCAGGATGCGCTCTGGAAATCGAATCAGACGTTCAACGAAACGCTCGCCGACATCCTTAAAGATGATTCGGTTGAAGAGAAGGCACCGCTACTCCAGAAGGCACTTGACGATTACAAGGGCGCACTATCGACTCTCTTAGGTCTGGAAGACGCTAAGTTGACAGGCAACGACAATGAGTTTATAATCAGGGCGAACGAACCGCTAAATGCACTTCTTGAAGGAGCGCAGGCACACGGCGAGGAAGAGGAGAAAGAAACCAAATCCGAAGCCGTCCCGTCTGAATCCGAAGGAACCCGCGAAGAGGAGAAACAAATTGCTCTGACTGAAAGGGTAACCAACCTACGAATTGACAGGTTGAGATAACAAGAAAGGAGTGCAAAAACCTAATGGATTACAAAGAGAAAATTGACGCTCTGAACAAGGACATTACCAAGGCGGCTGACGAGGCCAAGGTGATAATGGACGAGTTTAGTGGGAAGGCAATGCCAGAGGCGAAAGCTGATGCTGTTGATAAGCTCTGTGTAGAGGCTGAGGATATGCAGGTAGAGGTCAAGCGGTACGAGAAGTTGCTTGGCATCGACGAGCATACCCGCAAGCTAGATATGCGCGTCCCTCACAAAGAGGGCAAAGAGCCGAAGAATCCCGCAGAGGGCGAAGAGGAAGAGATTAAAGACGACCCCATAGTTGGTCACATCACAATCGGTCGTATGTACACCCTTGCGAAAGAGTATGCAGACGGGAAGAGGCAGAGCTTTCAAGGCTCCTCGCCGATGACAAAGATGGAAGCCAAGGATGGGCTTGTTGCGATTACAAAGAGCCAGCTTGAGGAGATTAAAGCCTCTGATGTTACGACATCAATTGCTGGTGACCTGATTCGCAACGACCGAGTTGGCGAAATCATCCGAGAGGAAGACCGTCCGCTCCGTGTTCGCGGTCTGCTCACCGTTGGTGGGACAGGCAGTGACACAATCGAGTACCTGGAAGAGACATTTGACAGCCAGGCCGCTGGCGTACCCGAAGTTTTCCAAGGCGAGGCTACCAAGCCGAAGTCTGACATTCGGTACGAAGAGAAGACCGCTGTTGTGAAGCAAATCGCCCATTACATCCGAGTTTCTAACAAGATGATGGAAGATGCGCCGCAGCTACAGTTGGCAATCGACTCCCGCCTGTCCTATGGACTGGACAAAGAGGAGGAAGACCAGCTGCTCTGGGGAACTGGTGCGAGCAATGACTTGACCGGCATTCTTAACACAGTCGGTATTCAAGACTATGCGACCGCTATCCACGCCGTTCGCGGTGACGATACGGACGATACCTTGCTTGACAAGATTCGTCGGTCACGTACAAATGTCGAACTTGAGTTTCTCGAAGCTTCCGGTGTGGTTCTCCACCCGCTAGACTTTGAGGAAATCGAGCTGTTGAAGGGCACTGACAAACGCTACCTGTGGGTAACCGTTCCGGCTGGTGGGGGTACAAGAGTATGGCGACTCCCTGTAGTAGAGACCGTAGCTGTTGCAAGTCCCGCTGGCACTGGCGAACGTCATTGCTTAGTAGGCGCTTTCAAGATGGGCGCGGCAATCTTTGACCGCACCGGCACGAACATCGAAATTGGTTATGCCAATGACGACTTCATAACGAACTATAAGCGAGTCCGAGCTGAGAAACGTTTGGCGCTCATAGTTTGGAGACCGGCTGCTTTCATCGACATCAAGACAGAAGATGCCGCAAGCTAAGTTGAAAACCGAGGCAACGTGTAAAGACCGTTGTAGTTACGCATAAGGGGGGCGGGGTAACCCGCCTCTCTCTTTCTAAGGAGAGAATATGGACAGAGAACGATTTATGGAGCTTGTGGAGCTGACAAAGACAGTAGACGAGCGCCCGAAGGTTCTCAGAGACCTTATCAGGCGACCAAACTCTTTTCACTACTACAAGCTTTTCGTCCATCTCGGCCAACAGACTCACCCAGAGTTGATTGTCGAGTTGGGAACCAACCAGGGTGTCGGCGCGTTACACTTCCGCCACGGCACAAAAGATGCGCGAATCATCACCGTCGATATCAAGCGAACGCAAAAGATAGAAGACCGCTTGTTTGCCCATAACGTCGAGGGTGTGATTTGTGACGCTACAGAGTACGCGGCACAAGTCGAAGACGGCACGGTTGATATCTGCTTCATAGATGCCAACCACCTGTATGAAGATGTAAAGTCAGATACACACGCTTGGTTGCCCAAGATGAAAAAGGGTGGCATTATGCTGTTCGATGACGTTTGGTTGGAAGAGTACCCAGTCGGCGTTAAGACAGGTATGCGTAGATTCTGGGACGAGCTTGAGGGCGACTTTGAGAAGTTTGAAGTTAAGTACCTCCACCCGTCTGTGAATTTTGGCGTTGTATTGGTATGAGGCACTTCATTGTCACCCGGTTTCACTACAGCCCAGACCTAAAAGCCGCTAATGCAAAGGGCAAGCAAAACTTTCTTGGCCGAGCTAAGCTGGGGCCAAAAGGCTATGTGAAACACCGAATAGAGCTGTTCAATCAGTTTACCAAGCCCTCTATTCTGGGACAAACGTGTCAAGACTTCCGCTGGTTGATTCTGGGCAACCCCGAAGTCGATGTACCAGGCGCTAAATTCTTTGGGGAAGATTGTGACGCTCCTCTGCCCACTACAATGACAACCGCTTACATGGACTTCATCAGAAATACCGCAAACGAGGACGAGTTGATTTTGATGACTCGTATAGATAACGACGATATAATGATGCCGACCTACATTGAGCATATGCAGGAACTAGCGACCGAGCCGGGACTCTATGAGTTCTTGGGCTATCGCTTGGATGTTCGCAACAAAACATTCTACGAGGATACGGTTCATCACGAAGAATGCACATCCCCCTTCACAACGCTCGTTTCGAGGGCAGGCGACCTACGGAACGTCTATGAGCGCAACCATACCTGGATGTGGAGATACTATCCGCTTACCATCCTTGAGAGTCGGGAGTGGGTACAGGTGATTCACAAGAGCAACTGGGTTTTGAACAGATGCAGCACAATCACGACAGCAAGCAAGGGCAAGAAAATTGAGATGCACCCTTACGTTCGGAGTCTCTGTGGACTTCCGCCTGGTCGTAAGGTATAATCAACAGTAATGTACCCAACCAAAGATAGGCGATAACATGAAAATTCTTATCCAGGGACACGGCATGGTAGGTAGCACTCTCCATGATGGTCTCGAAGCGCTTGGTCACACAGACTTCACAATCCATGACCCCTACAAGGGGTTCGTTGCATCTCCTGACAGTCAATCAGTACGGGACGCGGATGTGCTGTTCTATTGTGTTAATGACAAAGATGGCCGAGTTAGTGATGGGACGCTTATCGAAAAGATGGTTGGTAAGCTTGTCATTATCAAGACGACTATCGAAGTTGGAGAGACCGAGCAGTTACAGAGTATGTATCCCGGCGTGAAGATAGTATTCATGCCCGAGTTCTTACGGGAAGACTCGCCGCTCAGTGACTTTCTGAGACCAGACCACATAGTCTTTGGCGCAGTCGATGACGAATATTCCCGCTATGCCAACACGATTCTCTTTACAAACTTAGAAGGCCCACGCTACTTTGTGGAGCCGAAAGAGGCTGAGCTGATTAAGCTTGTATCGAATGTCTACCCCCTTATCAAGCTTGTATTTTTCAATGAGCTGTATGACCTCTGTGAGAAACGGGAGATAGACTACAGCAAGGTAATCGCTCCCCAAAGAGCCAACAAATTCAACAGCGGAAAATATATGGAAATATTTAATAAAGGAGGAAGGGGCGGCGGTGGAAAGTGCTTGCCGAAAGACCTGGATATCTTGTTACAATCAGATATCGGTCGTGGGTTGCTGACGGCAGCTAAGAAGATAAACGACAAACTGCTTACTGACTGTCCCAAAACAAGATGACTACCAAAAAACCCATGAAGGGAAAGAACCTATTCGTTTATGGAACACGGCCAGAGCTTATCAAGTTGTACCCAGTTGTGAGAGCAACCGAAGATAAGTACGTGGTCTGTACAGGGCAGCACAAAGAGCTGCTGGACAAAAGCTTGATGACTCCCGACACAGAGCTTAACCTTATGAAGCCAGGCCAACGGCTGCTCACTACAGTAGATGCCATTATCTGTTACATGTCTTGGATTATCGAGTTCTGCAATCCCGAGCGCGTGATAGTACAGGGCGACACGGCGACAGCTTACGCTACAGCCATGGTTGCGTTTCACCAGGGAGTCCCGATTGCTCACGTAGAGGCAGGCTTGCGGTCATTCTGTAGATACGAGCCATGGCCCGAAGAAGTCTACCGCATGTTTATTTCCTCAGTAGCCAATCTACACTTTGCTCCGACGAAGCAAGCAGCGGCCAACCTAAGACGCTTGATGCCTTACGGAGATGCCAACGAAATTCACATAACTGGCAACACAGTCATTGATGCTGTCAATGAGTTGGCCCCCAAGCATACTCTCGACCCTACTGTTTTGGTGACGCTCCATAGAAGGAACGCGCCGGTTGGCATGTATTCTGCCGGTATCCTCAAGCTTGCCAGGGAGTTTCCAGAGAAAACGTTTAGGGTGCTGACACATCCGAACGCTACCGGACAGCAACTCAAGCACGAATTAGAGGGCAAGCAGGGGATTGACCTGCTCGAACCTATGCACTACCTAGAGTTCCTAAAGGAACTTGCTAGGTGCTATATGGTAATGACGGACAGCGGGGGATTGCAAGAGGAAGCTCCCGCACTAAACAAGCCAGTCATTGTACTCAGAGAGAAAACCGAACGTCCCGAAGGACTTACTGGCGGAGCCTTTCTTGCACCAGACGCTAACAAGATGGTCGAGGTAGCGCGAATGCTCCTGACAAGCCCCATCCACTATATCAACGCTGCCACTGCCAAGAACCCTTACGGTGATGGTCACGCTGGAGAAAAAATAGCCGAGGTGCTGAATCGTGCATGACCCCGTTTTTTGCTATCTACAGCAACACAGTTGGGCGGTTGGTTCTGCCCATAAGTACTTTACGCTTTTACAGGCTCGATACGGTGGAGTCACCCTACGCTCGCCAAGAGCAGTTGGGGTGATTCAAGATTGGAAGGAAGACGTTCAAAAGCTCAAGCCAGAGCTTATCTTCTGCCGTGGTGATTGGTTAAAATACTACCAACTGCCACGGATGTATGGCATCCCCTACGTTTTAATCGAGCAAGACGTTCACAGCCTACGAACCAAGCTCAATGTTCGACAGTTGGCGATTGAAAAAGAGATGTGCGAAAACGCAGCCGGTGTTATATTCACTAGTGAAGACCACTTGAAATATCTCCGAGAAGACATGCACTACAAAATGGATAATGTGGGGGTTGTTCATCTCCGCCCACTCAAGCAGATGCTCGCTTGGCATCCAAAGCCCAAGTACCCTGGAGACAAGAACTTAGTCTATGCTGGTGGGCTTGTTAGAACTGGTGGCGGTAACTATGGCTACAGAAACTATCGAAGTATTTTCCAAGCTTTTGTGAAAGCAGGTTGGACAGTGCATATCTATGGAAGCAAGAACCAGTATTCTACTGTACGGGAACTTGCTAAGCCTGAGGGTATAATTGCACACGGTTGGATACCCTACGAAGACTTGCTTCAAGAAATGAGTCAATACACCGCTGGCTTACAAGCGTATGCCAAAGACAACGTGAACGCTAGGCAATTCGCATACACCCAGTATTGCCGACCTAACAAGACATGGGATTATCTAGCCGCTGGCATTCCCACAATTGGACTTCATGCAGGGAACTGTGCTAAAATATACGTTGAAGGTGGCTGGGGTATTACTGTTCCAAACACTAAGCGGTCTACTTTGGAGAAGATTCAACTCCCGAGTTTTCCACCCGGTTTACGCTTTGAGCAGGTGATGGAGAATGACCTCTCGATAATTGAGAAAGTCATTGCCACGGCACTCAAGGCACAGAAAGCGAAACCGATAACAGTTGAGAAGGGAGAGGATGACATGCAAGACCAAAATAAGCTCTGGTATCGACTGACTAAGCCGGTGATAGAGAACGGTCGTCTATTGTATGGCAGAGGCAGGCGGATTCCAAAGACTGAGGCTGTCCGTCTTGGCTTGATTCCAAAGGAAGAGCTTGTAAAAGAGACAATCAAGAAACGTGTCGAGAAGAAAGCAAAGAAAGCCGCTAAGATAGAAACCAAGCCTTTAGTTGACGAAAAGAAGAAAGGTAGTTTCAAAGAGGCTTTTAAGGATACGGACGTTAAGAAAACAACTAAGCCAAAGCCCAAGAAGAAGGGCAAAGGCAAGAAGAAAACGAAGAAAGACGAACTCAAAGTGTTGACTACTACGTTGGCACTGATTGAGAAAATCGAAGACAAAAAGGAGGAATAAATCATGGCTGGTTCAAAATCGGACTTCTATGAGAACAAGGTTATTGCACATCTTTTTGAGACTGCCTATACAGCTCCCGACCCGTTGTGGGTGGCGTTGTACACTGTCGCGCCGACCGATTCAACTACGGGTACAGAGTGTACTGGTGGCTCATATGGTAGAGTATCCGTTGCTCAAGGTGCTGGTTGGACTTCTGCTGGTAACGCTACAGAGAATGCGGCGGATATTACCTTCCCAGAGGCAACAGGTTCTTGGGGTGAAGTCGTAGCGTTTGCACTGATGGACGCTGAGACTGTCGGTAACATGCTCTATTGGGGCGACCTCTCAGCTAGTAAGACCATCAATGATGGCGATACTGCTAAGATTCCTGCGGGTGACCTCGACATTACAGAGGACTAAGTTTCTAGCTAGAGACTCAGCAATCTACTAGGGGGCGGGCATCCCATAGCCTGCCCTCTATACTACTTTAAGGGGGTGAGATAAATGGGTGAATTACTAGTACGACCAACAAGCAACGTGTTGGTACATGCGGGTCTTACAGCGAACGGTGACTCTCCCGAGTGGGCATGTGTTGACGAGACAACAAAAGACGATGATACTACCTACGTGCGCTCAGATGGTTACGGACAAGAACGTGACTGCTACTACGGTTTCTCGGGTATAAGCGCGTTGCCTGATGGAGCTTCGGTTACTAACATAGTAATTCATCAATGGGTTAGACTAGAGCCATCTGGTTCTAGTACAAGTAGACCCCGTTTGTCTATAAAAGTAAATGGCACTAAGTATGCAGATAGCACCACGATAACTGGAACCGCTTATCAATACAAAACGAGAACGCTGACTCTAAACCCAAATACCGGCTTAGCTTGGGTGACAGCGGACGTTAAGGGTACAGGCGACAACCCAGTTGAGGGAATTGGTAACACTTTGCGCGTTGATAATCATGGGATTCGGGTTACCCAACTGTGGGTAACCATTAACTATCTAACCGTAGCTGACTTGGGTACTATGAGTTCTGCTGGTGGCTCAACAGCCGGGGCCTCTCTTGAATCAACAACGGAAGTAGCGGGTGTAACTGCTGGTGGTTCAACAGCTGGAGCTTTGTTGGCTGCTACTCAACCAATGGTTGCTAGCTCAGCTGGAACATGCACGGCTAATGGACATGTGCATTTGTCAATGCCCTTTAGTGGGGCAGCGGATGGCACTAGTGAAGCTGCCGACACACCGATAAAACTGTCTATGACGTTCAGCGGTTCCTCAGACGGTGTGGCTCTAGCGGGAGCAAGCTTCAAATTGAACATGGAACTGGTTGGTGCCACTAACGGCATCTCAATGGCAACGGCTATTGCCAATATAACAAAAACTTGGACAGCTGGCAGTGATGGAGTGTCTACAGCCACGGCATTGACTAAATTGCTGATGGAACTTGTCGCCGCAACAGACGGCGTAGCTACAGCTGGGTCGCTCCTTGAGCTGTTAATGCCCTTAGATGGGTATGCTCACGGTTCTTGCACCACGGATTCGCTCATTAACATACTACGAACATTCGCTGGGGCAACAGACGGACTTTCTACAGCAAGCGCATCTATAGAAACGCGCACCGAAGTAAGCGGAGCAAGTGACGGTGGCTCAACTGTTGGTGCTTCTCTTGAAACCCGGACAGAGCTTGGCGGTCAATCGAACGGAACTTCCACGGCCTCTTGCGATTGGGAATCACGGACTATATTAACAATGGCTAGTGCTGGCACATCTACGGCTGGCGTAACCATGCACCCCATCATTGGACTCACGGGACAAGCAGACGGTAGTTCTACCGCTGGCGCGTCTATCGAATTGAGCATGAAGTTTGCAGGCGCTTCTGACGGAACTTCGACCGCTGGTATGGCAGTAGAAGTCGGTCGCTTGATGATACTACGAGTCGTCCCGATTGCCGACATTAGCAACACCGGCCACTTTAATTTTGGGCAACCTACCCCACCAAGCAACTACTGGTCGAAGCTAGACGAGTTAGAAGAAGGCGGGGATGAAGACGCTAGCTATATAATCCAGACTTCAAGCAATGACCCTGAGTTTATCTATTTTGATATAGCAGATATAGATATACGTTCAAACACCCGCTTGCATCATGTGGAAGACCACCATATAGCAAGGGCCTTTGTTGGCGATACCGTTGCCAATACGCTAATTAAAGTCAACGGTACGTGGTACACATCACACGACCACGTTATAGCGCCTGATGGCTACACTAGCGATATACATGATATAACCATCAACCCAGACACCGGCTTAAAGTGGACGATTGATGATATTAACGGTGACGGCCCGAATCCCCTAGAGGCGATTGGTGTTGGTGGTTATACGTTTGGCGCTAACATACGCCATTCAACCCTGCATTTAGATATCCAGTACTTTCTTGATGACGTTGATATGGCTATGCAGTCGGACGGTAGCTCGACAGCCGGAGCTTTAATGACCCAGACCCACGCTTTGAGTGGTCAGTCGGACGGCAGTTCTACGGCTGGAGCTTCCTTAACTCAGACCCATGCAATACGTGGACAAGCAGATGGTAACTCGACCGTGGGTGCTGCTATTGAAACAAGAACAGAGCTAGTTGGAACTAGTGATGGCTTATCAACGGCAGAAGCAAGCATCGAAACGAGAACTGAGCTAGCGGGTGTCAGTAATGGTACATCAGCCGTTTCTTGTGACTGGGAATCCACTACGTTGTTGGGTGGGCTGTCAACGGGTAGCAGTACTGGAGCAGTACTTATAGAATTGTCGATGACTTTGGCCGGTCAAGCTGACGGACTCTCTACTGTGGGAGCGCTCTTAGGCGTTCTAAGAGGTTTAAGTGGGGCTGGTGCTGGTACTTCCACTGCTGGTTCTCTTATTGAGCGACTCAGAGGTCTTGTGGGCAGTTCTGACGGTTGGAGCAATGCGGGTTCGCGCATTAACGTACTCCGAAAACTCGTTGGAGCGGCGAATGGTACTTCCATTGTCTCCTGTGATTTGGAGTCCAGAACAGAACTAGTCGGAGCGACTAGCGGTAGTTCAAGCGCCGCCGCCTCTATAAAAAACCAGGCAACTTTTGATGGTGCCAGCGCGGGTGTGTCTACTGTAGGTGCCCTAATTGAGACAAGAACACTATTAGCGGGTAGTACGGACGGTGTAAGCACCGCAGGAGTGAGCATACTGAGCTTGCTGAGGCTCTTTGAGGGTAACAGTAGTGGGGAGAGTACGGCGGGAGCTTTAATCAAGCTTACAATGGAGCTGAGTGGCGCGTCTAATGGTGTCGCTACGGTAGCGGGATTGCTTGACCTTCTTGGACAACTGGCAGGCGCAAGTGCTGGAACTTCGACAGCGGAAGCATCCTTTAAGTTGACAATAGGGCTTACTGGGGTTGTCAATGGTGCATCGACCACAGATGCTTTAATAAACATAACCCGAAAACTCAGCGGTTTATCGGTTGGAGCTAGTACTGCGGAAGCAGTTTGCAAAACCCAAAGAAAACTGTCCGGTTCGTCAAACGGTGCCTGTTCCGTTGCTTGCTTACTGACAGCCAAGATAGCTTGTGCAGCAATAACGGCAGGTATTTCAACTGCCATAGCAACGCTTGATAAAACACCATACCGACAACAGGGAGACCAGACTATTACGAAATCACAGCCAGGCAGTGAAAGCCACGGGCATAGCACAGCCGGTAGTGGAACGAGCGAGCGTACTACGCCGGGGTCATCTATCATAATCCTACCCGACGACTGATAGATAGACACCGAGACATAATACAGCTATAATGGAGGAGAAATGGATACTTACTTTACAGGACAGGTGATACGGATATCGGCAGAGTTCCGCGACGATGGCGGAGACCTTGCTGACCCAACGACAGTAGATTTTGGCTATCGAGTTGACCAAGCAGCTGCCGTTGCTTTTGTGTACGGGGAAGACGTTGAGCTGGTCAAAGATGCGGTTGGTCAATACTACATTGACATTACCCTAGCTACGGCAGGAACGTATGCTTGCCAATTCACGGGTGGTGGAGCAATCGAGAGTACGGTTGAAGACACATTCTTGGTGCTGACTGCGTTGGCTACAGCCCCGTTGGTTGAGCTTACGGTTGCCAAGGACTATCTCAGAGTTTCAGGCACAGACGAGGATTCACTTATTCACGCTATGTTGTCAGGGATAGAGGCAACCATTAAAGAGAACTTGAGCAACTACATAGTGGCCCAAGAAACAAGCGTTTATCTTGACGGGGGCAGAGAGTCTTTGAGATTGCCCCGAGTGCCGGTCAGTGAAGAGTCAGGCGACGAGATTGTTGTCACCGACGATATCTGGAGCGAGACACTAAGCGCCGAACTGTACCGACTCATTCCGACAACCGGCCAAATTCTCTATCTACGAGAAGGCGATACGTGGCCGGAAGGGGTCAAGCGTTATCTGGTTACATACACTAGCGGATTCTCTCTCCGTGAGGACTATGCCGAGATTGTCGAGCGAATCAAGTTGGCAGAGCTGACTTGGTTGGGCGATATCTTCTTCCAGAGAGGTGCGTCTGTAAAGAAGGAAGCTATAGACGAGGTATCCCAGGCATACGAAATGACGAAAGACCTACCAAGCAACGTTCGCACACTGCTCCAGGGCTTGCTTGATGTACTATCAGACTTCTAAGGGATGGTTAGATGCTTTTTAATAGCAGCATAACAGTCTACCAAAAGACTCAGAGCTTTGAACATGGGGAATCAAACCCCGTGTGGGCAAGCGCTGGGACTTTGTACTGTCATATTAAGTTTACAGGCAATGAGCAAATGAGCGCTGACAGAAAGAAAGCAATCAGGCGAGCTAGGGTAACTTTCGAGACCTTCCCCGTTGCTTTGACTGCTCGGGACGTTCTGGCGATTAACGGGGTTGCCTACCACTTGCAGTATACACCGACCCCGCGAGTGGGACTTGGCGGTCGTACTATCTACGAGGTTGATGTGTTGGAAGACTTCAAGGGAGAGGTAAGCTTATGAGTACTCGGTGGCAACACGACTATGCGAGCATGGCTATCTTTCGAGTAGACCTAGAGAAACAGCTTAGTAGCCGCTTGGAAGATGCAGGAGCGTTTGCTGAGACTGCTGTGAAGATGGCGCTCAGTATGCCCGGTGGTGGGCATCTTTATGGGAGCCACCGCTCTTCCGCGCCTGGTCAAGCACCTTCTGTTTGGACAGGCGACCTACGGGCAAGCATAACGCATACCGTTATCAAAATTGGTATGTTTCTAACGGCGGTTGTTGGCACTGACAAAGACTATGCTCCCAAACTTGAATATGGAACAAGCAAGATGGAGCCACGACCCTTTATGCGTGTGACGATAGACAGAATACAACCGATACTTTGGAGAATAATGGCTGGAGGTAAAGGCAAGTGAGTGACCTAAAACAAATAGAGTGGGGCTTGGAGACCCACATAGCTGCCGATGTTACGTTGGCTGCTACGCTCGCTACCTATGAAACCAAGCCAGCTATTTTTGCATACACGGCACCCGAAGATGCGGTTCCTCCCTATATCTGCTATTATCCGCTAAGTATATCTGCGGACGACACCTATGATACCCGCCAAGATGACGCTATATTTCAGATAAATGTTCACACGTTCAAGATATCAACCGCCTATGACATATACAGCCTACTTGATGACCTGCTCCATCGGCAAACATTTTCCATCACAGGATATACCAACCTGTTTGTCAAAAGGATACGTGGCATTGGCAGGCTCCAATTGGAAGAGGGAGAAGAAGTCCAGGGACTTAGCGCTGACTACAAAGTGATGGTGCAAGACTAAAAGTGGACTCTGCCTCCTATTTATAGTATAATTACCAAGTGAACGAGTACTTGAAAGAAAGGAATGATAGACATGGCATTCGTAGCAATAGGAACTACTTTTTCGCTGAACGGTACTCCGGTTGCAGAGTTGACGAAGATTGATGGCCCAGCGTGTAAGCGCGACGACATTGACATTACCAGTCACGACTCTAGCTATTGGAAAGAATTTCTGCCAGGCTTGATTGAAGCTGGAGAGATTGACTGTGAAGGCAATTATGTTCCCGGTGATGCGGGTATGGCAGAGGTCATTGATGCGATTTCTAGCGATACAGTCTTGTCCACATTTGCAGTTCAGACACCACAAGGCTACGGTTTTTCTGGTAGCGGTATCCTGACTGCCTTTAAGGTTTCTCTGCCGTTCGATGACAAGGCAGAGGTAAGCTTTACCTTAAAGATTAGTGGCGAGCTAACATTTGACACAGTACTGTCCTAATTGACAACTAAAAGGAGACTATCATGGCTGACAAGCTAGCAAAACTGCGGAAAAAAAGCGTTGAGATAACGGTTGATGAAGAAATCTTTTATCTCCGTTATGACCTCAATGCGCTTTGTGAGTTGGAAGACGCTTACGAGAATATCGAAGATGCTTTCAACTTTGAAGAGAACCCGAAGGGAGCGATTGGAAAGCTCCGTAAGGTATTGTTCGTTGGCTTAAAAGCCAACCATCCAGAGATTACTGAGGCCACGGTTGGCGGTATGTTTACCGTCGAGAACTTGTCTGAGTTTCAAGACGCTATCGCTAAAGCTATGGATATTGCAATGCCCGAAGGAGATGACGGAAAAAACCCAAAGGCTCCCAAAGACCACCAGCCACCCAAGAAGAAGGGCTAAACTGGTCGTATATTCGGCACAACTACATGATTTTGTGCGAGAAGACAGAGCAGGATTTTTGGGAGGCGAGTTATCGGGAAATCGACATAGCTCTTTCCGCAGCCATGAAGTTTGAAGAAGAACACACGCTGCCCTTGCTAGCAATTGGCGCTACTTGGGCAGCTGTTCAATACAAGAGCGATAAGATGCTCGACTTGGACAAGCTCATGGGTAAGGGAAAAGAAGGCGCAAGCACTGGGCCAATGTCCAAAGCGTCTATGTTAAATGAGGTTGCTAAGTTGGCAGACTTTCAAGCAGCCAAGAAGAAAAAAGAAAAGGAGGAGGCGGATTTAGAAAGTGCCTGATGCACATTTAGGAACCCTATGGGTCGATATCATAGCTAGAGATAGCACGTTTATGACTCAAATGACCAAGGTTGGCAACAAAATGACTGCCTTGGGCATTGCCATGACTAAGAACGTAACTCTACCGATTGCTGTTGCTGGAGCCATTGGCTACAAAGCGGCAGCTGAGATTGGTAAGGGCTACATGCTTGTCGCTCGACAGCTTGGTATTACTGGCAAGGCACTTGAGAAGTTACAAGTCCGTTTCCGTAAAGTATGGCGTGATGTACCCGAAGACTCGGAAGTTGTCGCGGGTGTTTTGATTAACGTCGAACAAAGGTTTGATGCCACCGGCAAGGCCGCTGACCGAATGACCAAGAAAGTGCTTGATTTCTCACGTATCATGGGTGCTGACCCTGTGGCAGTATCCCGAGAGCTTGGTATGTGGTTTCAACAAAACGCAATCAAGGGTAAGAAACAAGCGGAAGCTATGGACATGTTGGCGTATGCTGCCCAGAAGTCCGGTATCCCACTTGAGCAACTGATTGGTCACTTATCAAACAACAGCGAGATGTTAAAACAGCTCGGGTTCAACACCAAACAACAAATTGCTCTCTTTGCCTCCTTTGAGTCGGCTGGTCTTCGAGCAGAAGACACAACGGACGCTCTCCGCATGGCGGTTGCCAAAGCTTCTGAGGAAGGGTTCAAAACTGGAGAAGCTGGCTTACGGGCATTCGTCAAACAAATTAAAGAAGCTCCAAACAAGATGGCGGCTACTAAAGTTGCTATCGAAATCTTCGGTCGTGAAGCTGGGCCGAAACTGGCTGGCGCTATCAGACAGGGCACGTTTGACTTAGATAAGTGGGAGAAGAAGCTAGAGAAATCTGGTGGGACAGTCAAGAAGACGGCAGATGCTACGATGCAGCTCAGTGACCGCTTCAAGATGCTCGGCAAGAAGATACTTGGTCTCTTTGAGCCAATCGGCAAGATATTCATTTACGCATTTGAGGACATTATATTACCAGTGCTAGAGAAAGCAGCCAACTACACAGATAAATGGGCTGACTCGATGGACAAAGTACCGCGCCCCGTCTTAGCAGCCATAGGCACAATGCTAGTTTTAATTGCCCTTGTTGGCCCCTTGACAACAATACTCGGCTGGCTCGGCAACTTTGCTATTCTCAAGTACGGACAGATAGCGGGTGGCATTGCTGCGATATACCAATTTGTATTTCTAAAGACTGCCGCATTGTCTTACGCCGCGGGTATCAGTATGGGCGTTGCCTTTGGGTTGATTCTTCTAATCATTCTGGCGGTCGCTGCTGCTATCTATGTCGTTATCAAACACTGGGACAAGTTTGCGAAAGTCTTCCAACCTGTAATCGGCGCTCTGGCGGAACTCTTCAAAACGCTGAAAAAAGCCTTTGGTGAGCTATGGGCTATTCTGAAACCGATGCTTATACCAGCTCTCAAGAAGCTGGCAATTATCGTTGGAATGATTTTGCTGGGTGCGTTTGGTGCCCTGGCTATCGTTCTCATTCTCCTTATAAATATCATCACGGCTATCATTAAAACATTTATCGGTCTGGGTAAAGTCATCTATGGTGTCGCTCAAATCATGCGCGGGTTCTTTACAGGCAACGCGGCTCTTATGGCAGAGGGAGTCAAAAACATATCAGACGGTGCCAATGAGATAGGCGGCGCTATGAAGGATATGGTTATGAATAGCGGTCGTCAAATTGCCAGTATACTCCAAGCCATGATGGAAGGCCAAATGGCTATGATGGACGAGTTTATGGACGAGGGCGAGAAGAAGAGCGCTAAAGGGGGCAAGGCAGCTGGTAAAGCGTTTGCACAGTCAGACAACGACGAGAACAAAAAGGGCCAAAAAAAGAAATACCGCATGTTTGAAGACAGTAATAAAAAGACGAAAGCGCTTGAAGCAAAGGGCGGAAAAGACGCTGGCATGGCCTACAGGATGGGCTTTGAGGAAGAAGTTAAGAAGAAAGGCTTTGCTGGGGCGATTATCGCTAGAGGTCGAAGACAACAACACCGGCAAGAGCAGTCGGACGAGAAGCAACACCAGCGGACTATGGGTGGTATTCGTAAACGTGCCAGAACTAAAGACGTTCAAGAAACAAACGTTCAGGGTGGTTTGATTGGTGCGATACTAAGACGCTCACACCGAGCGCACACAGAAGAGGTCAAACGAGGGCATAATAAGCAAGCGTCTGAGACTCGCAGAATACAGGGCGGTATCATAGGCTATCTATCGGGTGTTCCTGCTAAGCAAGCATTCGCTATGAAGAGCAATTCGGCACCAATTGTCACTTGCTTAAAACCAGCTTGGGATGCACATGTTCGCGCTACCCAAAATGCTCACTTGGCGCTTGGTAGATGGCTGTCCGGCATCCCTGAGTTCTACAAAGCAATGATGTTATTGAACGCTCACTTTATAAGAAACATGTTTATCGAGCCGGTACGGGCATCGGTTCGTAACTTTAAGAACGTTGTAACGAATTTCAGCGATAACTACTTGGCCAACATACCGCGTTGGTTCAAAAACACTATACTCAAGAACGTTCGCAATATGTGGGAAGCAGGACGAAAGCTTGCCGATGGCATGATAAGGGGATTTATCAATCGTGGCAAGTCTGGTTCTGAAAAGTCAGGCGGTGACGCTGGTAGGGGTTTGAAGAAGGGTTTCAAGAAAGGCGCAAAAGGCACCGGCAAAGAGGGTAAGAAAGCTGGTCGTAATGCTGGGCGTGGATTCAAGCAAGGACTGAATAAGGGAGCCAAGAAGAGCGCTCAACAATTTGGTGGCGCTGTCATTAACTCCATCAAGAAGAAACTGGGAATCAAGTCACCGTCTAGTGTCTTCCGTGGGATGGGTGTAAACATGCGGGTCGGCCTGCTTGAAGGGCTAGACATGCCTCGCGTCCGTGAAATAATGCGGGAACACTTCAAAGCTATGGTAAGAGAAGATACCAAGATAGTGCTGGCACTCCCTCGTCAGGTTATCAAGATATTCAAACAGTTCAACAAGTGGTTGGCAAGAGTGCCACGTATGCAACGGAAGGCTATGCTTTCACAAAAAGCACGGCATATATCACACGCGCTCGTTCCAGAATTTACTAAGATGAAAAACAACGTGACCAAAAAAGTCATGGGTCTCTCCTCTTGGTTAAAAGGCTGGCCAAAACACGCTGCCAACGTACTCAAGCTAAACGCTGGCTACATGGGGGATGCTGGTCGAGTGCTTGCTACCAAACTTATCAACGCAGTCAAGAACCGCTTGGGTATTAAGTCACCGTCGAAAGAGTTTGAAAACATTGGCTCCCAGATGATTAGGGGTCTGCTCAAGGGCTTGTCGTTCGACCAAGTGATGGGAATTATGGAAGCTAACTTTGGGGGCATGAAGGGCTTTGCTCAGAACCTCTTGAGCTTTATGAACGAACACAAACGCTGGGAATTTTTGGATTCCTTTCTGGGGATAAGTAACTCAGCTGGATTATACGATGCCCTTTCTAACTACTTGAAACCGAAAGCACCAGGAGGCCCGGCAGCGCCACCAGGGGGCGGTGGACAACTTGCTGGTGTCGATTTGGTTCCAGGCCAACCCCTTATGCAAGCACTGTTCGCATGGATAATGGCACAGGTAGGTGGTGGTCACTCAATCACTTCTGGTTTCCGACCAGGCGACCCGAGAGACCACGGCAAGGGAATAGCGATTGATATTGCTCCTGGTAGTGATGCGGTTTCTGCTAAAGTCTCTCAGCTCTTGGGTGGTGCAGATGCTCCATTCACGGGTGTCTTGAACACTCCCCACGGGCAAGCACTGTGGAAAACAAACGTTGGCGGTAATCACTTTAACCACGTACACTTTGCCCTACGGTCTATCTCTGACTTTATCAGACAGTTAGCGGCTCCTAAACCGCCGCCTGGTGGCGGAGCTGGTGGAGATGTTTGGGGTCAAATTGCTGCTTACTTCTCGGCTAGAGGACAGGGTGGCGCTCAGCTTGCTCCACTCCATGAGTTGATTAGACGGGAATCGAACTTCAACCCACAAGCTCAGAACCCGACCTCTACTGCTTGGGGATTGTTTCAGTTCCTAGATATGCACTGGGGGCCAGGCAAGTATCTACCGGCAGGTCGTCAAAGTACATTTCAACAACAATTAGAGGGTGGGTTTAGATACATTACCGAACGCTACGGCAACGCAACAAACGCGCTTGCTGCTCACGATAGGCAGAACTGGTATGCTGGTGGTGGCGCAGTATCGGCTACTCTTCATGCTGGCGAGCGTGTTCTGACCATGCAACAAAATCGTTGGTTCTCGGGCATAGCGAGGCCGCTTGGGGAGGTTGCTCAAGGTGCCGGAGTAGCGTATAATAAACAACAGAATGTAACGGTTGCCATGCCAGTAGGCACCACGTTCAAGATTACAAACTTGAGAGATGGTATCGTAGAAGTGGTTGACGAGGGAATACACAAGCACGTTGAGAAAACGATAGCCGTAGATGAATGGAGTGCTAAGTAATGCAACGAGCTGGTTGGTCAAATATAACTATTGATACATGTGTTAGGCAAGAGTGGCCCAACACAAATTTGAATCAACGCAAATACCTCCAAATGAGGGACACTACAGGCTATCATGCTTTTATCTATCTGCGCCCAACAAGGCCAGCTGGCACTGCCAACCCCGACAACAAAGTAGTAACAGCTATTTGCCGTCTTACTCAGAAGGGCGCTTGGACTAACTCTGGCAATATCTACTTCCAAATGCTTGCTGCTCCGTTTCAAGAGCCGGGGGTTACTTGGAATACAGCACCGAACGTTCGTGGGGAAGCATCTGCCTTAATGTCCTTTGCCATAACAGGCCAACAAGAGGGCTATAACCATGAGTTCGATTTAGGGCCAATGTTCGACATAGCGGCTGCTTATGGTTGGAAGTACTATGGGTTTCGTATCTATACAAATATCAACGCTGCCAATCTATATTTTTTCAGTGAGTACGATATCGGAACATCAGTGCCGAGACTTCCGAGAATGTATTGGGAGTGGGGCGTGGAACCATCTGCCCCGTTTAACTTAGCGCCATCCGATACTCGCTCGCTAACCAAGCCAAGATTTACCGCTAGCTCGGGTGGGAAAGAGGTAGCTGGTATCAGGATACAGGTTGCGGAGAATGCTCAGTTCTCCCCATCTATTCGAGATGTAAGTGTTGTGCCTGACTATACTGGAGGCACTTGGCCGAAACGTATTGACTACAGACCCGGCGCAGAGTTCGCTGCCCTGGATAGTGATAAAACATACTATTGGCGTGTCAACTTTCTAAGTGGTAGTGGTATAAGAAGTCCCTGGTCGAATACTATAGAGTTTCGCATAGCTACCAAAGCAGACATAACTATTACTCACGTAGCAGGCGATACTACGTCCGATGTTAGCCCCTTGCTTACTTGGGACTACATCCCCGGTGAGGGCGGTCTTCAAACGAAGTACTGGGTAACGGTTGCTAGATACAATGTAGCAGAAGGCAAGTTTGTACCCCCATACTACAGCAACTCACTTAACAAGTGGGTAGATGGTTGGGGTACAGGCATTGTTACATCTGCCAATGCTTTTGTACAGGTGCCCGACGATGCGCTTGTCATTGGTCAAACCTATGTCCAAATTGTGCGTTGTTATGATTCTATGGAACGGGACATTGATGCCTTTGACCCGGCATATTCTTTTGATAGAAACGAGTGGCGTATCAATCCAGACCTCACTATAACACCCGTGACCGACCTGACGTTGACACAAGAAACGCCCTCTCAAGTATCAGAGCATGGTAACGCACCCATTGTTCACTTGGAATGGGATAAACTAGCAGCGCCAGATAGATTCAAAATCTATCGAAAAGACCACGACTATGATGACACTGACTGGCGCTTGATAGATAGTGGGCCACCCTCTGACTTCGGTGCTTGGTATGGCGGAGCTGCTTATCATATGTACGACTTAGCACCTGGCGGTGTCACAAGTGAGTACGCTATTCATGCGGTCGTCAATAATAAAAGCTCGTCTGGTAGGACACAAAACCCCTACATGAACCAACAACCCTACGATGCTGTCTGGGTGCTTGAGCTAACTGGGGGAGCAGCCTGTACCTTGACACGCGAGAAAGAGTATGGTGCAGTCGGCGGGTATTATATGCGACAAAACATCACCAACGGTGGTAGTCACCAAGGGCATTGTTATATTATACAGCCCCTCAATGCAGTGCAAGTCGGCACTACGTTTAAGGCGTATGTACGCGCTAGGTCGCGGGAAGGCAACCGGGTTGCTCAAGCAGTCATCCGAATGACAGGTGCCCCAGGAACCATATATGGCTATACTGACTTAGCGCTAACAGAGGAGTGGTCGTCCTATTCTTTCGAGGCGGAGATTACAGACGATACAGGCGTTAGCTTGGTCTTCTATTCGGGCAACGATACAGACGATGTAGACATAGACTACTTTTATGCCAACATTCAGGGCATGATTGAGACTATCAACGTACCAACCGAAGGCTATTGGCTCATGGCAGAGGAAGACCACAATCTGATAATACCGTTTACTAAACATGTGACCGTAGCGGACATAGAATATGACGAACTGGGAGAACCCTTTTATCATCCGTTCGGTGGACAGTTTAGCGTTGTCCGTACTCCCACAGTAGCTAAAAAGATAACGATAAGCGCCTACATAAGAGCCGAAGAGGGGCTGATTAAAGCACTGGAACAGATGATTAAACGAAACCTTATCTGCTCTTTGTCATCCTCTAAGGGTATGATTACTAGAGTGGCACTTGGTAAGAACCCGAAACTGTCAGAGATTAAAGAGCTACACGGCAGACGCTATTATGAAGTACAGGTCACTCTCTATGAAGTAGGCTGGCCGAAGTGATAAACCTATCCCGACAATACGATGACTATATAATGGACAGTCTGGATGCTGCTCTGATTGCCCCAAATCAACTGATGCGCCCCCGCGTGATGGTCTACGATGGAATTACGGGACAAGTCAAAGAGAAATGGACAGAGTTAATCACGGGCTTGGTTACTGTAGATGTAGACAGCGACCCCCACAGACGTTTAGAGATTACAATTGTCAGGCCAAAGACCACTCTCTCACCGGGAGACCTCTGGCTAAATGACCTTTATCAAGCGTTCTATGAGATATACGTGAAAGAACTAGACTCAGATGCTTATGACCATCAAGACGGCGGCTGGATATCTATTCCGGTATTCGCTGGGCTTGTTGTACCGGGAAGCATACGAAAGTCAGAACAAGACTCGTCTATAGTCACAATAACCGCTTTTGGTTTCGAGCAGCGCTATATGTATCCACTAGGGGTTGTTATGAAAATCCAGAGGGGTGCCAAGCACTCGACGGGTGTACGACAAATCCTTAACAACTATGACTATGAGCTTTGGGGGTCAGGAGACCAGTACACATGGCCCCATCCAGGCGAGACAGGCCCACATACGCCAGAAGTACAAACGACCCCTGGACAGCTATTAAAGCCCTTTTACTATGGGTCAGAAATTATAGAAGATAATGCCGGTCGTAAAGAGGGTATAGTAATTACCCCTTGGCAAGCCATCAAACGTTTGGCGAACGGGGCAGGCGGATATGTTGCTCGTTTCGATTCCAATTTTCGATTCCATCTTCATAAGCAGTCCTATTCACCAGTTGCTAAGTTCACAAAGAGTGAGGCTAATGTTATTGGACTGCCAGAAACGATTGCGGAGCTGACAAACTTTGTTAATCGAATTGTTGTATGGGGCGCTCAGCCAGAAGGTAAAGCACAGATAAGGGGAGAAGCTACCGCTTATGCTCCTTACAGACCAGAAGATTTGAAGTGGCTCATATGTGAGGAATTTTCGGAGAGTGAGGCTACAAGCAAAAAAGCTGCCGATGCTCTAGCAAAAAAACTCTTAAAGGACAAGCAGGTAGCCGAGCTTACAATATCGGTTGATACGTTTACAGAGCCGCGCCTGGAAGTGGGAGACTACATACAGGTTGCTAATCCCGGTGGCGACGAATACTACACTGTCCCGGCAAAAGCATTTACTATCCCATTAACCACAGATGCAGCACAGTCAATAACCTCTAGCCGGAAAAGGAAAGCACACCGCTTACTGAATCTGGGAGCAAGGAAGGTGAAACGCTAATGAACGGAGTGCTTGTTAATGTCTCGACCCAAATTATAGGAAGCGAGCTATCGCAAAACTATACAGACGGACTACAACTGTATGTGGATGATATTTCCATTTTTGGTGACGAGGGAGTATTATCAATAGGAACCATATGGTCAGAGGATAGAGAAGTGACTCCCTACATTACAGTCTTTGACACCGACGAGTTTGTGGAGCCTTACTTAGAGCTTGGTGTGGAGCTTGTCAATGACTATACGATAGATGAAAACATAGTCCAGCTATACCCACTAGTGGAAGTAAAGATGGCAACCACATTCTTGCCCGGTAGTGGAGACATTGAAGTCCCAGTTAGCAGTGGGGTGTGGTCTTTGATAGAGGACGGCACCAGAGATGAAACAGAGGGTGAGGTTGTTGTCATAGAAAATGGTATGGTGACTTCTCTTTACGGAGTGCCACCCAGCGTGTCAGGCGATTACATTGCTTTTCTCGAAGCTGGAAAAATAAGTGCCGGTATCTTAGATGCTGATGAAGTAACCATCAAAAGTCAGAGTAATAACACAGTGCTTGATTCCAACGGAATATCAGTTACCTCCTCAGTCGATGGCTCGAAGCAGGTTATAATAGACGCTGACGACCCAGACGGTAAGCTTATCAAGATTATAAAGGGAGCGCTTGAGATACGTGACAAAGACGAGGCCGTTATAATTGACAAAGATGGTCTGGTTGCTGATGGTATTATCAGGGGCGTTATGCCCGGCTCGAATAACCCTATCGTCAACTCTTCTTTTGAGCGCTTGGATATTGGAACCAGTGACCCCTCCTACTGGACAAAAGCTGGGTCTACGCCTGCTAATATAACAACTGACGACACCCAACACCGCTACGGCACACGCTGTTTATATTGTTATCACGACTCTTCAACCGATGCCAAAACCACTCAAACAGTGGCCGTCCAACCGAACACCGACTATGCACTGTCATTCTATTGGCGGAGTGACAAGCTTGGTAGTGACCCCATGTTTGGCTCGGGTATAGAGTATGGTGATGCTACTGAGTATGGCGAGGGTTCAGAAGCAGGCGACGGCGAGCGCGGAACTATCATTCGAGTGATGGACGGTGTGACTGAAAAAGTAACCTCTGAGATGCTATGGGGGTCAAATGAGACATGGGCAAGGGAGATAACAACCACGTTCAATACGGGCGCTGCTACTGAGGTGGACATAGAGGTGCTTATTGGGCAAGCTGCCTCGCCAACAGTCGGCAAGTTCTGGCTCGATGCTATACTGCTCCAAGAGGGAGCCGTTATCCAGCCCTGGAATATATCACTCTTTGATTTTCTTGACCACACATCAGACGAATCAATGCACCGAGAGGCTGCTTACCCCGTAGGCTCTATCTATATCAACGCGGGGGTTGCCACTAATCCATCTGACCCAGCAATGCTTGGGTTTGGTACTTGGACAGCCTTTGGTCAGGGAAAAGTTTTGATTGGCCTGGATGCTGGCGGTGATACAGACTTTGATGACTTATCGGATACTGGTGGTGTCAAAGAACACGCTCTGTCAATCGCAGAGCTAGCTACACACGGGCATACGCAAGATGCACATGGTCATACTCAGAACAGCCATAACCATACGCAAAACGCGCATACCCATGCGAACACTGCTCACCAACACACGGCAGTCGTTTATAGTGGAAACGGTAAATACTTATCGCTAAATAGTGGTGGTAGTCAGTATAAATTGACTTGGGCAGCTACAGGACTTACCAACGATGTTAGAACAAACACCGTGGGTATAACTATCACAAATGCAACACCCACCAACCAAGCAGAAACAGCGGGCAACCAAACGACCGCAGCTGTCAATCAAACGACAGGTAGTGGGGATGCTCATACCAACTTGCAACCGTATGTAGTTGTCTACATGTGGAAACGAACCGCTTAAATGTGGTATAATAAATGATTAGGAGGAGAAACAGATGGCAGATTTCCCAGGAAGTATAACATCTTTTACACCACAAGTGAATACCGGCTCGCCCGTCATAGATGAATACAGCCTCGATGCGGCGGACGTTAATGACGCTTATGATGAAATAGAGGCTATTGAAACGGAGCTTGGTATCAATCCAGCCGGTAGTGAAGCAGATGTAGCTGATAGGTTGACTGAGATAGAACTTGGGCGTTTGCCTATTGGCGCTATCATCATGTGGGGTGGCACGTATGCCTCCATACCAAGCGGGTTCTCAATCTGCAATGGCAGCGGCGGAACGCCAAACCTCCAAGATAGATTTATTTGTGCTACAAGTGGTTCAGAGAATCCTGGGACTACGGGCGGAACACACGCGCTTACTCTGGTTACCGCTAATCTGCCCTCTCATAATCACACGGGGGGCAGTAACAGTACAGGCGGTCACTTCCACACTACAGACAGCCAAGGAATCCACAATCATGCAATCAAGAAAGATACCACATTCGCTACGGGAGTATCAAGAGCTGGCCCCAGACAGGGCGCTAGCAGTGAGTGGTCGGGTGGTGACCCCGTTATGAGCAGTGGTAATCACTCGCACACCACAAGCTCGGCTAGTAACCATAGTCACGTTATAACGGTTGGTTTTACGGGTAGCGGTACAGCATTCAACAACCGGCCACTGTATTATGAATTGTGCTTTATACAAAGAACATCATAAAGGAGAGCAAGCATGGAAAAGGCAAGCGGAAAAGCACCAGTTGAGGTACTAAATGAAGTCATAACGGCAGCGGCGGAATTACTGCCTTCAACTAAGCAAGCCACTTTTTGGGAAAGCGTAAGCTTAAAATCCGATGAATTGACTGAGCTGGTAGATTCCGCTCGCCAGGACGGGTTCACATTAGGACACGGTGAGGGGTTTGACGCGGGATACGAAAAAGGATACCATGACGGTCACACAGATAGGGTTGAGGAGGAAACAACTGATGGCTGAGATAACTGTAAAGGAACGAGTCGCCATCTTGGAGACATACCAAGAGGAAATGGCTAAAGATATCCTTGAGATAAAGACCAACCATCTGCCACATATCGAGCAGAAGCTTGATAGCCTCCGTAACTGGATGATGGGAGCTTTGTTTACCGCTCTGTTGTCGTCTGTAGTCCTGACCGTCAACCTAATGATTGGAGCCATAAAGTGATTCAAGAACTTCGGGAAAAACTTCTCAGCATGTACGCCAATGGCACTGGAGACCAAAAAGAATTTGAGGATACACTTGCTCTATTAGTTGGTTTGTGTATGCTCGACTTTGCTGTCAACGCAGAGAGAAAAAGCGCTTAGGGTTTATAGAGCATCTTTTTAAGTTCGTTCTCCATATCTATAGAGATAAGGTCGCCTGACCCGCGTAACTCAACGTCTACAAGCCCATCTAATATCTCAGCGCTTGTCAGCCAGATATCCCCTCGGTGATGGTCAGTCTCCATCCAGTATCTATCTAAGTGCTTGTGCATAGCAGCACCAAAAGGCAGTATGAAGTTGCCACCCCACTCTCCCAGCTGGGGGCCGCTAAGATACGTGTGCCACATGTCGATTCTCTCTTCCTCTGCCGCTCGATAGGGAATCATCCAGAGCTTAATCTTTGCCTCTGTAAAGCAGAACGACCGACCGTTATCTCTCCCCACTAATCTAAGTTTGCCCGTGTAGCTAAGAGCGCTCATTCTTTCCCCCCGTAGAAGTCTATCGCATTTTCCAAGTCTTCATCGAACTTCCGAACCATCAAATCTCGGTCGTCTTCCAGTTCAAATATCGTTTGTTTAGCTTGAGAAAGCTCCTTGTTAAGCCGCTTAATCTCTTGCCCTCGTTCGTAAAAAATACCTGCCAAAGCTCTTATCCACCACAACCTCATTTAACTACCCCCTGTTGTTTGCAGTACTTTTCACACTTCAAAAGCTCCGCGTGACGCTCGGGTTGAATCAAGTGCCAAGTCCTGTAATCGTTTCTAAGGGTTTTGGAATAGAGTACCAGCAGAGGGTGGTTGTGAAACCGCTCAGCAGCAGCTACAGCTTGTTCCATGAGGCCATACACAAGCCACTGGGGTAGATTCTTACGTGATTTGCACTCCATAGCGTACTCGACAAAGACACCATCTATTTCCAAGTTGGCATAGTTGCCGACTCTGCCGGTTGGGGTGGCTATCTCTTCGACGGCCTTATGTAGACCGCTTGTATTCTCTAGCGCCCATCGGCAAGCGAGTCGTTCCAGTCTGTTCCCCGCTTGCTTGTTTGCTGCTCCCTGCTTCATCTCAAAACCCTTCCTCTTTTTTTTCATCTTCACACGCTTGGCAAATATCAAAGAGACCTTCTGGGCCTACACCAAAGCCCTGCTTACCGCATACGTGTTGTTCTTTCTCTGGTTTCCATCTCTTCCCATTCGTCTTCATTCGACAAGAGAGCCAGAACCCGCCTGGTGCCTCCACAAGCGTTACTTGTTCGGCCCTGCAAAACCCACCCGTCACATGATGCTCACAGTTATATTGGTCACACCGTACTTTTGTCTCTCCAAACATTAGTCACCCGCCTCGATTCTTTCTAGCTCGCCTGCTATCATCTCTACCTCTGTCATCTGGTACATACCGATGGTGCCGGTAGAAGAGCCGTGATAGATAGCGAACCCCCGTTGACAGTCTAGGCAGTACATAACGGCAGTTGCTTTGTATCGCTCCATTTTCTTACCACAGTGCGGACAATAGACAAGATGCCCACCGTTCGCTGGTATCTTATACTCAACTTTCATCAGTCGTCCCTCCCTATCTTCACTGGGGTATCTCTTCGATTGTCAATCGTGTCATGGTCTTCTGCCATCAGCCAGGCACTCAACCAAACGGACTTTGGACTGCCTTCTGTGAGTCGCTGCTTCTTTGCATAAGCAAGCGAATTGTTGTCTATGCCGATTGCCAAACCCTTGCCAGCAATGACAGCGTTCCAGCCATCAGACTTATAAAAGCCCCAGCTCTTGCCACACTTGCATTCGGTAATCTCTGGCTCTTGTTCAAGCTTTCGTACATCGGTACACTCTGGACAGAATAGTAATTTCATCAGCCTAGCCTCCCGTTCTTTGCTTCGAGTTTGAAGCGCGTTATAACGTCCATCTTGCTTGGTGTCTCTGTTACAGTGATGGCGCTTAACTGTACTGTACACTCAGCCATCGTATCGTTTACAAACGTCCAACGTTTGCCGTTCTTAGCAATGACCGATATCTTTGTGTCCTTGAGAGAGAGAGCATCCCGTAACTGCTCCCCCTCTGTTGCCTCTCTCGGTTTCTTAAACATCAGTTTTTCACATTCCCGCAGACAGTACAGCGCCAACCACGCTCGCCCTTCTCTGCCTTTTGTTGGGTGCGGTTATGTAGCCGCCTGCCTTTGCCATACTTCCTATCTTGGTCACCATGCGGACACAAACATTTCTTAACGGCAACCGAACTCTCACTCCACTTCTGTTCCTGGGCCATCAATCCTCATTCCTTCCATTTGTTCTTGGGGTGTTCCACAGTCGCCGCTCTCTGCGAGTCTTTGCTTACTCTCTTCTAATTTAAGCTTGACGATTTTCTCTTCGGCAAGAATAATCTCTATGCTAGTGCCTACATGCCATGCAAGTGCCTTCTCCAAATGGAGTACACGCTCTTCCAGTATGCGGTTGCGCTCGGCAAGTATTGAAGCATGTGCTTTGTCGGCCTGCTTGCTAAAGTTATCGTGGAAAAGCTTGCCCTCGATTTGTTGTATTCGTTTTCTTAATCCAAACATCATTCGCCCTCCTCTGCTAGTTTGTCTATCGCTTCCTTGTATTCCCCTGCTGCCTCTGATAAGCGGTCTATCTTATCATCCAGATAACCCCGCATGTAACCAGCCTGGTAACCGGCAGCATGACCTAAGTCAAAGCTGTTCTTTTTCTCAGCTTCTAGCTCTTCTTTTGTCATCGGAATCTCACCACCTTGATGGGTTTGCCAAGTGTCTCTGCCAGGCCCAACGTGTGCTTGGTGCCCTTAGACTTTCCGTTCCAGAAAGCAAGCACCTGATGGCAGTCTTTGACGATATCCAAGTTCCGCAACATGCCTGCCTTCTTCCCATGCTTTTGCCAGTCGGCAGGATGCTCGACGTAATCAACCTCTGGATGTTCGTCGGCGTAGCGCTTTGCTAAGCGGTCTGCTCCACGCGCCCCACCCGATACTATGCACATATTACGCTCGGGCCTGTCTAGTTTCTTGCGCCGAAAGATTCTGTCAATCTCATATTCCAGTGTCTCGTAGTCTTTGAATGACCGACTACCTATTACTGCTAAGCTAAACATTGCTTATCACCCCTCCGGCCAGCCGTCATCTCTTGACGGTAAGCCATCCATTCTGTCGATTTTTTCGTAGGGATTTACGTGCTTGCCTATATCAACGTTTTCTATCGGATATAGCATCCCAACAATGACCGTCGCGTCTTCACTACGAAAGACGGCAACTGCCTTTCTGTCCTTGTACTTATCACACTCTGCCATGACCTGTTCGTCTGTCATCCGAAAGCTCGAAGTCATAGCGGTAACTTGTCCCTCACAATTCACGTTTCTAATGCCCATCAGTCCCTCGCCACCGTATCATCGGTTGGTAAGTCTCTGTCAAACTTACCCCCAACCCCATAAAGCGGTCGGTCGCCGTGGGCCTCTGTCATGTACAAATCCCTAATGTTACGAACCGCTCCCTTGGGGATAATAGTAAAGTCATTATGGCAATACCCTTCTCCCTCATGGGTCACATCGTAGTCCGTCACTATAACATAGTGGTTGGCAAACTCAATCAAGAACCCGGTCGTCTGCTTGACCAGCTCGAACTGCTTTAAGTCACTCTCATGCTTGGGGATAGCCTGATGGCCAACCCCCACTATGTCTTCCCACTCTACTAAAACTAGTCTCACAATCAGTCCCTCCTCGGGGCGTTCGGTTGTTTGTTGGCCCATTGCCACCAGCTGCCGATGAAGTCAAGCAGTGATGGCACTTGTCGGTGGTGTCTCCCGCACCAGTGTTCGACGCTCTTGGGATTGAACTCGCTCCCCCAAAAGAGTACCACTGTGAACTCGGGTAAGTCAGACAGATGCTCCAACAAGATACGCTGGCCTTCGCTTACTTCGCTACCCACCTTCTTCTTCTCTAGTCTAAGAAACCAGCGGTGGCGTTCAAGCTCTCCATCAATGTCTGAGAGACCGATGCCTTTGGGCAGCACTGACTTAAAAGCTTTGAACTGTATCACGCCCATCTTTGCTGCTCGTATGTTTTTAAGGTCTTCCACGTTATCACCACCTGTATGCGTAGAATTTTTTATCGTAGTACGGCATCCACTCGACTTTGACTGAGCGAATGACTCCGTTCTCCGCTTGCTTCACCCACAAGATGACTCCGCCTATCATAGCTTGCAGTTTCCTCTTCCGCATGAAGGGGGTTTGGTCTTCGGTGCAACCGCCCTGTATCATGTAAATCTCTCGCGGATAGGAATAGTCGAACTTGTGAAAGTGACCAACCAATATGATGGATGGTTTCTCTCCGCCTTGTAGACTCTCGGCATACTTCTGGCTCGAATAACTGAGCGCGTAGGAGCTGCCGCCACCAGCATGTATCACTCGAATGATGGACTCCTTATCGCCCTGCTTGAGAGCGATATCTCTTTCCATATACCCCAAGTGATGTAGGTCTTGTCTGCCAACTGAGTTGGCCATCGACTCTATGACTTCACCGATGTTAATGTGTTCGCGCTGAACGTACCAGCCCTCATGGTCATCACCCGTCACAAAGCGCGTTGTAATGCCCTTGCGCTGGGGATACTTCTCTATGAGATTCTTCACTTGGTCATTGACTCCGTGAACATAGATATCGAATTTATTGAATCGGGCCTCACCGTCGATAATGTTCCCACCCTGGTAGACAGTGGTTACTCCCGCGGCTTGGAAGCGGTCATAGATATCATTCAGAACGTCCAAGCGTTCGTACTTGGAGCCAATGTGAGCATCGGCCACAAAGCCAAACGGCACCTCAGTCTCCTTGTACTTGTTGAAGTCCACAACCACTGGCTTGTAGTTGGGGGCAATGTCTTTGCCAAGCGATATCCTATCATCGGCAACGTCTATTACGTGATGGTTGTCCCTCAACTCTTCGATGAACTCCCGTACTTTCTTCGGGGGAATGTTGAAGCGGTCGCATACCTCCTCGATAGTCCGCGGACGTTTAAGGTACTTTTTCATCGCTTCCTCGTCCATTGAAAGTCCGCCTGCCACGTACTGTGGGTTTGCTCGTTTAGGTGGCAAGCCCATTCGTCTGTACATCTTGCGAACGGAGTCTACTTTCTGGCCTGTTATCTCAGCAAGCTCCGTATAGCTAAGCTGCCAGTTCTCTCGAATCAATCTATTTTTCCGTTCATCTTCTTCTTTGCCATTCCTGCCCATTGCTCAATCTCCTTCCTAGTTAGCTCTTACCATTGCGTACCCGCAGAATAAGCAGGCACTTACAAACGCTACATAGATTAGTATATCCATCAAGCCCCCTTTACTTCTGCTGGTATAGGTATCACGTTGCCAGTTAAGTCTTCTCCGACCTTTCGCATCTTCCAGCTAATGTAATCCATTGTATCATCTATCCCGTAAACATCCAACTCATAGACAAGCTCGTCATGCACTAGTTGGATGGGGTAGACACCAGTCTCTTTCCAGATAGCCAGAGCAGCCGATAGATAAACGTCACAAGCAAAACTCTGGATGGGAAAGTTGATTCCCTCTCGGAAAATGGTAGACTGCTTGACTACCAAGCCCTCAAGGTCAAAGCGCCTGCGCCGACCAAACGGAGTCTCAACGTAACCCTGTTCCTTAATCAGCTTTCTAATCTTGCGCTGCCAAACGCTCACTTGGGGATACATGTCGTACCAAGTGTTCAAGTACACGCCTGCTTCCTCTTCTGTCGATTTCATAAGATGCGATAGTCCGAACGGACTGATGCCATAAATGATACCGAAGTTCGCAGACTTGGCATTGGTGTACTGGCGGTCGGTATAGTTCTCACCGTTTATCTCGATAGCAAGTTCGGCATGAATGCTCCGACCGCTCTGAAATACGTCGAGCAGGCGTTCATCTAGTGACTCGATACCCATTATTCGCATCTCAACCTGGCTATAGTCAAAGTGAACAACCCTTTTGCTGGGGTCGTTCGATGCTACTACCGCCTGGTAGTCATGCTCTGCCTCGTCGCTTGCCTTTAGGTTCTGCATGTTCGGGCCGCGTGATGCGAGCCTGCCAGTCAACGTACCTGGCACTATGTAGTCCGTATGGACTCTACCGTCTACTATATGCTCTGAGAATCCGGTTACATATGTGCTAAGCTCTTTGGCGCTCGCTCGAAATGCGAGAATCTTATCTGCCATTGGGTCTTTCAGTTCTTTGAGCGCTTCCTTGTCCGACTCTTTTATATCAAAGTATGCGCGTATCTGCTTATAACTATTTGGGTTCAATTCTTCGGCATCGAACTCTGCCTGGAGCCTGTCAGTCTCCTCAGTCAACACGGTTGCTCGCTCGTCCAGCCACTCTTCTTTAACCGGCGCTCCCGTCAACTCAGCGTCTACAAGCATGTCGGTAGACTCGTATAGGTGTTCCAACAAGTCGAGGTCTGGATGGAGCTTGCGCTGTATATCATAGAGCTGGAGAGTGGTTGATGAATCTTGTCCATTATAGGTTGCCATGTCTTCAATGGGTGTCGTCCCGTCGAATACTATGTCCTCATTGTACGCTGGCGCAAACATCTTTCTACGCGCTAGATACTTTAGCCCACGGCTAGCCTCTGGGTTTCCTGTCAACGTGTAATCAGCGAGCTTTGTATCCCATCCCAGCGGGGGTTTGATTCCACCCCACTGCTTGAAGAATTTCATATCGAACTTTGCATTGTGATAGACAACGCAAGCACTCAGCCTTATCAAATCGTCTATCTCTTGGAGAGTGAGCGCCATCTCCTCGTCTGTCATGTCGTGTAGGTTGACGACAATGGACTCCTCTGCCCACCAAGACAGCGCTATGGTGACTGGCCGGTTGCGTATCGGATGCAGTCCCGTTGTCTCAAAGTCAAGGGCGCACGGCTCAGCAAATGCCTCTGGAAAGATATCGCCTCTTGTCTCGCCATTCTCTGTGTATCCACCATACCAAGCAAGCCACTCGGCGCGGGACTTCTTAAACTCGCTTGCTGGGTCTATCCACGTAGGGACAGGCGGGTGCATTATAAAGTCAAAGTCAGCCACAAAGTCGTCTATCAGTTTCGGGCGCTTGTATACTGCCTTCGGGCTGTAAGTGACAAAGACGTTCGCCGCTTGCTCTGTGTTGTCGTTGATTCTGATGGGCGACTGCTCGCGGAGCTTATACATCTTCTGGGCCGCTACTTCTTTCCCAAGTATCGCTCGGGCAGCAAGCTTGCCCAAGCAGACTATTTGATTCGGTCGCCAGGTCTCTATGAAAGCATCGAGAAATATGGAACAGCTCTCTACCTCGGCAACCTTTGCCTTCTTGTCCTTGGGTGGGTTACATAGCGCCACGTTGGTAAACGCATAGCGGGAGATTTTGAACCGTTCGACCATCTGCTTGAACAGCTCTTCCTCTCCCAGCTTACCAGCTTCCATATCGTCCCATGTGGGTGACTCCCCAACAAACAATGTCCGTAGAGGGATGCCGTTGCCGTCATCTTCGGCAATCATAGGCAGTAGTCGCTTGTTCCCTCGAAAGGAACAGCCAGTGCAACCAGGCTCTTTCTTCTTAGCCATTATCTTATGCTCACCAGCTTTCCGTTACAAACTATCTGCTCTCGGTCAAGCAGGGTGTCAACGATGCGCGTCATCTCTCTGCTCTCCAAGTGGAACAGTTTCATCAGTGCGGAGCGTGTAGTCGTTCCTCCACAGTCCGTAAGATGCCCAAGCACCTTGTCGTACATGCGTTCTTTGCTCGGCTTACCAACCGTTTTGATTATGAAGTCTAGCGATTGCTTCCACTCTTGGGCAAGCAAGATGGCGTTCTGTAAATGTTTCTTTGTCAATGTCACCTTTTGCTTCCCCTCTGTACAAGCCAATATCATGGCTACCTTTAAGACACTTATCGCCAGCCGGTTGTACACGCCGCCGAAATCTCGTCCACCATATCTGGAAAGCTCGCTAGTGACAAGCTCGACCATGTATTCATGGTGCATGTCCAACACGGGCTGAGTCGTTGTCATCTGCCGCTTGCCCTTGAGATACAAGCCCATAATATTTTGGAGTAGAATGTCACTGTCCCGCGTGTACTTATTGTCTGCCATCTCCAACGGGCGGAGACTGCTCGCATTCCCTTCCTTAACTGAGAAGAGGAAGCGTGGCAAGAAACCATCCATTATCTTGTCCTCGTCAATCACATCGAAGAAACGAGTCAGGGTGCCGCCTGCCATCAAGGACAGTCGCGGGTCTCTAATGTGTACAGTACGAACGACTTGGTTCTGGCGTTGGTCACCAGCGAGTACTCGACGCTCCGACTGGCAATCGTAGAACTTTGTCAGACTGTCAAGCATCCCGCTCATATAATTCTTCTGGCCTGCCTCGTAGAAGAAACCGACCGCTTCATCTCTAAAGAAGAGAGAAGATATTCCCTGTCTTTCCGACAGCGCATAGAACAGTCCTTCGGGTGACCCACCACTACCGATTACTGCTTCTGGGTACACCTTGTCCAGTAGGGCCAAAGAGCGTTTCATGCTTGTCGTCTTATATGTCCAAGTAGTGTCTGCCAAGAGCATAATATATAGATTGGGGTACAACCAATCGGACTTGAGCGATAGGGCCACGTTCTCAGAGAGCAGTGTGGACAGCAAGCTCAAGCAACACATCACATGGTAACTCTTCGGCGCGGGGATGGCACCGCTCGCCAAATCAACGTAGTCACTCAGTATGGGTATGTCGGGTATGTCAAACTGGGTAGGCGAGGGGTGGTTGTCTGTCCGTTTTTCAACTTCTTTGCCTTTGATGTTAGCGACCACTGACTCAAGCTCTGTCTCCTTGAGCGGTGGGTCGTTTCTTCCATTCCAGTCTCTTAGGATAGTAAGCACCACATCGGCAGACAGTCCCTTGTTGAAGAAGTGACCAGCCAAGATAGCTGCTGAATTGTTACGCCCTCCCTCGCTTACTCCCTCAAGCAGCGGAGCGTACTCGTTCGAGCCGGTGGCAGCTACCACTGCGGGTTTGTTTAACAGTTCCACTAGCGCCACTGGCACTTCCGGTAGGTCGATTGGTTCCTCTAACGGCGTAAACCATCTGTACTCTCCATCCTCTAGCTTGCTTGGGGGCGCTACAACATAACCGCCCTCGCCGCGTGTATCTAGTCCCGGCAGTCGCGCCGCAGTGTTTCGCAGTTCGACAGCGGGGAATGCAAAGTACACATGCTTGCCGTGTGGGGTATCGACGCTCGGCGTAGTGAGTAAGTCAATGGTGCCATCATCACATAGCTCTTTTAATGTCTCTGCTCCGCCATGTGCATAATCAAAGTCTACCACATATAGGTTGCTAAGTTTGCCAGTGACCAGGCCGATGTTCATGTCCTCGCGCTCAATCTTTCGGCAGTAGTGGTCATATAGGTCATCGTCGGGTGCCGTTGTCTGCAATGACTTCCACTTTATGTCACCAGTCGGACGCTTCCCCCTCTTAGCGAGGGGAAAAGCCGTCCAACCAAGCTCTCTATAGAGAGTTAATTCAGGGTACATTAGCTACCTTTGTTCGCTTCATTGAAAAGGAGTTTCGCCCCGAAAACGATATCCTTATGAATTGCCTCAACTGGGTCAGTAGCGTCCTCTATCTTGTCTCTGTAGTCCTCAGATGCGTGGACAAGAGCCGCTATGACTCGGGCTGAGCTACCGATGAAATAGGTCATGTCCCTGTTGTTGAATGTGGGCCTGCTACTCCCACCACTGGGCGCTGCCTTTTCAGCTTTAGCTCCGCTCTGGTCTCCCTCATCGGCTAAGCGAGCGCCAACAATATCCCAGAACCGACCGCTCTTATCAAGTTCAAGAGTTATCTCCGCACCCTCTGGGTATGCCGCAAGCTTGTCGGCTATCTCTTCATCGAAAGTGCTGCCTACCTGTTTGTCGTCCTCGTCAAAGGCGATTGTTCGGTAGTTGTCGTTGCCTTTATTCTTGACTCGCTTGATAACGAATCTACCAGTTCTTTCTTCTGTTACTGCCATGTTACTACCTCCTTAAATTTAGTTTGTTAGGCTACCTTACGGAAATAAACCGCTATTGCACCAAGCAAGGCGATTCCCGCTGCCGTTATCTCTGGTGAGATGATTACCGCTCCGTCAAGAACACTAATCACTGCCACAAGAACAGTAGCGACGATGAACCCGTAGGTTCTTTTGCCTTTGAATCTCATTTTTATTCCCCCTTTGCTTAGAATGTATTCGGTTGCTTACCGGCGATAGAATCGAACTAATGGTCTAGCTATAATAGCCACAGACACTAACGCCAACACTATCGGATTGAAACCGCGAATGAACTCCGTAAAGGGTGCCGAGGCTGCTACGAGCGCAAACACACCAACCATAACCCCAAACTTGGTCAAGGCAAGGTCAAGAATGTCCATACGGCTAGCTCTCCCCGCAAAGTACTTAAACATAGTGATTCCCCCCTTCATATTCTATTGCTAAAGTGGTACAGCAAGCATACGCCAGTAATGAACGTGAAGATAACCGCCGCGTCCCTAACGACTTCGATTAACATTTACTTCCACCCTTTCTTATCGAGTACTAGCTTGCCCTTCTTATCTGTAAGCGTGTGGCACATCTCATAGTAATCGCAAGACCTTTCGCAGTCCCATTGGCGATTGGCGTAGATGATACCGCTTGCTATCTCTTGTTGAATCAGCTCAAAGCGCTGGTCAAAGTCTTCCATTTCTTCGACCGTTATGTCAACCGGGACGCGCTTAAAGAATTGGTTTTCGTTTTCCTTAAAGAACTCAACTGCCTCTGGGTAGTCTTGCGCTCGGAAGTCATACATACTAAGCGCTTTATTGAAGACTGCCTCTGTAGTATTACCAGGCGTAAACTTCTTGAGCCGCGTGTTGTTCTTGATTGGTTCAAGAATCATCGGTAGCTTACTCCGTATCAGATTGAAGATGATACCCGAGATGGGATACCGCTTGCCAATCACCTTGTACATAGCTATCTTCTGGGTGTCAAACACTTTGTCGATAGCCAAGTTGGTGATGACTTTGTGGTCTAAAATAAAGTACCTGTCGGTCGCCTTCTCAAGAAACACCAAGTCAGGTATACACTTGAGACCAACCGACCCTTCGGTAATCTTTGTCTCGATAATTAGTGGCTCATATTTGTCTAGGTCATCAGCATAGTAGAGAATGTAATGCTCGAAGATGCCTTGAGCAACCACTAAGTCTTTACCGGGCATCTCGTATCTGTCCGCTGCCTCAGTCATTGCTTGATAGCAAGCATCCATTCCTTCTCTGGCATACCAAGCACCCAGACCGGCGTGAACGACTGACCCTAGACACCGCGCTCTGGCATAAACATCAAAGCGTATGTGCTGGCGGTAAGCAAAGTCCCACTTGACCCGGCAATCGGTAAAGCAATTTATCTCACTTGGCGATAGGATTCTATTCATTCTATTCCCTCCCTTCTGGCTGCTTCCTCTTCAACCAGGATGGAGAAGAGATAGGCTTGTATGTTAAACAAGATGGCGCATAGCGCCTCCTTAATGGTTTCCCTTCCAGCATAGCCGCGGTGGAACATCCACAAATCGTGGAAGTGCCGCCATAGGGACTTCATGCAAACGGCTCGATGCTCTTCTGGTGAGCCAAAAAGACCCTGCCAGTTGTCTCCATCCCGCAGGTTGCCGTCTGATTGTTTGCGGTGTTTGTGCATGTACCGAGCGAACTCCCGAACTACTAGGGGGTTATAGAACGCCTCATAGTCCAACTTTTCCTCGTTGGTGTCTCGGTAGGCACCCGATTCCCATTCTCTCGTTGCTTCACTTTTCACTCTGGCTCCTTTGTTCTTGTCAGTCGATTATAACGGTCTTCTCAGCAAAAGTAAACCACCTGTTACAGTGGTTCAAACCATACCAAATCAGTGGCACCAAAGTCCTCTGCCGCTTCCACGGTTGTACTAACTGTGGGGCCAAAAGTAATTGCGTTGTGCCAACTCTTTCCTTCACCAAGCTTTATCCAGATAAGCTTCCTTGGTGAACGTCTGAACGCGCTCCGACTCAAGTGTGGGGTCGGTAGCCCATCAGGAAAAAACTCACCATCACCACGTAGAATGCAGTACCAATTGACCGCATAGTCCTGTACAGTATCATATCTTTTTCTCACATCAACATTTTCTCCTTCCTTTTAACGGCGATACATAGCCATCGGCTACTTTCTTCTTCCATGTTTTTATGTTTGCTTCGCTCAGTTTGTTCCTGGTCTCTTCTGAATGATGCAAACCCCTATGTGCTGCCGCTACTCTGTCATTATGTTCTTGCGTATGCTTCTTTCCTGGGTTACCACTAGGCACTAGGCCACCCCCCTCTTTTTCTCAGACCGAGTATTTACGAAAATTTCCGAAACCGCGGTTTTATTTTTTCTGTCAAGCCAAACGATTCGCTTGGCTCCAAACGATTTAGCGGCATCTACCAAAACGCGCTTAGTAGCGCCAAACGTGATTGCTCCCGCCCAGCTTACACCCTCACCTAGCTTAATCCAGTAAGGCGGTTTTGATTTGCTCCAACCGGCTCTGCTGGGAACCTCTGAACCGTCTGGAAAAGTGTCATCACTGCTCAGAGGTATGCAGTACCACGTTTGTTCATAGTCGGGAATGTCTCCCTCTATATTGGGCGCTTTCTTCCCAATCAATAGTCTTCGACTTCTCATTGCTTGATAACCCCCTTGTCAAATATTGGGTCTTTCGGGTATTGCTCTGTGTAACATTTAGAGCATAACTGCTTTTGAACGTACCCGCCGCGCATGATAACCGCTATGGTATCCGGTTTATTGTCACAATGGTCACACTGATAGCGGATTGTTCGATTATCAACCACCGATTTGCCGATGTGGTCATTATTTCGTGTCACGTTCCATCACTTCCTTTAATGCTGCTCTAATACCGGCCCAGTCGCTCACTAGCGTAGCTCCTAGCGCCGATGTATGTCTATTGTAGGGGTATACCAAGGAGATTACTTGTGCGCCGCTCTCAATCGCTTCCACAATGTTGTGCGGAGCATCGTCTACCACGATATCCCCAGGTTTGAACGTTTTCGGTTTGTCGGTGATACTTGTTTCATCTGCCCATACACCGTTAATAGCTAACCACCAATCAACCCCCGTTTTCATGTTTTCAGGTCGTTGGCTAGTTACAATGATATGGAAATGCTTGCTCGCCATTCTCAATGCCTGTACTGCCCCTGGAAACGGCGGATAGTAGCTCTGCCTATCATGCACAAAGTTAATCGCCTCTCGCCACTGCTCTTTATTAACGTGGTCTTTGTACCACAACCAAGTAGGCACCTCAGAAGATGGGGGAGCATCCGCTCCCCACATCACTCTGACAGCTTCGGCAAACGGCGCGGCATACAGGGTGTTATCCATATCAACCACTAACCGTCTTCGGTTCAACATTACGCCGCTATCCTCTCTACCAAGTGATTGAGTACTTGGGTTTTCTTCTTCGCGGCCATACCCATTGCGGCTGAGCGCACGGTAGCCATTTTAGCGCCTTCATTCTTCTCAGCACCCCAGTCTATAAGCTCGACAATCGAGTTATACAGACCGTACTCGGTGCCCTTGTTCGCTTTGTTGTCCATCCCCGAACCTCGTCCAGCAAAGAACTCTCTGGTCAAGTTACGGTGGCTCTGAGCGCTATCCCAGCGCCTCTCATGTTTCTGCCGCGCCTCTAAGTCCATATCGGGCATAGCAACGGGCAGTGGAAACGCTACATCCAGAGTATCATTTACTTCTTGACTAGAAACCGTCTTAGCAGCTAAGCGATTCCAAGTAAGCTCCATGCGTTCCAGGTTCGCTACGTTTCGCTGGTACACGCCAGCCAACCACTCCGGCAACTGGTTGAGGTTGTTCTGGTAGTGCTTTAGTGTGAACGCCTCAACAACGTCACCCATCGTCACCATGCCATTCATGCAGACAAGCCGCACTGGGACAAGCATTCCGATGATAGCCTCTCGACCGTTCATTGGGCTGACAAGCACCAAGGTATTCTCGATACCCTTATCATCGTCGCCAGCCACTCTAATGGTCGGTAACTGAGTCGCCAGGAAGAATCTCTCTCCGTGGTCGAGCGCACCGATGCTAGTAACTGGTCGTCCTATGTGTTCGTCCCATAGGTTCACAATTTTGTCTGGAGTTATCAGGCGGTATTTCTTCCCGACAACGTTGAAGATGCGTTCTGCTGGGTCGTCGTCACTCACTAGTGGGCCACGAACGATTGCACGGTGATTCGGCGCTTTGTACTTAACCAAACCATCTGTGTCCGCGCCACTGTCAACGTAAACGTCCCGCAGACTTACATCATACGTGCCGAGGTCAGCATAAGCGTCCCTAGCACTCGCCGGGTTCTCCTGTTTGCGACCAAGTACATCGGGCCAGGGTACTCTCGGCTGGTTTCGTCTTCGGTTTCTACTCACTTTCATTCCCCCCCCATAGATTTTGTTACGAGTGCCACAGTAAAGGCCATCAGAAAGAAAGTCAAGTATTATCTAGTGGTTTCCAACTGGCTTTGCAAGAATTACAACCGCGGTAGTCACCAAATATCTCAACCGTGTCGTCACTATCGCAGTACGGACATATCATTTTTCTTCCCCCGATTTGCAAGCTCAACAAGCACATCCCCATGACAGGGCCGCGGGGCACACCAGCAACCAAGCACTTTGCCCCTCAACTCGGGCAATGCTGCCACAAGTTCCGGTTGGCTGAGTACCCACTGCCTGTACTTCTCAATGACAAGCAGGCGTTGGCTCTCGTCCTCAAGCGGGAATGGGTTGCCCCACTTAGAGGGTCTTCCTATATAGATATCATAGAGGTCTTTCTTACAGTGTACAACTTGGTGGATTTTCATTATTCCCCATCCTTGTAGTCTCTCGACAGCTCTTGCCGAGAAAGTATTCATCCAGTACGCCCAAGTGGTTCGCGCCACATTTTATGCAGCGATAGTGAAAGAGAACGTGCGCCGGTTCGCCCTGTTGGAGTACGGTGTTCCACAAATACAGGTTTTCACAGTAGGGCATACAAAGAACGATGCCGGGAGTATTGAAGCGAGTCAGCTCCTTAGTACTCTTCGACATACCCGCCGCCTCCCGCTTGACCACTCAACAATTCGGCAACTAAGTATAGTGCTTGGTCTTCATCAAAACCAGCATCAACGAGTGATGTATAAAATTCATGCAACCCAATGGCTGATTCTGCTAATGTCAATGGTACATCTTGTGGTCTGTCATTTGCCATTATACTTCTCCCCTATACCCATATTTTTCGGCTACCGGCAGAGCTATTAACCAGTGACAAAAATCACAAACCACATAATGCTCTGGGTCGCTCCGTAGTGGATGCAGAAATCCGCGGCACCCGACCGGGTGACTAGGCACTTTCTTGTGCTTAAAACCGCGGATTGCTATTCTCTTCTTTTTAAGTGTCATCCTATTGCCCCTTCCAATTGGTTGCAAACATTCCCACCCACCACTTCTGCCAGCTCACAACCCTTCTCGATACATGATGCTTCCCGTTTATAAACGATTTAAGCGCGAATGTCAAGGTGCGTAAATCCAGAATAAACTTGGATGAACTTAAAGCCTGCCTGCCTTCCAGCATTTGCCACGCCCGTAGGACTGACACCAATGACAACAATGTCGCCAGCCGCTCCTTTCTTGTGCTGGGAACGGGTTGCTCCACCGATGATGTAGTTATAGCGTTCGTCCCTAAAACAGGAGTTTACAATCACTGGCTTGTTGCCGAGTATCGAGCGCACTACCTCTAAGCGGTGAATAAGCTCGCCGCGTAGAATCAAGTCACCGTTTCCTCGACTGTAAAGAACATCGTGGAAGATGTTGAAATGAGCAGAGACTTGACCACCAACCATAAGCTTGTTCTGGGTCTTCGGGCCAACTACGCCATCTTGTGCGAGTCCGAACGCATCTTGAAAACGTACCACGGCAATCTTTGTATTCTCCCCAAAGTGACCGTCATCTGGGCCGACCACTTTGAAATGATGGTGGTTAATTCGACGTTGTAAATCCGCAACGCTCGGGCCTTTGTCACCCTTGGCTAAACTTTTTGTGTAAAGCATGTTATTTTCCCTCCTTTGCGGGTATATATATAGTGCATACATTATAACGCACTTTGACAACTTAAACCACCGGGGGGACTACTAAAACCCCCCACGGTATTACCGAAAAAGACGAAAAATCTTTCAAAAATCGAGAAAATACGCACGGCAGGCGCTAACGGCCCGGCTTGTATTCCCGGCCAGATATGATAGGATATAATTGTACCGAGAGAGAGAGAACCAAAGAAGCTCAAGGGAAGGAAAAGCCCCAGACAAACGGGGAACGGTGGGAAGGCAATCGGGAGCTAGTAGCGACCCGACAGGGACAGACCCTCAAAGTTGAGTAGAGGGCTTGACAAGAAAGTCTGACCTGCCGATTGAATTACAAACTAGAAAGTTTAGCAAGCAGCCTCTTGGCTGTAAATAGTTCGCGCAGTCCAGCTAAAGCTCCATATGATAGTTCCTGACCGCACCGAGGTTTTCGGTGTGTGGTCACACTACAACAGAGAGCCGCTGGCTTAAAAGTCATAATGGATAGCGATTCGTCGCACCGCGGGCAAGGTCGAGCGTTGAAAGCGTGACCGTGAAGCAGCAAGGGTAGCATTGAAAGCAAGGCAACAGAGCGGAGTAAGTCGAAGAGTTTAGACGGCAACCACATTCAAGCGAAAGCGCGAAGGTAGTAAGTCCGTCAAGCCACCGAAAATTGTCTGACATGTGTTTAGCGCCTTTGAACCGCTGACACGTAAGGACGGCGACCACCGACATACCGCACAAAATATGCCTGACATAGAGATGCGGGCACCTCGGGAGACTGCCTGCTAAACAATCTAGTCAATAACAAAAGTTCTGAGCTTTAATTGATAGCTCGACAACCAAGCAACGGCCACCAAGCAGTTGAAACAGACGAAGCTGGTCGGAAACGTGAGGTCGCTTGGACGGTGTTGCGATTGACCGCAAGACTACAATAGTACCGCAAAGTAGCTCCGCGGAGCGAAATAGGCGGTGCCTTGAGTTTCCTTGAAAACAAAATCTGCCCTATGCGCTGTCCGGTTTGGCCGCGGCTGCTACGGGGTAGGCAGTCGGGTTATCTATTGAAGCTTAGAACTGATTATCTGAGGGGCAAGTGGTCGAGGGTTAGGGTAACCGCCCTTTGACTTGGAAGGTTCCATGCAGTTTCCCGCACTTAGCGCAAAGATTTGGTGCCGACAGTGGGTAACCTAGAGCATCTGCTCGACCAAGTTTATGAGCGCGGAAGTGAGCTACTTTTCGCCGGGGTGGGGTCGCAAGACCTACTGTGGGCCGCTTGCTCTTTTGATAATCACTTTCGAGCTGATAACAGCGGATAATAGGCAACGTCTTCTAACAGGTAAGCGCCCTAAAATTACATCACCTGTGCAACGATGGCCCGCTGGTCAGTTCGATTATAAAAGCACAAAGCCGCTTGGTAACGCGGGCACTCTGCTGGGCATAACAAGATGCGAACGGAGACCGATTACACAGATGGACTCGCAGATGGAGCAGCGCCACCAAGCACTTTATAAAAGTTTTAACTGTCAGGCACTTCCTCGTCCCATCACGGCGAGTCGTGTTGTCGGCGTATGGACGGCAACGTTTCGAGCATAGTTTCCTGACAGAACGTTTTCGAGCAAGCGGATTCTCCAACCCAACATCCTAAATAGCGGGTGAATGGGGATTCAAAGCCTTGAGTTTAGGTGCTAGGCAGCTTGCTTGGACATTTTATACATTTTCGTGGGGAAGGGCAATGCTAACCTCTACGGGCTACGACCAAGCCGCATGGGTGTAGATGTTTGTTTCATGGTGGTCTACGCGCTGTAGTTAGTACCCGAAAAGATGACAGGCAAAGAGGAAAGCGCAAAGGTAAGTCCTGAGCATCGGCAAACTCTCTGGAAGTGGAGAGCGAGTACCCACGGCGCGTTTTGATAGCTCGGTGTCATGCGTATCAAGTGATGCCCTCTCTAGTAGGACTCTGACATGGGGGTCGGAGACCGAACGATGGGCAGAGCTTGCCCCGTGTGTGGCGAGTGAGGTAATGTGGAGTGGAGAGGAGCCGGATTCTGTCGGCGTGTAACTCAGCCAGCTATCAATTGATTTTGCCTTGAGGAAGGGAAGTGGTAGGGGTTTTCGCCCCGCATGTTCGCTGGTGTTACAGACACCAGAAACTATAGGTCACTAGGTACTCAAGGATTCGGCGGGTTAAATTGGCAAAGGGGGTCGCCCAGACCTCAATCAAGGTTCGATTCCTTGCGCCGCCTCTATATGTTTTGAGCTAGCAAGCTCCCGCGTTCGGCAACGCCGGTAAAAGCAATGCCTGGATACTACTGGAGGGTAAGTCTGCTTGGGAGGCAGGGGTTGAAATACCCCGAGAGTCTAAGTGGCGAGACTACCACAGACGGGTACAATAGTTGCGCGGCGCGGTGTCAGGGCGTTTGTACGTGACACGCTGACATGTCCCAGTCAGAATAGGGACACCTAACTGCTAGGTTGGTAAGCGACAAAGCAATGAGCAGTCTTTTGGGAGTAGCTGTCCCACTACACTGAGAGCAGCTTTTAAGTGCTATCACTAGATTAAACCTGGAGGTAGCTTGTTAGCTCAAACATTTTGCAGTCCCTCCCCACACGGGAGCTTACCAGATTCCGCGACGGCGGTAGCGAGTGGGTCAACTGTGGGCCTTGGGACTGCCCGGTTTCAACAATGAGGGGGTTGATGACATGACCGAAAGAAAATACGACCCGTTCACATGTAGAGGCGAGCTTACGGTTAGAGACACGCCATACAAGGGTCTAAAACGTTTCTGTACGAAGGCCAAGAAAGCGTTTACTATTGCGCTCGACAGGCCAAAACAAAGAAGGTAACAAACCAGCCAAAGTCGGGTCTACTGCTAAAAGACAACACG
>Ga0209976_10000098_pt1 | contig 59990 bp, 91 predicted proteins | sample SumtaG_FD_182806 | JGI IMG/M metagenome (GOLD analysis project Ga0209976, IMG submission 182806) | Deep subsurface microbial communities from Indian Ocean to uncover new lineages of life (NeLLi) - Sumatra_00157 metaG (SPAdes) (version 2) | ecosystem: Environmental > Aquatic > Marine > Oceanic >... | reverse complement strand
TGAAATCGGAGAAATCCGGTAGCCATTATTTTTTATCCACTCCGACGAACTCCAAATGTAAAACTAAAAACAGTCAACCAAAAAAATGGTTCGGTAAGCACCGACTTAGAAGGTTGCAAGTTTTTAGGTTTAGTTATTAACGCACTGTCAAAAAAGCCGAGTATGGGTGATAGGGCGGAAGACAAAAAAGGTAGAAATAATAATTGTAAATCGAAAAGATGGCTCCGACTGGTGTGTTGGGTTCAAGTCCCAAACGGAGCCTTATTAAATAATAGCTTTTTTGAAAGGATGGTAATTATGAAGGCATTAAAAGACGGCAAAACAGTCACAATAACTCACAAAGAAATTACAACAGTAGTCAGAATGAATGTCAAATATGATAATAATTGGGAAGAGTATGTTGTCCAAGTCTTTATCAACGGCATACTCGATGATGACAAATCATATCATACTGATGATGGTGACGACGCTATTTCAACAATGCACACAATGTTGGCAGAAGCACAAAATCATCCGGAACGTTATCAATAAAACCCAGCCCTGAACGGAACGTTGGTTCGACTCCAGCACAGGGCATTAACTAATTTTATTAACCTTTTTGAAAGGATGGACAGATGGCTACACAAAAATCAACCAAAAAGAGTTCAAGCAACAAAAAGAGAAAGGGCAGCAAAAAAGTCACGTCACGGAAGGAATCAAAAACAGACAGATGTGGACGTAGGCCAAACACTCAAGGTTTTCGAATCAATACTCATATTTCCAGAAAGCCAAAGAGTATCGACCAGCTTACTAAGGAAAGCAAGCTGCCAAGACCTCGTGTTGCAAAACATATCTGGGACATGACCCGAAAAGGGTTTGTGAAGAAAGACAAGCAGGGACGAGCTTCTTGGAAGAAGGAGAAGTAGTTTTTATTGCAAGGAAGGAAAAGTAGTATTACCAAGGAAGGTAGGAGGGGTCAACAAGGAGGTTGGCCCTTTTTTTATTGTTCTGAACGGAATGCTGGTTCGACTCCAGCACAGGGCATTAGAAATTTAATAAATAAATCGAAAGGATGGTAAAATGAAACTCAGAAAATTAATTGAGATGTTGGCAAAGCAAAATTGGAATGCTGAAGTAAAAATGGATTTCAGAAAAGAATTGTCACCCACAAAAGCATGTACTTTGAATGACTGCAAAAACATCAAAAGCATTTCTTCTTTTCGTTCTAAAGGAAAACCGATAGTTTTGTTAACTATTAGGTCAATTTAGCCAGACAGGCAGCCCTGTCCGGTTCAAGGCCGGACACTGGCTTTATGAAAACGGAAAAAATTAAATATTTAAGGGAGAATTAAGATGGCAAAGATAGAATACATATCAAAAAACTTTCGAGGTGATAGTCTAAATTTGATAAAACAGGCAAATACAATCGTTGAAGATTATCAGCAGCAGGGATATGAGTTAACCATTCGGCAGGTTTATTATCAATTTGTAGCATTGGATTTATTTCCAGAAGAACGCAAGTGGACATGGACAGGAAGGAAATATGTAAAAGACCCCAATGGAACTAAGAATGCAAATCCTAATTATATATGGCTTATGACTACTGTTAATAAAGGACGGTTAGCAGGTTTAATTGATTGGGATGCTATTGTTGACAGGACAAGAGAGCCAGTTGAAAATCAACATTGGGACAGCCCTAAGGAAATCATCGAGACTTGTGCTCGTTCTTATAGGGTTGATACCAGGGAGACTCAACCTTATTATATTGAGGTATGGGTAGAAAAGGATGCCTTAGCAGGAATTTTAGAACGGGTTTGTAGAAGACTTGATGTGTTGAGTTTTGCTTGTCATGGTTATACAAGTTTGTCAGCCATGTGGGTAGCTGCTCAACGGTTAATAGCGAAAGAAGAAGAGGGTAAGGAAACAATTATTTTACATCTTGGCGACCATGACCCCAGTGGCTTAGACATGACGAGAGATATTCAGGACCGACTTGACACATTCTTATCCAATGTTCATGTTAAGCGTATAGCATTAAATTACGACCAAGTCAAAAAATACAGTCCTCCTCCTAATCCGGTAAAATTAACGGACACTCGGAAAGATAAATACATCAATAAATTTGGAATTGAGAGTTGGGAGTTAGATGCCTTGAAACCAGAAGTCATTGATGAATTGATAGCAAGGCATGTCAATGAACTAACCGATGACACTCTATTAGAGGAATTAGATGACCGGCAAGACGAGGAAAGAGAAGTATTAAACAAGATTGCAAAGAAGTTATAAGAGGTATAAAAATGGAAAAGACGGATTTCAGAAAAGACCTTAAAAAGCTAATAGCAGCAAAAAAAATTAGTATTGCCCAATTGGCACGTGATGCCGACTTGAGTTATGGAACGGTTTATTGTTACTTGAAGGGTTATACTGCGATTACCTCAGGCAATTTGGCTAAACTGTTTGACATATTGAATAGTGCCAATTAATAGTTTTCGAAAGGATGGTAAAATGTTAAGGAATCCAAAACAATTAAAATTTATTGCACCAATACATATTCCTAATGGCAAATCAGGAAAGTATGAAATAAGTCACACAGAACATCCAGTTGGTAGGCCTCTCACAGTTGTCTCACCGCGTACTGCAATATTCACAGGGCAGGAGCCTTTGCGAGTTTGTTACAATGAACCAGTACCGATTACTGTTCTAAAGGATAAGGATGGTATATGGATGACTGATTCACCAGAAGAACAAGCCTCAGCTCATAGTGCTCTAACGAAATGTAAAGGACGGGTGTTAGTAGGTGGTTTGGGTTTGGGTTATTTTGTTAAGAAGTTGCAGGAGAAAAATAATGTTAAAAGTGTTGTGGTAATTGAAATATCAAACGATGTTATTAGGCTTGTTTGGAATCATCTAAAACTTGATAAGAGATTTTCAATTTTGCGTACGGACATCAAAAAGTTTTTGAAAGGGTATAAAAGTAATCGGAAGTTTGATTGGGTCTATCTCGATATATGGCGGGGTGATGGTGAATCGGAATTTGTGAATACCGTCTTACCATTGAAAAGATTAGCTTGTGAAACTGTTTGCAGTAAAGTCGGTCACATACTGTCATGGCAAGAAGATGTGATGCTTAGCCAAATTTATGCAAGTTTAGTATCACGGATGATGATTGACTTTGACAAAATTACATCAATGGATGTCAAAGAGTTTGACAAGGTGTTCAGACCAAATAATAAATATGCAATGGCGTACAGAACATTTTGGTTGTTCATACGCAAGAATCAAGTGAATGCTGAAGGTGCAAAAGTTAAACTACCTGCCTACATGAGGTGGGTTGGTAACGGAATGAACGGGGACTTTCAAGGATAGAAAGGATGGTAATAAATGGGGAACGTGCTGCGTAAGGAAATATTGAGTGAGACGTATGAAGATATGAAAAAACTTATTTTTAAGGTTTCTTGGGAAATCAAAGCAAGCCATGGAGGAGAAATTAACGACTTGATAGGTCAAGCCAACCTGTTATTCATTTACGCACTTGATGAATATGACGAAACTGAATCTGGATTATCCACTTGGCTAAGACGATATATTCGTGCTGGACTAAAAAACTATATTAGAAGTGAGCAAAGGCACAAGTCAAGGCATGTTCAAATATCTATTGATAGCATAGATGTCAACCTCCAAGTGTTTGATTCGTTCTCTTTGATGGAATTGCTGGATGAAATGGGTGAGGATGCACTGACTATTGTGCAGTTGTTATTTGAAACCCCAAATGATATTCTCCTAACTGCTCTTAAAAGTGGTAAGCGAATGAACCATATGAAGAGTTATATGAGAAGACGATTGCGAAATAGGTTAAGACAGTGGGGATGGACAGCTTGCAGAATTACAAAAACATTTGGGGAGATGAGGAAGGTAATTAGTCATTAGAAAGGATGTACAAGAATGTCAATGCAATTAACAAAGGAAGAGAAGAAGATTTACTCAGAAGTCATCCATGAGTGGCTTGAAAAGGATATAAATGTTTCACATCTTAGAATTGTTTGGGTATTGCGTACTGAACGCGGATTGAAACGGCATACAATGAGTGAGATGGCAAGACTTGTTAGGCCGAGGTTAAAACAGCAGAAAAAGAGAGGATGAAAAATGAATAAACCAAAATCAATTAGGGAGCAGATAAAATATTATTTGGACCATTGTTATTGTACTCCACGGCTTTATCAAATAACTGATGTTGATTATCTTTCAATGACAATAAGTCGAGTTGTTCGCCGTATCATTAGGGAAAGAGTTGGGAATAAGAAAAGGTCTGTGTCGATAACCAAAAAGAGAATCATTATCAATAGAGAGGAGTTGATAGCACAAATTACCGAACGCCTTCACAACTCTGCTTCTCCCGAAAATGTGTTTAAGGTGGGCAACCTACTACTCAATACACGTCTGTCTATAAAAGACCATGTTTTAGTAAGTCGGATATAAAATGATTAAACCTGAGAAGCGTGATTACCAAGATAGGGCTTTAAGGAAGGTTGAACACTTCAATGGACGTGCTCTAATTGCTTTGCAGATGCGATTGGGGAAAACCTTTGTAGCTTTGCGATGGTTAAAGAGGCATCCAAAGGCTGGCCCAGCGGTTGTGGTATGTCCAGAGATAGGAAAATGGCACTGGGAGAAAATTGCAAAAAGATATTATGGAATAAGAAGTGTAGTGCTTAGTGGAGAAACCCCTCACAAGAGAAAGTTTATACATAACAATCGACTTTATATTCTTAACTGGAAGATACTCCCATATTGGGTTGAGTTTCTTCAAGGGGCAGATGTAACAGTACCCATTCTCGATGAGGTGCATTATATTAAAGAGTCCACCACTCTATGTTATGAGGCAGCTTATGAATTGGCAAGCGGTTTGCCATATCTTCTTGCATTAGGAGGAACACCACTTAAGAGCAAACCTAAGGAGCTTTTTAATATTTTGAATTTATTGCGTCCTGATAAGTATGATTCCATCGTGAAATTCCAATGGAGGTATTGCAAACCAAAACATAAGCCATGGGGGTGGGAATATAATGGGTCGTCTCACTTAGATGAACTTCACAATGATATGAATGCTTGGTGTATGGTTCGAGACTTGAGAGAGGATGTAACGAATGACCTACCGAAAGAAAGGAATGTTGTTACAATACCTATTTCATGTAGAAGTGAATATGAGGAGGCTGAGTACAATTTTATTAATTGGCTTCGCGGACGTTCTGTTATACGAGCAACCAAAGCAAAGAAAGCAGAACGTCTCGTTCAGATGGGGTATTTGAAACGGCTTGCTGCCTCATTAAAAATGCCTGGTGTTCTAAAATGGATAGACGATTGGTTAGAGGAGAATGATGGTAAGCTTGCAGTCTTTGCTATCCATCAAAATATTATTAAGGAACTCAAGGTTAAGTATAAAGATATTTGTGTAGTGGTTGATGGGCATGTTAGAGGTAAGAAGCGTCAACTTGCTGTTAAGACTTTTCAAAGGAGGAAATGGTGTCGATTATTCATTGGTCAAACTAAGGCTGCTGGAACAGTTATAGAGTTATCAAAAGCAGCAATAGGTGTGGGGCTCGAATTTGATTGGACTCCGGGTGATGTTACCCAGTGGGAAGATAGAATTTACGAACAAAATAGTGGTAAGGCATTGGTCATATATTATTTAGTTGCAAGGCATACCGTTGAACATAAACTTTGTGAAATATTGCAGTTGAGAAGTGGTGTACTCTCCGAGGTGTTGGATGGTAACAAGAAGAAGAATCCACTAAGAATATTTGACATGTTAGAAAGAGCATTATTGAAAGGAAAAGAAAATGAGAATTATAGCACACGCAAGACTAATCTTAACGGTTCCAGAGCCACCCGCAGCAGGAGAAGGGAAGCCAATCGTCGACGTGATAATGTTGGCAGCGGAACAGTACATTAACAACCTTGGTTTTTTCACTTTACCTCTTGACGAAATTGAGACTAAGTTGGAAGCCAGATTGAGACAGGCTGTAGATGAATTTAGACATGAAGCGAAACCACAGGAGGGACAAACAAAAGTGGGGATTCGTATTCATGTGGAGGGTCAGGTGTAATGCTATTGCCCGCGGTCATGGAAGAATTTTGTGATAGCTGTAAATACTTTAACAGAGAGCTTTTTGAGAACCGTGAAGATTGTCCATGCAGTTGTTCCAAGATGACGTTTTGCTGTGCGTCATGTTTCGAGAAACATTATGCTCACATTAAAATCGTAGGTGGATGTGAAGGATTTGAGGAAGAATAAAATGAAAGGATAGGAAATGAAAGAAACAAAGACACATTGGATTATAAAAACATCTCAAGGTTATAAGTCGCTGTGCGGTGCATTTGATATCAGTGACACACATCGTTATGGAATTTTTTACATAAAAGACCGGGTGAAAGGATGTGGTACGGTGGAGCCAAATGAGGTAACCTGCAAATCTTGTAAGTATTCTTTGAAAGCCAAAGAAGAAGATATAAGTATAAGAATGACACAACATATATTGCGTTATTTATTTGAATTGGAGCATCGATGAAATTCAAAGACATATTATCTCAGCTTGGTATTCCTACAGCACCAGCAGGACATCACCATTGTAGGCCAGGCTGGATACAAATTGACTGCCCCTATTGTGGTTACAATAGTAATAGGTGGCACTTGGGATATTCCATTGAGGGCAATTACTTAAATTGTTGGCGATGTGGAGGTCATTCTCTTGCCAGTGCTTTGATGACCATTACACGTCGGTCTTACTATGAAATTAATAAGCTGTTGACTGGTTTGGAGCCTTCATTAATTAAAAAAGTAAAGCCAACAGGTGAACTTATTATTCCTAAAAATGTGGGTGGGTTACGAGATACTCATATACGTTATCTTAATCGCAGAGGATTTGATTACAGGACGCTTGAAAGGCTTTGGAGTATTCAAGGTATTGGAATTAGTGGTAGGTTGGCTTGGAGAATTTTTATTCCCATCATCTATCATTCCAAAATAGTGAGTTGGACAACCCGTACAATTTCAGATAAGGAATATATAACCAGATACATATCAGCGGGTGAGAATGAGGAATCAATGCCTCATCACGAATTGTTATATGGAGAGGATTACGCTCGTCATGCTATAATTATAGAAGAGGGAATTACCGATGTGTGGATGACTGGACCAGGTGCTGTTTGTACTTTTGGTCTTGGTTATTCAACGAAGCAGCTTGAACGTATGGCAAGCTATCCAACCAGAGCTGTTTGCTTTGACAATGAGTATGAAGCACAGAAGCGAGCGGAAAGGTTAAGTAATGACTTGTCAGTCTTTCCTGGTGATACTTACAATGTGGTATTAGATGCGAAGGATGCTGGGGAAAGCAGTATGGAAGAAATTCAGAAATTAAGGAAGGAGATTTTAGAATGAATACGATAAAGGCATTTGTAGGCCAATACCGTTTTTTAAGTAATTTTTATCCCAGTCCTATCATTTGGAATGATTGGAGATATACAACTGCTGAGCATCTTTTTCAAGCCAGAAAAACAATGACCGAAAAGGATAGGGAATTGATACGAAAAATCCCTTCACCAAAACAAGCTAAGTCATTAGGAGGAACTGTTAAACTTAGGCCAGATTGGGAAGAGGTTAAACTTCAAGTGATGAAGAATGTACTCAAATTAAAATTTACACAAAACCCCGAATTGTTTCAAAAGCTTATTAGCACTGGTTTTATGGAATTGGAGGAAGGGAATTGTTGGCATGATAATTATTGGGGTATTTGTAAATGCAGAAAATGCAAATATAAGAAAGGACAAAATCATCTTGGACTATTATTAATGGAAGTTAGAAAGGGGGTTTCAGAATGACTTGGGCTGAATTCAAAAAAATGTTAGAACATAGTGGGGTTCTCGATACTGACAATATCAGATTTATTGTTACGGGTGCCAATCCAGAACCGAGTAAGTTGCATATAGAAAAAATCCACGACTGTTTTTGTGTTTATAATTATGAGGAAGTGAGGTATTAAAATGAGTGCTGAAATTTATTATTACCTCTGCCACAAGTGTGACAGGGAGGGTGAAGAAGAATCATGTAAACTTACAGTAGATACGAGTCCCGGTATTCCTACAGAATGTCCTTTTGGTTTAGGATTTACTGCTGAGTGGGAGCAAGTTGACAAGAAAGAATTTAATGGAAATTGAAAATCATATGGGAGCGAAACACACTTCTCTATGTCATTGGCCTGCCCATTCCTTTCACTACTACATTTCCTGTTGTGAATTTCCGCATTACGCCTTTTGTTGTGCAAACAGGTCAAAAATAGAATTGTTTCGTTCCCACCTTTATGGGAGTGGAGTACACTTCTCTACATCGCTGGCTTATCATTTCAAATTGCTGTTTCCGTATAGCAAATCTCTCAAAAAGAATCTCGCTCGCTTTCTGAAGTATTCTTTAATAAGCTGGCAAGTAGAATTACTTCACTCTCACCTTTTTGATTGTACATGAAATATATCAGTTTAGAAAAAGAAAGGTAGGTACAAAATGAAGAATGTAATATTGACAATTTGTTTGGTGCTGGTTTTGTTGACCAGTGGCTGTGGAACTCTTATGCACGGCCCAACGCAAGAAGTTGTTGTAACTTCGAATCCACCTGGAGCAACTGTAACCAATACTCGGTACACTTGCCACATAAAAACTCCAGGTGTGATGAAGTTAAAAAGAGCTAACTCAACTATCCTAACTGCTCGGCTTTTTGGGTATGAAGAAGCCAAGCAAAAAATTCAAGTTGGCTTGTCACCATGGTTGTTAGGCAATGTGGCTGGATGGGACACAACATTAAATATAATTTATGTACCTATGATACCTGTTACCACTGCTCTGCTCGCTGGTGACATGGTTACAGGCTCGGTAGGAACATTATCACCTGATGCTGTTCACTTTGAGCTTGTGCCAAGAAAGAAAAGAGTGAGGAGGTAAAATTATATGAAAAGAATAATTATTGGAATTGTGCTGCTTGCTGTTCCAACCCTCTATGTTTTCTATTCGCTTGTAGGTAAGGTGGGTATTTGGAAAACAGTCGGTTTATTTGTGCTGGTAATCGCGTGGACTTCTTTAGCAGTTGAATTATTGTACAAAGGTTGCAAGTCACTCAAGTGAAGCAGTGTGCACCTTATAAGACCTTAGATGCAGTATTCAAGTTCTAAAGGGTCAAAAATGAATCTTAGTACAAAGTTATAGGGTAGCACAACAAAACCCAAGAGCAGGGTACGATTCAACCCTATCTTGGGTGTTTACAGCTTAACCTTGCTACAGATTGATAATATTTTACAGGTTACCATGATTTGCTGTAATAGTATAGAGTAGGTTAGTTTTTCGTTTTAGTAACTGGATGGGACGGATAACTTAATTTTTCGATGAAAGAAAGAGACAACAATAAAAAGCCGTTCCATCCTGTTATAATACAATACGATATTTTTTGAATCAGCAAATATGTATAAAACGGATTATTACCATCCTAAACCACTCGCTGCAGAACTTGCTGATTCACAGTAGCGAGTGGTTTGTTTTTATAGTGAAAGGAGTCACTCATATCAATGCAAAGCAAAACTCAAAAAAAGTTAAAAAAGCAATTCTAAATCCACCAATGGTTTGCCCAACGAACTTTTCTCTCTACACTACTCTACTACGAAGTAGTAGTAGTAGAGAAAAACGTAGTTAAAAAAATGTAATAAAAAAGCCCATTTGAAAAAACATATAAACTCCATAGATTAATGAAAGTAATTAAGAAAAATAGCGACCAAGAGAGACGAATAATTATTGGTATGATTGTTGACTCTCTTGTACTGGGTCGAATTGCTTCTAAATGGCAATATCGTATGTTCAAGTCCAAGTGGGCAAATATAGTTGCCAAGTGGTGTTTGAACTATTATAAGAGATATGAAAAAGCACCAATGAAGAATGTTGAAGGTATGTTTGAAACTTGGTCTGCCAATGCAAAAGATAAAAGCACTGTAAATTTAGTAAGTCAATTCATGTCTTCATTGAGTGCAGAATATGAAGAGTTGGGGGAGGAGAGTAACAGTGATTATATAATTGATATTGCCGGTCACTATTTTAATCAGATAAGAATTGAAAGATTAGTTGAATCAGTGGAATCAGATGTTACTGGAGGCGAGATAGAAAGTGCCCATAGTCGTTTGATTGAATATAATAAGATTGAGATGGGGGTAGGTGCAGGGATAGATGTTTTTCAAGATAGCGAGGCGATGCGAAGAGCGTTTGCGGACAAGAGAGAATCGTTGATTAAATTCCCAGGAGCACTTGGGAGGTTTTTTAAGGGTTCATTGGAACGTGAAGGTTTTGTTGCCTTTATGGGTAAGAAGGGGGTGGGCAAGTCGTTTTGGTTGCAGACTATGGCATACGAAGGGATGTTGCAGCGAAGGAAAGTTGCAATGTTTGAAGTTGGAGATATGGGTGAGAGTCAAACGATGAGGCGATTGATGATTCGTACTGCCCGTCATCCCCATTCTCCTTGCACAATAAAATATCCACTGAGTCTTGTGAGGAGTAAGAATAAAAGAAAGTTAATTCGAGATTGGAAAGAAATAGAGTTTGAAGACAAGTTGGATTGGAGGAAGGCAAAGAAGGCTTGTCAGAGGGTGATGCAAAAGAAAGTAAAAAGCGGGGATTCATATTTCAAACTCTCCTGCCATTTTAATTCAACTCTTAGTGTTGATGGGATTGATAGTATTTTGCAGGATTGGGAGAGGGAGGGGTGGGGGCCTGATATAATAGTAATTGATTATGCTGATATTCTCGATATGGATTGTGGAGGGGCAGAAGGTCGAGATAGAATAAATGAAACGTGGAAGCGATTGCGAGCCTTATCTCAAAGATATCATTGTTTGGTATTAACAGCTACTCAGTCTGATACTGCATCTTATAATAGGCAATTGATGAAGATGGATAATTTCTCAGACGACAGACGTAAGATTGATTCTGTTACTGGAATGATAGGGATAAATCAAACGTCGGATGAGAAAAAGAAACAATTGATGCGGTTGAATTGGGTGTCACTGAGAGACGATGAATTTTTTCCTGTTCAGTGTGTTACTGTATATGGTTGTTTACAAGTAGCGAATCCTGCGGTTAAGAGTTGTTTTTGAAATCTTTTTACAAAATAAAGATAATTTTTTGTGAGTTACGACAGTTCGTTATAATAATATAGAGTAGTTGAAAGGATGGTAAAATGAGTAAAGTAAGAACGGTAGAAGAATTTGTTGAGGATATGGTATCTGATGGCAAGAGTCTAAAACAGATTCTCACCATAGCATTAAGTACCCGTTGGAAGAGTTATAAAGAGGAGATTGAAAAAGTATATAATAAGTTAAAATTTGAGTCTGCTAAAGACTCTCTAATAAATCAAAATAGTGTTAAGGAAAGGACAAAGAGAATGGCTAAGAAAAAGAAGAAAAAAGAAAAGAAGTTCACTGGGGAAGTGACGAAGACACGGGCTGTAAAGATATTTGAAGCATTGGGCTTCAAAACAGCTTCTCAGTGGAAGCTGGCTCGGTTGCAAAGTAAGTTTGAAAAGTTGGATACCCTTATTGAAGGGGCGAAGCTTACTGCTAAGATGCAGAGGAGGATAAATACTATCTTGAGAGGACAGTCGCGAGGTGTGAAGGTTGTGGTGGTTGACGTTGAAGATGTTGATGCCGGTAAGAAGCGTGAAAAGGATGTTGATGATGCCAAGAAGCGGGCGACCTCAAGAAAGGAGGATGCGAAGGTTAAGAAGACAAAGAAGGCAAAGAAGAAAGCGGCGCCTAAGAAGGAGGCTGCTGTCAAGGATAAGTGTGGTCGTCGTGAAGGTACCCAAGGTTTTCTAATTAATGAGCACATCAGCAAGAAGGCAAAGACGCCGGAGCAGCTTGCCAAGGAGACTAAGTTGCCGGTGGCTCGTATTGCGAATCACCTTCGGGATATGGTCGCCAAGGATTTTGTTAAGAAAACTGCTAAAGGTACTTATTGCTGGAAGTAACAACGGCAAGGAAGGCCAATACAGTATGTACGGAATAAGAATAGATTTGGGAAGCCATAGGAAATGTCTAACCTATGGCTTCCCCTTTTTCTATTTGAGGAGATTATAATGTACACAGTTACAAAAAAGATGACGATTGCTGCGGCACATCAATTAAAACTTCCGTATGAATCGAAGTGCAGTGAACAACATGGACATAATTGGATTATTGAAGTGGAAGTGGTATCTGGAATATTAACAGATTACGGTATGGTTGTAGACTTTGCTCATATAAGTGAAGTAGTGGGAAGTTTAGACCATAAGGATTTGAATGATAGGCTAACTTTCAACCCCACTGCGGAAAACATTGCAGAGTGGATATTCAAAGAGGTAAAAAGTAGTCTTGATAATCCAAGTGCAGAAGTGACAAAGGTTACTGTACAGGAGAGTGAGGGGAATATAGCATGTTTTACCCCGTAAATGAAATCTTTTATTCGATTCAGGGGGAGGGGTTTCATACTGGAAAGCCTGCTGTCTTTATTCGATTGGCTGGTTGTAATTTGGATTGCCCTTGGTGTGATACAAATCATATCACGAAGAGTAAAATGACTCCGATTGAGATAGTAAAGAGGGTGGAGGAGCTATCAGGAAGGATGTCCTCTACTTTTATTATTTTTACAGGGGGGGAGCCGACGATTCATGCCTTGCTATCTTTATGTGTTTTATTAAGGAAACGAATAGAAAATACTTATATAGCTATTGAGACGAACGGAACTAATCCAGTTCAAATTGAAGCATTGAAAGAAACGGGCCTATTGGATTGGGTGACAGTGTCTCCAAAATACCAAAGCCGTTGCAAATCTAAAGTCAAAAAGAGTATGGTAGAAGCAGATGAAATCAAGGTTGTGTTTGATGGAAAAATAAAGCCGCTTGATTTTGAGATGTTGTTGGTAACCAAGTTGGATGCAGGTAAATGTTTTATCCAACCGTGCTCTGGTAAGTTTCGCAATGCTGTTGATTTTGTTTTAAAGAATCCGAAGTGGAGGTTGAGTGTGCAGATACAGAAGATTATAAATATTAGGTAAGGGAGTATCGATGGAAAAGGTAGATTTAAGTTGGAATGATATTGGAATAAGAGCACAGGCAATAGCGGATAAGATAGAGGTTAATGCAGTAAATATGAATCCTCCATTGAGATTATACGGTATTCCACGAGGAGGGGTTTATGCTGCTCAAGCTGTTTTGTCCTATATAGAGAAGGAGTCAGAGCTTGTGGAAGAGCCAGATGATAACTGTATATTCATTGATGATATTATTGATACTGGAAAGACGAGGGATGATTTTATAGAGGCATATGAATGTCCTTTTCTTGCTCTTGTGGATAAGCGGGGAGCGGATAGGAATGTGAAGGGTGTTTGGGTTTCATTTCCTTGGGAGCGAATGACACATGATGAAGGGCCTGTAGAGAATGTCAAAAGGCTCTTGCAGTATATTGGGGAAGACCCGGAGCGAGATGGATTGAAAGAAACTCCTCAGCGAGTTATCGATTCTTATAAGAAATTGTTTGGTGGTTACAAGCAGAAGATGGAACTAAAGGTTTTTGAGGACCCTTGCAATCAAATGGTGTTATTAAAAAATATTGAGTTTTATTCAACTTGTGAGCATCACATGCTCCCCTTCTGCGGGAAGGCTCATATAGCATATATTCCAAATGGAAAGATAATCGGGATATCTAAGTTGGTTCGTGTTCTTGAGATTTTTTCCAGGCGACTTCAAATACAAGAACGACTTTGTCATCAGGTGACGGAGTCATTGGAAAGAATGTTAAAACCTTCGGGAACGGCTTGTGTTTTAGAAGCCCAGCATTTATGTATGCTTTGTCGAGGGGTAGAGAAACAAAGTTCAATCATGGTTACTTCCTCTTTGACAGGGGTGTTTGAAAGTAACCTGTCAACAAGAAATGAATTTATGAGGTTAATAAAATGAAAACTATTGTATGGGTAACAGCTCAGTTTGAGGCATTTCATAGGTGGAAGGATGCTCCGGAAGATGTTTCTTTTTTGCGAAATTACCATCGTCATATCTTTCATGTTAAATTAGGTAAAGAGGTCACTCATGGAGACAGACAGATAGAGTTTATCCAACTCAAACGAGAGCTTGAATTGTATATACGGGAAAAATTTGAGGGTGGTCGATTCGAATATTCGTGTGAGATGTTGGCCAGTGCTTTGCATGTAGAGTTTGGAGCTTATTTTGTTCAAGTCAGTGAGGATGGGGAAAATGGGGCTATAGTGCAAAGGGATTGATATGAGTAGAATACCGTTTAAGACGCCAGTAGATTACTTTAAGAAAATTCTGCGTGGTAAGTATGAAAATATAAATCGGTTCAAAACTTTGCTTGGTAATAGGTGGCAAGAGTATGATTGTGATTTACATATCTATCCTTGGACGAAGGCTCGTCCGGGGATGTTGAGTGTTGGCTGTCCAAATCAGTGTCCTTTTTGTCCTACTGCTCATTTACATAAGGGTCGTATTCACTTTGGGGATTATGAACGCATTATACCACAATATGTAGATGAGTGTATCCACTTCATGGATGAGAATTTCTTCTACAACAATATGGAAGTGGTTCTCCCATTATTGAAAAAGTATAATATTCGATGGCTTGCAATGTCCGATTATGAAAGTATTGTTCGGGTGTTGGAAACTTTTGGGGAGTATTACCTGTATGAGTGTGGATTGAGGGTGATAGAGGTTGGGCTTGAAAATATTGTGCTATACAAAAAAGTACAAAAGGAAATTGAGACTCAGAAGATACAAATATATTATCTTAATATGACTTGCCTGCCGGAAGAGACAAAGACGTCAATCAAGGAAAATGCAGCGTGGATGGAAATGTCAAACAAACCAATTATGAATCCTATTCATTTTAATAATGGGGTGTGGTATGCTTGTGGTCAGTTTTTGTATCCATATAAAAAGATGGAGGAGAAGGGTCGATATATTGGTGGAAAGTTTGCAAGAGTTTTACCAACTTTTATTCCCCATACCCTTCTTGTTCAAGATTATACTATTGTAGATTTGGGAAAGGTTAATTTTTACAATCAGCTTGTTTACGGGTGGAAGATATATAATCCAAAAATGAGTGGAAACATAGGTGTCTTCATTGGGAATGACCAACAGAGGGCAGCTTGGTTATTGACTGGTATAAGATGTGGAGGAATTGTTTGATGAATACTTCTTATTTTGCAAAATCTGGACACCATCCAAAAGCAGTGGCAATTGTTGAGTTTGCTCCTCGATTTTATAAAGGAAAGGTTTATCCGAAGTTAGCACCGAAGCCTTGGTTTCTTAGAAAGTACAGAAAAGATAGAGACGAAGTTTTCTATACCCAATATTATTGTAAGGAGGTTTTGGATAAGTTGGATGCAAAGAAGGTTTATGAGGAGTTAGGTGCAGATGCTGTGCTGATATGTTGGGAGGGTGTGGGTAAGTTTTGCCATAGGCATATTGTGGCTAAGTGGTTATCTGCGGAGCTTGGGGTGGAGATAACAGAATTATGAGAATTTGTTCTAATGGGTTAAAATTAAAGATTAGTGTAATTGTACTTATTTATATAAAAAATTGACGAGAATGGGTGTTAGATGTGTAGGATTAATAGTGAAAGGGTAAGCTTATGCTTTATTATGTACCATTAGAATCTTATGAAGAAAGATATACTATGCAGTGGTCTGCTCCTATTACAGGTTGGTTGGAACGGAATTGGATTAAGGCTGATATAAGATATGCACGAATAGATAGCACAGAAAACAGAAAAGGAGTCACTCCAATTACAACTGGGGGGGTTTTGGATACCTTAAAACGAAATAGGCATTGTTGTGACCAGGTAAACCAACTTATGGCTTTGGCTTCGACGGGAGTTGTTACAAGTAAAGATATTATTTACTTCGACGATTTTTGGCATTTTAATATGCAGGCTTTGGCTTATCATTTTCATCAATTGGGAATAACTCCTAAGATGTTTGCCTTTTGTCATGCACAGAGTGTGGATGAATTTGATTTTACTTATCCTATGCGACATTGGATGAGGAATTTTGAAAAAGGTATAGGTAAAATCTTGGACGGTATATTTGTCAACTGTGATGTGCTTAGGAATCTTTTACAGATGGCAGAGATAGGTGTAGGTAAAATTCATGTCACGGGTCATGTCTTTTGTGAGGAAGAGGTTGAGGAGCGAATGCCAAAGGCTGGTGGTGGTAAGAGTAGGGCAAAGTTTGAGAGAAAGAATCATATTTTGTTTACAAGCAGGTGGGACACGGAAAAGAATCCTGATTTCTTTTTAAGGGTGGCAGAGCAATTGTTAAGGGTTAGGAAGGATTTGAAATTCATTATTTGCACTTCTGCAAAACGAATAGAATCGAATGATGTGGCTTTGGAGAGATTATTGCTTAAAAAGGTGGCTGAATATCCTGGTAATATAATACTAAAGGAGGGGTTGACAAAGGAGGAATATTATGAGGAATTGTGTAAGGCTAAGATACAGTTAAATACAGCAGACCAAGACTTTACTTCTATAGCACTATTGGAGGCAAGTGTGGCTGGTTGTTATCCGTTGTATCCTAATTTCCGTTCCTTTCCACAAGCCTTTAAGCATATGAAGGGTTACATGTACCATCACCAAGATTTGGAAGATTGTGTTTGTCAGATAAATTGGATTTTAGCACGTGAAAAAAATTGGTCTGGAGATGATATAAAGCATAGAGCTTGGATTCATAAAAGACATAATACATCTTGGGCGAGGATGATTAATATAATGTTTGGGAAGAAATTAATAGAAGTGGTTGACTATGAATAGAGAGCAAGATATATCTCCTTTGATTATGGATTCAGGAGCAACCTTTTTGTATAATAAATATATCAAAAAGGATACGAAGGGTGCACCTGGAACAGCCATAAAAGATAAGCGAAAATTGGATTTCTCATTTTATGAGACAGATACGTTTTTGGATTTTCGAGAAGCCTATATAAGGTTTGTTAAAAGGTATGATAGGTATTTGTTTGCTTATGTTAATATGGATTGGATAAACAATGCAGAGGGTTCTTATAATTCTCTAAAGTATATGGAGAGGAAAGGATGCCATCCTCTTCCTGTGTTCCATTTGGGAAATGATTCGAAGTGGTTGAAAAGGTATGTGGATGAGGGGTACGAATTTATTTGTATAGGAGGAATAACACCTAACCCATATGGGATAGTTAAGCCTCAATTGGATAAGATATGGTCTGATATCTTGACAGATTCTGTTGGCAGACCGGTGGTTAAGGTTCATGGTTTAGCTTGTACATCCTACAGATTGCTTAAAAGGTATCCTTGGTATAGTGTGGACTCTGCTTCTTGGACGAAGTTAGGGGCTTGGGGTGGTATTTACGTTCCACGCAAAGTTGGTGGAAGGTTTAGTTTTGATAAGCAGCCTTTTGGAATTCAAGTGTCTGAAAAATCTTCAAAGACGGGTGAAAGGGATAGACATTTATGTACGATGCCAGCAGCGGAAGGGGCTCATATAAAAGAATGGCTTCAACTTATAGGTGTTCCATTGGGGGGTAAAAAAGAGTTAGGGGTTACAAATGATTATGAAAGTAGGATGAGAGCAAATCTTTTCTTTTTCCAAGCCATGTGTAAATCTTTACCTGATTGGCCTTGGAATTTTACAAAACCTATTAGGAAAGGATTTTTTTAATGATAATTTTTTATTCAGGTTCACGCAGCAAGAATGTTGCTCCAGAGGAGATGCTTGGTAGTGAGGCTGGGTTCATGTTGACGTATAGTGATTTTCATAGTGGAGGCAAAAAGAATGAGTCGGGACAGAGGTTCAAAAATCATAGAAGGAAATTGAGAAGGAGTAGAAAATGAGAATTAATCGTGAAGAGTTCTTGAGTCAATTAGAGTCGGTAACACCTGGTTTATCAGCCAGAGATATTCAAGAACAGTCATCTTGTTTTGTTTTCAAAAATAAGAATATTTATACATTCAATGATGAAATAGCCTGCACTCAAAAGTCTCTCTTGTGGATTGAAGGAGCTGTACCATCGCAACCACTTCTTTCTATTCTTCGTAAACTGCGAGAGGACGAATTGGAGATTGCCCTTGGTGAGGGTACTAAGAGTATGGTACTGCTTGTTAAGGGTAAGCATAGAAAAGCAGCTATCCGAATGGAACAGGAAATTTTACTTCCTATTAAAGCGATTGAAAAGCCAAGGGAATGGAAATCTTTACCCGCTGATTTTGCCAATGCTATTTCTATTGTTCAAACTTGTGCTGGTAGTAATGAGCATGAGTTTGCTTTGACTTGTATTCATATTGATTCGAAGTGGATAGAGGCTTGTGATAGGTTTCAGGTGGCTCGATATAAAACCAAAACTGATGTATCCAAATCTGTGTTGATAAGAAAAGATTCATTGAGGCATATTGTGTCATTGGATATGACAGAGTTTAGTGAGACACGGCATTGGATTCATTTTAGGAATTCTACTGGATTGACTTTTAGTTGTCGGCATTTTATAGAGGATTATCCTACTGAGGATGTAAAAGAGACTTTGAAGATGATGAAGGGTGAGCCGTTGAAATTGCCAAGGGGTTTGCGTGAAGCAGTTGAAAAGGCTGAGGTGTTTTCAACTGATAACGCTGAGGGTAGTAATGTCTCTGTGATGCTTAGGCCAGGCAAGTTTAAGATTACCGGTGAGGGGGCGTTGGGTTGGTTTACTGAAACTAAGAGGTCAAAGTATAGAGGTGAACCATTGCAGTTTATTATACCAACAAGACTGTTGGCGGAATTGGTAAAGCGGTATAGTAAATGTGAAGTAACATCTACTCGCTTAAAAGTTGTTGGGGAGAAATTTGTTTATATTACTGTTTTGAGTAAGACAAAGAAAGAGGAAGATGACTAAAGGATTTTTCTCTGCATCGAGGGTACAAAGTCGACGGAAGACTGGACGGATACCTCAGTGCGGTTTGTGTGGTTTATATAAACATTGTGAATCACCAAAGATGCCACCGACGGGTAGGGGGCGGAAGAAGATATTAGTAGTGGCTGAAGCACCTGGTAAGAATGAGGATAGGAACAATGAACAATTGATAGGTAAGGCTGGAAAGTTTCTTCGGAAGGTTTTAAGACCGTTGGGTATTGATTTAGATTTGGATTGTTGGAAGACCAATGCAGTTATCTGTCGAAGGCGAGGGAATGCAACACCAGAGGATTATATGATAAAGGCTTGCCGTCCTAATTTAATGAACACCATTAGGGAATATGACCCCAATGTAATTTTATTATTGGGTGGTGTTGCTTGTGAATCCTTATTGTCGGAGATATGGAAAGAAGATGATGTTGGTCAAATTAGTCGATGGGGTGGTTTTTGCATACCTTGTACCAATCCCAATGCTTGGGTTGTTCCAACTTTTCATCCGTCTTATGTTATGCGAAAGCGTAATAAGGTTTTGGATAAAATTTTTAGGGAGCATTTAAGGCTTGGGATTAAAAAAGCAAAAAGTAAACCTTGGGCGGAGGTTCCTAACTATAAAAAGCAGATTGAAATAATTACCAGACCATCACAAGCTGCTAAGATAATTAGAGAAATGACGAGGAAAGGTGGGTCAGTTGCTCCTGATTTTGAATGTAATTGTTTGAAACCAGAAGGAGAGGGGACTGAGATTGTAAGTTGTGCTCTTTGTTGGAGAGGTGAAAGAACAATTGCCTATCCTTGGATGTATGAAGCGGTAGACGCTACCAGCGAATTGCTTAAGTCACCAATGCCTAAGATAGCAAGTAATCTAAATATGGAGAGTAGATGGACGTGGGTGAAGTTGGGACACCGAGTTAGGAATTGGTGGTGGGATACTATGCTTGCTGCTCATGTATTGGATAACCGTCGGCATATTACTGGTCTTAAATTTCAAGCATTCGTTTGGCTTGGGATGGAAAGTTACAATGGGCATATAGAACCATATTTGAAATCAACTAAAAGCAGTCGGTTTAATCGAATACATGAATTGGATTTGAGAGACCTGTTGGAGTATAATGGATTGGATTCGTTTTCGGAGCATGGATTGGCAATGAAACAAATGAAAATGATGAGGAAGAGAAATGCCAAGTACAGATAAGAAGAAAAAAGAAAAGGTTTATAAAGAAATTGTTATTGAAAGATGGTTGGCACGGGCGTTGCTTTTGTCAAAGACTGAAACCTCAGTAAGTCTAAGAATGGATGTTGTTCATTACAATGCGAAGGCTGACGAATTAGTGGCAACAGATGGTAGGGCGTTGCTTATAGTTAAGATGAAACCAATTGAGGCGTTGATACCAATAAAGTTGGCAGAGGGTGATTATGGGATTTATGGTGATAGGCTTATACAAAAAGGTGCAGACCGAAAGGAGAATGTGTTTCCAGAGTATCAAAAGATTGTTCCTGTCAAAGCAAAGGTGATATGTTCTGGGGATATTTTTAACGGTATTATTGAATGTATGGTGAAAGGGCAGGTATATTTGAATATTTGGAAATATGCAAGTGTCTTAAAAATACTTAGTGGATTTTCTCCTTCATGGGTTTTCACTAATGATGACCCAGTGCAGCCTGTAATGATGGAAGCAGATGATAGTAAATATGATATCAAATATATAATCATGCCAATACGCAAATGAAGCCAATAACTGACCAAGGATATAAATTATTACACGAAGGTGCCGTAGCCTTATCGCAGGTTGAGACTAATGGGATAAGGATGGATGTTGATTACTTGAATAGGGTTATTAAAAAGACGGGTATTGAAGTCAAAGAGATATCGGATAGATTGAAACAACATAAGATATATAGGGTGTGGAGAAAGCATTATGGTGTTAAAACAAATTTAGGTAGCAGAGAACAGTTGGGTAAGGTACTCTTTGATATAATGGATTATCCTTGTACTTCTCGTACTGAAAAAGTCAAACGTCCAAAAGCGGATGAGGCAGCCTTGAAATTGACAGGGTTAAGGTTTGTTGATGATTACTTGTATTTGGAGAGATTGAAAAAGGCCAGAAGCACCTACTTGGTAGGTTTTTTGCGGGAGACAGTGGACGGTTTTGTCCATCCGAATTTTCCACTTAACATGGTTCAAACATATCGTGGAAGCAGCAGCAATCCAGATTTTCAGAATATAGTTAAAAAGAATCCTGAACTTTCAAAATTAATTAGGCGGGCTTTTATAGCAAGGAAAAACCATCAAATTGTTGAGATTGATTTTAAGGGGATAGAGGTTTGTTGTGCTGCCTGTTATCATAAAGACCCAGCGATGATTAGGTACATAAAAGACCCATCGATGGATATGCACCGTGATATGGCTTGTGAATGTTATATGATAGATAAGAAGCAGGTTTCGTGGGATGCACGAGACACTTCAAAAAATATGTTTGTCTTTCCTCAACAGTATGGTGATTGGTATAAACATTGTGCTCAGAATATGTGGGATGCTATGATTGAGAGAGATATAAGGACAGTGGATGGTATAAAACTTATTAGGCATCTCAAACGAATGGGTATTACAAGTTTAGGTGATTGTGACCCAGAAGAAGAACCGGAGGAAGGAACCTTTGAATATCACATACAAGGAGTAGAATATGATTATTGGCATAAGAAGTTTCCAGTTTACAATCAATGGAAACAAGATTGGTATGAAGCTTATTTGGAAAAAGGATATTTCAAAACATTAACTGGATTTATAATTGACTGTTATCTTAATAGGAAACAAGTGATAAATTATCCAGTACAAGGTTCGGCGTTTCATTGGTTGCTGTGGTCGTTGATACGAATACAGAAATTGTTGAAAAGGTACAGGATGAGGTCGTTGATTGTTGGACAGATTCACGATAGTATTGTTGGTGATGTGCATAAGAGAGAAAGAAGGGATTATTTAGATATTGTTAAACAGGTTATTTATGAAGATATTAGGAAACATTGGAAATGGATTATTGTTCCACTGAGAGTTGATGTTGGGGTTGCTCCGGTTGGTGGTAGTTGGTATGACAAAAAGGAGGTCAAAATATGATTTTGACTGTTAAAGAAAAGGAGCGTATTATAAATGGTTTATCCTGGATGGTTGAGGATATGAAGCATCGACATGACGAGATGCAAGGCACCCTTGGACAAGATAGTGCAAGTAATTACAGCCCTCAATTGACAGAGGTTTTGAGTTTGTTAAAAGCTGTAAAGGAAGTGAATCCAGTTGAAGTGACGGTTACTCATAAAAAAGTGGTGGCTCTAAATTGCAGGCATTTTGTTTGTAGGTATAATGAGAAAGGTGTTTGTGCTTTGTCAAAAATCACTCTTGAAAATAGTGGAAGCGTAATTATTGGTAGGTTAAATTGTGTGGAAGCAGAAGGGAAGGATGAAGGATAATGCCGTTTGCATTGGTTAAGCCAGTAATTGATTTTAGTGTGAGATTACTTTGTATCAAAGTGTACCCTGGTCATAAGCGTGGATGTCCAAATTATGGTCGAAGAGAAAGCTGTCCACCAAAGCGGAATAAAATACATCAAATTATAAATCTTAGTCAGCCAATATATGCTATATGGAATATGTTTGATTTTTATAAGTATTGTCTACGAATGCGTTCTATTCATCCACTGTGGACTGAACCTCAAGTTAGGTGTTGTCTGTATTGGCAGGGTGGTGCAAGAAAGCAGTTGCAACTTGAGATTTATAAATTCAGACAAGACCACCCCAATCAAAAAATATTAAAAATTCCTGAAGCAACTGGGGTTAATGTGACTGCGACAATGGAAAGACTTGGAATAAAATTGGAGTGGCCTCCTGAGAATTTTACTTATCAAGTGGCAATTGCCGGAAAGGGAGTTTAATGGAAGAGTTATATAGGAGATGTAGACCACGAGATTTTAATGAGGTGGTAGGGCAGGATAGTGCTATAAGGAAGTTGGAAGCAGCAATTAAAAAAAATAAGGTTCCTCATTTTATTTTGTTTACTGGTCCAACTGGTTGCGGTAAAACTACAATGGCCAGGATAATGAGGAGGAAGTTGAAATGTAGTCGCTATGATTTTATTGAAGGTGCACCGCGTAAGGTAGAAGATGTAAGGAGTATCAGGCGGAGGATGGGTCAAGCACCAATGAGGGGTGATTGCCGAATATGGTTGGTTGACGAATGCCATAAGTTGACGCCAGATGCACAGGATGAGTTTTTGAAAATGGCGGGAGAAGCTCCCAGCCATGTTTATTTTTTATTCACGACTGCTGAACCACAGAAATTAAAACCAACACTTAGGAATAGGGATACTGAAATAGTTATCAAATCGCTGAAGGATGAAGATTTAGCGGATTTGATTGTATCTGTTTGTAAAGTGGAAAGAGTAAAGATACCAAGTGAAGTTGTTGCAAAGATTGTTGATAACAGTAATGGTTCTGCTCGCAAGGCAATGGTTTTTCTTGATTCAGTTATGAATCTAACAGGTAAAAGGGAGATGCTTGAGTCTATTGTGACGGTGACTGCTGAAACTCAAGCCATTGCTATTGCCAGGGCACTCTTTAATCCGAGGACGAAATGGCCTGCAATGGCAAAAATTTTAAGGGAGACAAAAGGGGAGGAAGCGGAACAAATACGTTGGATGATATTATCATATGCGGATAAGGTATTGTTGGGTGCAGGTAAATTGAGTGGGCGAGCTTATATAATTATTGATGCTTTTAGTGAGAATTTTTATAATAATAAGTGGGCAGGATTAGATGCTGTTTGTTATGAGGTTATTGTGGGAGCGGATGAATAAAATAAATAGATAATTTTTCGCAAGTTACCATGGTTCGCTACAATAATATAGTGTGTTAATAATGTACTTTTTGAAAAGGTAAGAAATGAAGACAGAAGAGGAAGAATTTGATATATTTTATGTTGACATGAATCGGTTGGAAGACCAGTGTGCAGAGCATACCTTTTTATATGTTCGGTATTGCGAGCAATTGAAAGGTGCGAAGGAAGACTTAAACAAGGAAAAATCTAAACTCGATTTGGTGGCAGCAGAACAGGGCTTGCTTATTGGTAGGAGACCGGATAGATATGACCTTCCTGTTAAACCTACAGCGAAGGCGATAGCAGATACAGTGTTGACTCGTCCAAAATATAAGAAGGCACATGAAGAGTATATGAGAGTCCAAGATTTGGTTTCTTCTCTTCAAATATATGTTAATGCTTTTGAACATCGCAAAAGGATGTTGAGTAAAGCGGTTGATTTGCATGGTCAAGGATATTTTGCCAAGCCTCATATAGCACATAGCGTGGTAAAGGAAGTAGTGGATATGTTAGAAAAGAAAAGATTGCGTAATCCTATTAAAAGTAAAAAGAAGAAGAAAAAGAAGAGGTAATAATCGTGAGTGTTACTAAATTGATTTTATTGATATTGGGTTCAGTTTTTGTGGTACCAGCTCTTGCTTTCCTTTGTATGAAATGGGGCACGGCTGGATTCTACAAAGGAAAGGAGGCTATCAAAAGAGCCAACGAGGTTAGTAATAATGAAGGAACAGAAAATTAACAGTTAAGGAGATTAAAATGGCGAAGTCAAAGAAGAAAAAGAAAAAGGAAAAGAAAAAAAAGAAGGACACTGTAGCATCGAGAGCCAAACGCAGAGCAGAGACACATAAGGCTGGTTTTGAAAACACTGCGTTTGAAGTGCCAGATGACAAGAATCAATTGCTTTTACAAACCGATAAAACCAAGCGATTGGATATAATACCCTATACTGTTGGTGAGGGTAATCCGTGTGCTGACCCAGATGAACTTTATTATGAGAGGACATTTTTTGTCCATCGTGGTGTTGGGGCTGACCAAACTTCTTATGTCTGTCTTAGAAAGACGAACGAAGAAGCTTGTCCGATTTGTGAGTATCGTGCCTCGCTCATGAAGGACTCGGATGCAGATGAAGATGAAATCAAAGATTTGGCTCCCAAGGAAAGGCAGTTGTTTAACGTCATTGATACAAAAGACCGTAACAAAGGTGTTCAAGTATGGGAGATGTCTTTTCACCTGTTTGGCAAAAGGTTGGATAAGGAAATCAAGAATTCTGATGAAGATGACAAGTACGAGAATTTTGCCGAATTGGAAGGTGGTTTCACGCTCAAGTGTGGTGTGGAAGAGCAAAAGCAAGGTGGATACACTTTCTTTGAAGTTGTGACTATTCACTTCAAACCACGGAGCAAGGATTATGATGAAGATATTGTCGAAGAAGCAACTTGCCTTGATGACATTCTCATTATTAAGGATTACGACGAGCTGAAGCAAATATTTCTCCAGACGGTAGGTGAAGACGGGGGTGATGGGGAAGGCAAGAGTAGTAAGAAGAAGAAGAAAAGCAGTAAGGGTAAGGACAAGAAAGAGACAAAGAAGGATGATGACACCTGGGAAGAAAGTGACAGGGTTGTAGTTGAAATCGAAGGGGAAGACTATCCTGGTGAGATAACTGAAGTTGATGAAGACGAAGAAACGGCAACAGTTGAATTTGACGATGGGGAAATTCGGGAAGATATTCCGTTTGATGACCTCGAAGTTGAGCCAACAAAATCATCTAAGAAAAAGAAAAGCAGCAAGGACAAGGACAAGAAAGGTAAAAAGGGTAAGTGCCCAGGTGGTGGAACATTTGGTGAAGATACTGATGAACTGCCGGAATGTAAAGATTGCAAGAAATGGGATGCTTGCGATGATGTCGATTAGTGATAGTAGTTTTGAGGCTGGCGGTTGCCGAAAGGCTTCATTGTCTCCGTTGAGATAGTGATTCCAGAAGCCGTCAGCCTTTTTATGGATTGTAAGATGAAGAAAATGAGTACCAAGGAAGTGAAGAATAAGATTAGGAAGAAGAGGAAAAAGAAAAAGGCACTGACCGGTAGTGATTTTTTATCTACTGGTAGTACACTTCTTAATCTTGCTTGCACTGGTTTCCCTGAGCGTGGTTTTGCTAAGGGGAGGTATTATTTTGTTGTGGGTGATACTATTAGTGGAAAGACTTGGTTGGCACTTACTTGTTTGGCTGAAGCGTCTATCAATTCTAATTTTAAGGACTATAGATTTATCTATGATAATGTTGAGGATGGGGCTTTGATGGACATCAAAAAATATTTTGGTGAAGATGTTTTTCTAAGGATGGAATTGCCCGGTTATAATTGCTCATATAATATTCAAGAGTTTTATTACAATATGGATGATGCAATTAATGAAGGCAGACCATTTATTTACATCTTGGATTCGATGGATAGTCTTACCTCTGAAGCAGAAGTGAAAAAATTTGATGAAAATAAAAAGGCATATAGGAAGGGAAAAGAAACAAAGGGTTCCTATGGTGATAAAGCCAAGGTGAATTCAGCGATGTTGCGTAGGGTGGTAGGAAAATCTTTATTGAAAAGCGGTTCGATTCTTATTATTATAAATCAAACCAGAGACAAGGTGGATGCATCACGATTCGAGTCAAAGAAGACATGCTCTGGTGGACATGCTTTGCATTTCTACGCTTGTATGGAATTGCTGTCAAGTGTTGCTGGTCAAATTAAAAAGGAAGTCAGGAAGAAAAAACGGCAAATGGGGGTAAACTGTAGAATAAGAGTTAAGAAAAATAGAGTTACAGGGAAGGATAGGACAGTAACAATTCCTATCTATCACTCGTTTGGGATAGATGATGTAGGGAGTTGTGTTGATTATCTGCTTGAAGAAGGGCATTGGAAAAAACATAAAGATGTGATAAATGCCAAAGGCCTTGGTATTAAAGGTTCGAGGAGAAAATTGATTAGACTTGTGGAGAGGGGAGAATTGGAAAAGGATTTGCAAGAACTGGTTAGTGATGTATGGGGTGAGATTGAGATGGCTTGTGTTATCAAAAGGAAACCGAGGTATGTATGAAAAAGCAAATTGGATGGTTTGACCCTGCTAACAAACGGCTCTGTCATGTGGATGAAAAGAAAGCAAGGCCGGGGCATCACGAGGCATGTGTTGTGCCAGCGTGGATTGATTCAACAGGAGTTAGGATGCTTGATGCTGAGGATAAACTCCTAACCATAGCATTGGCAGAAACAAATGGAAGCAGAACGGAGGCTGCAAAGCTATTAGGGATACCTATAAGAACATTACACCACAGAATTAAAAAGAGAACGGACCAAAATGAATAAGAAGTGGTTATTATTAGATTGTAATTATCTTTGTCATAGGGCAAAACATGCCACGGGCAATCTAAGCCATGGGGGAGATGCAACGGGGACAATATACGGACTTTTGCAATCACTATCAGGTTTTCAAGATATATTCAATACCTCCAGATTTGTTTTTTGTTGGGACAGCAAGTTTAACAAGCGTAAGGATTTTTATCCACGATACAAAGCTAATAGACAAAAGCAAAAGAAGGAATATACAAAAGAGGAAATCAAATTTGAAAGGGCGTTTCGGAAACAGATGCAAAAACTTCGTATGTTGTATTTACCAATGATTGGATTCAAGAACATATTTGTTCAAAAGGGATATGAGAGTGATGATATAATGGCAGAGATTAGTTTGCATTCAATTGCGAAGGATGACGAAGCTATTATCATAACCAGTGACAAGGATTTATATCAATGTATTGAATCTAATGTTTCCATTTTTAATCCACAAACAAATAAGATTTTGACTTATCAGGGATTTTTCAAACGATACGGAATTGAACCTATGCTTTGGTCGATGGTTAAATCGCTTGCTGGATGCACAACGGATAATGTCAGGGGTATAGAGGGTGTTGGTGAGAAGAGAGCAGTTCAGTTTTTGCTTAATGAACTTAATCCAAATTCTGCTGCATATAAGGCAATTAAATCGTCTAAGGGTAATAGGATAAGTAATAGGAATCTTTTTCTTGTTGTGCTTCCAATGGACGGAATTAATCAGTTTGAGTTAGAGGAAGATGAGTTGTCTAAAGAGGGATGGAAGGAAGTGACAGAGATGTTAGGAATGAAATCAATTAGAGATAGAATACCATTTGGAAAAAGAAAGAAGAAGAGTGTAAGATATGAAAAGCCTGATGATGGGCATATGAGTTTAGGTGAAGAACAAGCAATGAGGAGTTTTGGAATTCGGACTTGAGTATGACGCCAACACAAAGGACATTGAAAGCATTAAGGGAGCGAGGATATAGGGCGGGTGTTGTTGAACGCTGGTTGCGATTTGCAGGACCGTTTGGCAAGCGTCAGGACTTCATCGGTTTTATAGATATTATTGCCTTTTCGGCTTTTGAGACATTAGGTGTTCAATGTTGTAGTGGTAGTGCTGCTGGGCATTACAAAAAGATTGTAGAGGAAAGGAATCAAGAATGCTACGATTGGTTGGAACTTCCAAGCCGTAGAGTAGAAATATGGGCGTGGCGTAAGGTTAAGGAAAAACGAGGTAAGCAATATAGAAAAATGATTCATCTTCCAAAAATTGTTTCGATAACTTTGGGGGAGTTAGATGTATGAATAGAGCAGAAGCATTACAGCAGCGGAAGAAATTAATAAGGCTTATTAGGGAATGGACACGGGCAGATGTGGTTAGTAGATTGGGAGCTTTTGAACGACCAGTGTGGCTTGAGGCTGCACAAACTAAGTTAGACAAAGAGGAAGAGATTAGGGAGCTTGTATTAGGAACGTCTGATTTTATTGTGTTGGGAGCCAGATGGGGATTGTTGGGGGAAAAGAAAAGTGGATGTGATGAAAGAAAGAAAAAGAAATGATAAGATTAGATAGCCATCTTTTCGATGCTGGGGCTGAACCTGATGATATTAAAGCCCTCTATTGTTTGGGGAGGTCCCAGCAGTTTTTAAGGAGATAGTAAATGAAACTTATGTTTCCAAAGGATGACCCACGCTCGGATGGGAAACCAATTGACCCTAAGCGTCCTTGGATGTATCATGGTGCGGTTTGTCAGTTTGTTAAGAAGAATGCTTACTGTGACATCTGATGATTCTATCTATAATGGAAAACCTTATATTCCGAGGAATGTAAAAGCTGTAAGGTTTAGAAATAGCAAAGATTATGATTTAGTGTCTGTGGAGTTTTTGAAACGCTCATGATAAGAGAATTTGCTAAAGGAGAATCACAAGTAGAATTGCAAATGAGATATGGTATGAGGATATTTGTTCCTGGATGCACAGCCTGTGAAAAGGGGCTACTGTATGTAGCTGAAAAAATTATAAGTAATGATGAAAAAGAAATTAGAAAATTGAGGGTTTGTGGCAATTGTCAAAAAATTCTAATCAAAACTGTGGAAGATGTTTTTAATGAAAGAAAATAAAAAAATAGAGAAACTCCGGATAATAGGTTATGGAGCAAATGAGGATATTGAGATAGAATTAGGTCCTTGGGTTACTACCATTGTGGGTAGGAGTTATATTGGAAAGAGTTGGATACTCCGTGCTTTGCGGTGGGTGGCTTTGAATAAGCCTGCTGGCACAGTTTATGTTGACGAGAAAACAGGAGAGAAAAGAATATCTTGTATAAACTGGGATTCTGAAAAAGCCAGAGTTAGGTTGTTTGTTGATGGGAGGAGTATTGTTCGGACTCGAAGTAAGAGCATTAATACTTATAAACTTAGTGGAAGGAAACAACCTTATATTGCTTTTGGAAATGATGTGCCAGAAGAGATAGCAAGAATTCTAAACCTTAAGAATATTAATTTTCAAGGACAGCATTCAACGAAGGATAATAGGATACCTTTCTGGTTTTGTGAAACTGCGGGTGAGGTGTCTCGCCAATTGAATTCAATAGTCAATTTGAAATTAATAGATAGCACTCTTGCCAATATTGCTGCTGAGATGCGGAAGGTAAATACTGTTATTGAGATAACTGAGGAAGCATTGGAGGAGGCAGTAAAGAAAAGGAGAGAATTGGATTATGTTCGAGGTTTGAACCAAGACCTCAAAAACGTAGAAAAGCTGCAAAGTCAATGTGATGAAGATTTGCGAAAACGCTCTCTACTCGGTCAAAAAATAATATTAGTACAAAACTATAGGGTAATGCAAGAAAAAGCAAGAGAACAAGCGACAGAAGGGCTAAGAGTAGTTAGATTAATAGACGAATGCACAGAAATCGCTGATTCTGTTGAAAAGCTGTCAAAACTGCTCGAATCCAGTAAAGCACTGCAAAAGGTTATAAAAGCTCGACCCCCCTCTATCTTACCCTTGGAAAGGTTTAGAAAGGATGCGGAACAAATAACCGAGCGGTGTGTTAGGTTGGATTTATTAATTGAATCAGTTAAAGATAGGAGGCAGGAGAAATGCCGGGCACAGGAAACATCAAAAGTTCTAACGAAAGAGTTAGAAAGAATTTCGCAGGGGAGGTGTCCACTATGCGGGGCAAGACTAAAGAGGTCATAGCCATACTTTTAGCTGATATACACCTTTCGTTAAAAGCACCTGTTTGGCGTTCGGCAGAACCTGATTGGTTACGAGCACAACTTAGGCCTTTAGATGAGGTTAAGGGGCTTCAGCTTAGATATAAATGTCCTGTTTTGTGTGCTGGTGATATATTTGACCGAAATAGAGGGATTGCTGATGGGTGGAACGCCCCTCCCGAGTTAATAAATTATGCGATGAGTCATTTGCCTAATAATATGTATTGTATTCCTGGTCAGCATGATTTGCCTAATCATCGGTATGAAGATATTAAACGGAGTGCTTATTGGACTTTGGTTGAAGCGGGTAAAATTACAAATTTATCACCTGAAACAGATGGGGTGTCATATGGGAAAGGTATGATGAGGATTTTTGCTTTCCCTCATGGATGTCCAATTAGACCATGCAGTGTTCCAAGGATGGCGGGTAGGTTATATATAGCTGTTGTTCACGATTATGTTTGGATACCAGGTTCTTCGTATTCTGGTGCTCCCAAAGAGAAAAAGATAAGGAGTACAAAACTTCGTAACGGTAGATTGATGGGTTACGATGTTATTGTTTATGGGGATAATCATAAAGGGTTTAAGGCAAAGATAGGGAAGACAACGATATTTAACTGTGGAACGCTGATGAGAAGGAAATCAGATGAGATTGATTATAAACCACAGGTTGGTTTGTTGTTGAAATCAGGCATGGTTATTCCCCACTACTTGGATATATCGAAGGATAAGTATCTTCTTACAGCAGACCCAAAGGGGGAAAGACCAGAATTGGATTTGAAATCTTTTATGGAGAAGCTTGAGAAGTTGGGTAAGACTGAGTTGGATTTTGAGGATGCAATGGAGGAATTTATTCGTGCTGGTAAAGTTTGTATAGAGGCGGGACAAATCATATTGGAAGCTATGGAGAAAGATAATGGCAAGAAAGATTGATAAATACCTTGCGTTGAAAGAGAAGGTCGATGCGGCTAATAGTGCAGCTGACCAAGCGGAAGGTGCGGATAAGGAGGTAATGAAGCAGATAAAGAAAGAGTTTGGTTGTGCTTCATTAAGTTTAGCTGAGGTTAAATTGAGGCAGATGAGAAAACGTGGAGCATCGTCTGATAGAAAGAGAGATGCTGCTGTTGATGAATTTGAAGCAAATTGGGCTGCAAAATTGGCGGAGGATGAGGACAATTAAATGTTGGACTTAGTTAAAACCAGAAAAAGGGTAGACAGCTTGCTCAGTGATTTAAGGACTGCGAGGAGGGTGTGTGCAGAGGAACGTGAGAAGCTGACTGAGGCTGAAGACCGTCGAACGTATATAGAGGAGGCACAGTGGGGGGCTCAGCTGGTAGCAAAGGAGGTTCAGCAGCGAGCTCACAAGCGTATAGCGGGGGTGGTTGACACTGGTCTTAAAACTGTCTTTGTTGGTGAGGATGTTTATGGATTTAGAATTCGCTTTGACCGAAAGAGGGGGAAGACAGATGCAGTCTTAATTCTTATTAAAAACGGGCACGAGGTAGCAGACCCATTAAATGAAGACAGTGGTGGAGTGGTTGATGTTGCTGCTTTTATATTACGCACTTCTTGCATCGTTCTTGCTAAACCTAATCTGCGTCGGTTCTTAGCCCTCGACGAACCATTTAAGTTTGTAAGTAAGGAATATCGAAATAATGTAAGGCTGCTGCTGGAAGGGTTGTCAAAGGATTTCAGATTTCAGTATCTAATGGTAACCCACGAACCAGCTTACCATATAGGAAAGGTAATTGAATTATGAAGAAGGAAACAACTCGTAGAAATTTCTTAAAATTAGTTGGTATTGGTGTACTCGGTGTTTCACTTACAGATAAAGTGGATGCAGCAGATAGTACTTGGAACGCACCTAAACAACTCAGAGTAACGGATATATTTGTTTATGATGAGCAAGGAACGTATTTTCGTTTTTCATATGATTTGATGTTAATGTTACGGATTGACCCATAAGGAAAGGTACTTGAATTATGAAAGGTAAAATGGATTGGAGATTTTGGAGGTTGCAAGTTGTCAAAGGGAATATCACTCAGTATCTTTATGAGAGGGCGAGAAAGAATGACCAGAAGCAGTACAATGTACATATAAGAAGGGCTTGTATGTTATGGGCTGAAGATTACAAAAGATTAGAAAAGGTAAATAAACAACTTGAGATAGATAACAAAAAGCTTTGGTGTGTCATTACTGTGCTTGAAAGGAAGGTAGATAAAAGAGGGGCAGCTTTGAGTACAGTATTGCCGAGGGTTCTTGTTCCGTGGAAACCCGTAATTGTAGATGCACTTAATTATACAGGTGAAAAAGAATCGTAGTATAATGAAAGTTTACCCCAAAATTTTCTATCAAGGAATATGTCATAGTTGCCAGCGAGGATATTATTACCCTGCAGGCGATAGGTTTGCAAAACCCGATGATAAGAGAAAGTTGAAATGTGTTGCATGTGGTTATTCAGGGAATGGTATGATTAAAAAAGATAAATGTGCACCGAACTCATAATATGTCCAAGGATGCCTGTCTGTCGAGTGTTCGACAATGTTCCCTATTGAGACAGGATGTAAGGCCAAGGAGGGCCTGCTTATTTTTAGAAACAATAACAAACCAAGGATAACTGCTTAGCAGCAAAAGGAAAAAATAGTGCCACTTAAAAAATTTTTAATCCAGTAGTCGAAAAGGCTTATAGCATTTCTCGGGAACCTTCCTAAAAGATTATTTTACATTCCCATATTCCGTGTTTACTCTGTATAAGGCTAATTAATAAATTCATATTTGACAAGGAAGTCAAGTGATGTGAAAAAGCAATCAAAGAAGAAAAAGGAAACATCGAATAAATCAACGCGGGAAAGAGTAAGAAAAGCACTGCAAAAATCTTCTCCGAAAAAGAAAGCAATTGCCAAGAAGTCTGAGAATAGTAACGGTAAAAAGAAACCTATTAATAATGGTAAGAAAAAGGGTGTTAAAAGGAATAGAAAAGGGCAAATAGTTATAGGTTCTAAGTCTAACAGCCCTGGTAGGCCTAAAGGAACTACTGATAAGCTTGGAAAGTTACTTACGGCCGTGGCAAGAGTTGAGAGTACACTTAACAAAAACTTGCTTGACCACTTTGTTAAGAGAGCTTTTAAGTCTGATACTGTTTTAATTGCTATGATGAAAAAGATGCACCCAGACCTTAAGTCGATTGAACAGGTTACACTTCCAACTGATGCAGTATCGGATATGGAAGCTGCAAAGTGGAGAGAAGAATTTAGGGAACGTTTTCAGGATTGATTAATGAGTGCTCCAGAAAGATATGAAGAGTGTACGAAAAAGAAGCATTGTCAATCTCCTACGTTTCTTGAATGCTGTGGTATTAGGCACTGTATTGAATGCCCAGGTAGAGACGATTGTGGATGTATAGACTGTCCAAAGGTATTAGAAATAAGAGATTGGATTGATTGTTCATGAAAGCAGCAGCGTTGGAACACTTTACACTGGATGAGTTAAAGAGTGCAGGTAAAGCACTTGTTACCTATACACCTCTTGGTCCTATGCAAAAAGCGTTTCATAAGTCTCTTGCTGCAATCAAATGGTTGATTGGTGGTAATCAGTCCAGCAAGACATATACTAATATGATGGACTTGGCTTTGCTTGCATTGGATTACCATCCAGCACGTTTTCGTCCTCGTGGTGTTCATTGGTGTGCTATTGAAAGTTGGGAGCAGGTACGAGATATTTTGTGGGAAGGAAATCTTAAAGATTTTATACCAGCACACTCTATTTATGATATTGACTACGGTATGCAGAGGGTGCCCAAAAGAGTATTTCTAAAGAATGGGCATCGCATAGAGTTCAAAGCATTTAACCAAGGCAGAGAGTTGTTTCAGGGTAGGAAGGTAGATTCTATTCATTGTGATGAGCAGTGCCATCATGATTTTGTAGGTATATTGGAAGAGATGCAGGCAAGGTTGTTAGCAAAGGAGGGTTATTTAAGTTGGGGGATGACACCTATTGTGCCTCAGCCTGAGTTAGAGGAGAGGATAGAGGATTTGCCTGAGGATGATGAGACGTTTCAAATTAACTTAAATGATAATCGTATAAGTAAGGGTGGTTATATACCAGACAAACGTATTGACCAAATGATTAATGAATGGCCAGTGGAAACACAGGCTACGAGGATAGCGGGAGAGTTCGCAAGCTTCTACGGTGCAGTGTACAAAACCTACAGTAGAAGGGTGCATGTTATTCCACCGTTTAGGATTCCAAAGGAATGGAGGAAGTGGAGAAGTGTTGACTTTGGTTTTACTAATCCTTTCTGTTGTTTGTGGCTGGCAAAAGACCCTGATGAGAATTGGTATGTTTACCGTGAGTATTATAGAGCACAGACAGGTATTGATGAGCATATCAGAATGATAAAGGTTCTTAGCAGAGGTGAGAAGTATGTTGACAATTGGGCTGACCCTGAGAATGCAGGTGATAGGGCAGCTATGAGGAGGGCAGGGATTAGGACAAGGGCTGCAAAGAAGGATATTGCCAGAGGGGTAGAGCTTGTGCAGAGCAAGCTTAAAATTAAAGGTGATGGCAGACCCAGTCTGTTTATTCTTAGAACGTGTCCCAATACTGCCAGAGAGATGGCAAGTTATCGTTATCCAAAAGGAACTAATCTTAAGAATCCTAAGGATATACCAGTACAGGTAAAAGACCATGCAATAGATGCTTTGCGGTATGGTCTTAATTCAGTGGATGGAAAACAAAAGAAGGGACGTGTTTACGCGGCTTAATGTATAGGAGATATTAGAATGGCAAAGTGCATAATTGTAAAAGATGTTTGTATAGGTGATTTAGCTGCTATGCAGACAGCGGTTACCAATGCTGGTGGAACGTTCGTTAAGCATAGCACAGTCAACTTGAATTTTGAGGCAGTGTTTACTACAGATGCAGCCTGTGCGATTTTTCATGCTGCTGCAATAGTTATTGACCCTTTGTATGCAGATGCTGATGAAGACCCGCTTCAGGCATTGAACGTTCTTGAAGGCAAGGTATAAAACGTATATAGGCTTTGAAGGAGAAGCAAAATGAATTTGAAAGTAAATGGAATGCTGGGAGTAGCAATTCCAGATGAGGTTATGAAAAAGAAAGGATTGTCTGGCAAATCTCCATCTGAAGTTGTACAGGCTATAGAAGGGTATTTGAACGAGGCAGTTTTTCCAAAAATTAAGAAAGCAGAAGGTATGGATGTTTACATTCGGTTGAACACCGAAGGTATAAGAGCAGGATAACAAAAAAATGAGAGGTGCTTGGAAAAGAATATGGGCGAAGATTAAGGAATGGTATTGTCCTTGTACTCATGGCTTGCCTCCAGTGACTGATTTCCCTTCAATGCCTAAAGTAAAGCCCCCAAGGAAAGATAATGGGTAAAATAATATCTTAGGAGAATAGATTATGATTACAGAAGTACAAATTACAGAAGGGGGCGTAGAGACATTCTATGCTCAGCATTGTCCATCAGGAATGAATTTGCAGGAGTGGTTAGAGAAATTAGTGCGAGATGTTATACTTGCTCCTGCAAACATGCGAAGGTTGCAAGTTCCTGGTTCAGTGTTAAGCATTGATAGACGTAATGTCACTTCGATTACAGTGACACGAGATGCCAATTAGCTGAGAGGTAGTAATGATACCTAAAGTTCATGTTCATGTCTATAAGGTGACGGCAAAAGCAGAGGTGGAATTTGACCATGCCAATGAAGCCTCTCTTGAGCAGCGTAGAGCAAAAGCTTTAGAAATGGCAAAGGCAGGTAAGATACCATTTCAAAAATCTGATTGTGAATTTATAGCTTTGGGGTTTTATGGCGATGGCTAAGAAAGAGAAACCAAAAAAGGGTAGTGTGTACATTGAGACAACTAAAGGTGTCTTTCCGTTTGAGATGTTGAGGAAAGCTGAAGTCAAAAACAAAAGCACTTCTCAGCAGCTTGCAAGCGTTCAGAAATGGATGACGCTGAATAATCTGATAGCTCCACCTTATCCGCCTATGGCTCTTCTTACCTTGTACGAGTCTAATTCTATATTCTGGCGTTGTGTCAATCAGCTTGCAATTGATGTGGCAGGTCTTGGTTGGAGCTTAAAGGTTCGGCAGGATAAGAAGGATAATGAAGGGGAGTTGAAAAGGATTAATGATTTCCTAATTCGACCTAACCCTGAGGATTCTTTCCGTGCTATATTAAAGCGGCTCTTGATTGACTGGGGCAGCATTGGCTGGTTTGGTTTGGAGGTTGCAAAGAACAACAAGGGTGATATAGTAGATATATACCACGTGCCTGGACATACTTTGAAGGTGCATAAGTCAAAGGAAAAGTATGCCCAAGTTAGGAACAATAAGAGGACGTGGTTTAAGAGGTATGGAGAGGAAAAGAATATCTCTGCTAAGACGGGTGAGGAGATGAAGGGTAGGGGTAGAGGTAAGGCCAACGAATTGATATTCTATAAAAACTATTATCCAAAATCTGACTATTACGGCGTACCCAATATTATTTCAGCAGTGGGTGATGTAATAGGTTTGATAGGATTGCGAGATTACAATTTGGCTTTCTTTGAGAACTTTGGAGTACCAGCTGCACTAATCGTTCTGGAGGGTGATTGGGAGGAGGGTTCGCAAAAGACGGTAAGTGATTTCTTAAACAAGGAGCTTAAGGGTACTGAAAATGCCCACAGGACTTTGGTAGTGGAGCAGCCAGAGAATTGTAAGTTTAGTTATACTAAGCTTGGTGTTGACGTAAAGGAGGGCAGCTTCAAGTTATATGAGAAAGCAAGGCAGGAAGATATCTTAGTTGCGTATTCTATGCCACCTGAGAGAATTGGAATAAGAGTAGTGGGGAAACTTGGTGGTAATGTTGCGGAAGAAGCCACCAAAGTTTATGTACTAAGTGTAGTTGAACCTTTGCAGTTGGATATGGAGGATTTGATAAACAATAAGCTTTTGCAGTCTGAGATATATGAGTTCAAGTTTAACGACATAGATACACGCGACCTTGACCTTTTAGTGAAGAGGCTTGGTTATATGATAGAGCGAGGAATGAAAACTCCCAATGATGCAATAAATGAATTGGGAGGTAAGCCTTATGTAAATGGAGACAAGTATTATATGATGTCAAGTCTCGTACCAGCTGGTGAACCTAATCCTGAAGATGCGTTTGCAAAAGAGCAAGAGGAAATTTTAGATGGAATTTCAGATACATAAATGTAATGAGTGTGGTATGGAGTTTGAAGTAGCTTGTCAGTCGGAGTTAGACAAGAAGCTTAGAGAGCATAAGTGTCAACTGATTACTGGAAAGGTTGAGAGAACAGTACAGCTTCAACAATCTCTAATGGATTGTTTTGTGCATGATACTGCTGTCAATAGAATTGAGGAACACAATTTTGATGAATTAATTAAGCAAGGAATGATTGTGTAGGAGATTCAAAATGAGTAAGTTATTAACAAGGTTGCTTTTAAGTTTGTTAATGTTCACACCAGCACCAGAAATTAATCCGGGCGAGCCGTTTGTCTTTGACCCTGCCTTATGTCCCAGTTCTGCGATGTTAGCAGTGATAATACCTGTGGGGGTTACGCATAATGGTGAACTGGATGTCGGTGAAGAGGATGGTGAGAGTATTACTTTTGCGACTTCACTGATAACGATTGACCCTATCGGAGTAACTGTACTTGATACGTCTGACCCACGATTTCCTAATGCAGTGGTTCACACTCACAAATGGACATGGACTCCTGATATTACTAATGTAGGTTTGAATTATATAAATGTAAAGGTTATGGATTCTTGGGGTGCTTCTGACCCTAACAGTATAAGGACTATTGTGGTATTGGTGAAAGTGAATAGACCGCCAGTCATTGTTGGTTGTAGGTAAATAATGAAAACTCAGACTGTTCTTGATAACCTGTTGGATAGGAACGAGAGAATACTTCGTGTTCCTTTGCAGGTGTGGATGGAGTTTGCCAATGGGCGAATACGAGGAAGCTTAAAAGGCAAATTCAAAAAGGACATCACTACGGAATTAACAGATTGGGAATTCATCGAAAGCAAAGGTGCAAAGACACTGAAGCCTGCCTCATTAAAGATAATGCAGACAGGTGGTAATGTTGCATATAGGCAGCTGGCTATTGTTGGCAGTTTTGATGTCTTGAATGTTAGGGCAGTCAAGGCAGCGGAGAAGTTTTGTGCAAAGCTTGTTAGGGAGGTTACTGCTAATACCAAGGAAGGTATTAGAGTTTTTATCCGTGAAGGAGTTAAGGCGGGTAAGTCAATGCCTAAGATTGCTAAGGAGCTTCGTCCTGTTATAGGGCTTACTGAAAAGCAATCGCTGGCAATTTCTAATTATCGTAAAAGGCTTGAGGCAAAGGAACCTAAGCTTACAGTAACACAAGTTGATAAAAAGGTGACAAGGCAAACTAACAAGGCTCATCGCTTACGAGCAGAGAACATCGCTCGAACTGAGACAGCAAGGGCACAGAACATAGGTTACTGTCAAGGACTTGAAGAGGTGGGTGTTGCTGAAGCAGAGTTTCGTATATCAGCTGCTGATTACTGTGAAGAGTGTGAGGCATTAGATAAGACGAGATATGCAGTTGGTGAGGCTGGTGCAGTAATCCCTGTCCATCCAAGGTGTCGATGTGCGATGCTGCCTGTGGTAGATAACAAAGTGATTTCTGAGCAATTAAAAAATCCTCATCCAAAGCTGGTGAAAAAGAAGCTGGCTAAAATTGAACCAGTTGAACCACCGGAGGAGCTGATAAGCTTGAAGAGGTTTACCGATGAGAATAAAGATGGTGAGGTTGCTATGGCTATCAGTCAGCAATTGCGTGAATTTTACTTTGAACAATTGACCTTGAGAAGTTTTGGCGAAATGGAGAATGCAGTACTTACATATGATTCTACTCGTTATTTGGCGGTTATTGATGGTGTGATGGTTGGTGCTGTTTCGTTTCATTATGATGAATTGGACGAGCTTGTTTACATAGACCATACAGGTACTTTAGATGCCCCGAAAGGCACTGGTGCAGAATTGGTAAGAGCTGTGGTTGGTGCTGCTTCTGCTTTTAAGGTAGGAATAAATTTTGAAGCAACTCTTGATAGTGTTGGGTTTTGGGAGAGGCTTGGATTCATACCAACCAAGAAAGTTTCATATGTTTTTGAAACAAGCTACAAAAGAATAGAGCAGATAAAAGAGGCACTTGGAACCGTTGGTAGAGTACTTGATAGAATTGGAGTATCATAATATGAGTATGAGAATAGAAGAAATAACTAAGAAACGTCTTTCCAAAGTACCTGATTTGGAGTTGAAGCAATTGCAGTACAGATTTACTAAGTACTGGGACAATCATTTTAAGTCTAACAATAAAGAGATGGTGGGTTGTTTCACTCGTGGGGGTTTCATTTCTAAGTATAGGATGCTCTTGAGCGAGCTATCTTCTTCTAAGCGGAGTTTAGAGTGCAGTACTTGTGCCATTGATAGGGAAGCTTTCAGACAGACCATGCAAGTAAAAAAGGATGGGTTTGATGTTGCTGTGCTTGAAGAACTTATTATGCAAAAGTGTTTTGTTTTTATTGATAAAGATTTTGCAAAGGCAGATGAAGTCAATATTACAATACAGTTGAGTGAAGATGAGCCCAATCTAAAATTGGAGGAGATTCTTACTGAGGTATTTAAGGAGCAGGATAAGGAAGTTGTTTTTACATATCAAACTGATTTTGAAGGAACGTGCTTGCCCTTGTATGAATTAGGGCTGCGTCCCGTAAAGAAGTTAGAAGAGTTGATTATAAAGAAGGATGGAGAGTGTGAGCAGTTTGATGAACCTATTGAAATTATTCTTCCAGTTGTGAAAGGAGACGAACATATCGTCTATGGTATTGTGTATGAACCCGATACCAAAGATGCACAAGGAGACCAAGCTACTGCTGCGGAGATTAAAAAAGCAGCATATGATTTTATGGAGCACTGCCAGGATTTTAAGGTTATGCACAAGGGCAAGAAAGTCAAGATAAAGATACTGGAAAACTATATAGCCCCCGTCAATTTTTCGATTGGCAAACGAAAGGTCAAGAAAGGTTCGTGGGTACTTGTTACCAGAGTGCTTGACAAAGATGTGTGGAAAGATATAAAAGCTGGCAAGCTCACAGGGTATAGTATGGCAGGCTATGCGAAGATTGAGTAAAGGAGAAAAACGTATGGCAAAACAAAAACCAAGTGGAAATTTGAAAGACATAAGAATACATGAAGTTTCGATGGTTGATTTGCCTGCAAACAAAATACCATTTTTATTCTTCAAACAAGAAGGTGTTAAGCAGGCACAACTTGCAAAAGCAAAAAAGAAAATTAAAATTGAGATAGAAAGTAACGGTTTGGTAGGTGGAACTACTGTGGCAGTTAACGGGGATAAGTTGGGACAGCTGAAGAGTTTTGATTTCAGCTTCTATGGGAATGACCCAAAATCGACAGTCCATGCTTCTTATTCCAAAGAAACTTCGTCCACAGATGGTTTCAGTCGTATCGAGACTTACTATCTTAGCAAAGGAGTAATTGCTATGACTAAGGAAATGTTGAAAGTTCTACAAGAGTACCTTGGTACAGAAGAGATTGACTTCGAGAAAAAGGTCGACGAGGAAGAAGTTCAGAAAGCCTTGGTGCTTATTACTAAGCATTACAAGGAAAGCTTCCCCCAAGACTTGGTAGACGCGGTCGGTGTTCTCGCTAAATGTGCCAGTGGAGGTTACGACGTGAAAGAAAAGGGACAGCTTGAGAAAGCAGGTGCAAAGTTCTCGAAGGATGTTCTTAAGAAACTGGAGGCTGTTATTGCTGCCGTAAAAGCTTTAGAAGGAATAATGGAAAGCAAACAGTCTACAGAGAAGGTGACAAGTGGTAGTGAAGAGATGGCTGGGCTTAAAAAGCAAATAGCTGAGCTGAGCAAAACTATTACTAAGCTGGGTAAGCCTTCGGAGAAACCTGCTGACGACGATTCCGAAGCTGGGAAGCTCGCCAAAGATTTGAAAGCTATTTCGGAACGAGTTAAGAAGATGGAGGAAGCTGGTGTCACCAAGGGAACCATAGACGGTCAAGATGGTGACGGCGATGGTGATGTGAAAAAGGGAGCGGGTGAGGATGGTGAGGTACTCTGGCCCTCGTTGAAAGTACTGGACGAAGATTAGTAGGAAACGGCCAGGGTATATGTAGTTAGAAAAATTGTTGGTAAATAAAAGGAGTACACACAATGAAATCAAATAAAACTTTGCTTACAAAAAGTGAGCAGATTGCGAGGCTCACAAAAATGGTAAGTCTTCCGGCTATCGTGCTTGAGGCTGAGGAGGCTGACCGGTTCATTGACTATATTGTCGATGAATCTGTTCTCAAGAATAATGCTCGAGTTATAAAGATGAAAAAGCAGACAAAGAATGCTCGGGCGTTAGGTTTGGGAGATGCACGATTCCTTAAACCAGCGGGAACCTTTAGCTCCTCAGATTATGTCAAGCAGCTGACAACCCAGAAGGTTCCATTAGTTACCAAGAAGATGCGTGGTTGTGTTGCTATTTTTGATGATGACCTGGAAGACAACATTGAAGGTGATGCCTTTGCAGACCATGTCCAACGAATGGTCACAGGTAAGATTGGCAACGAACTGGAGGAAATATTCTGGATTGGTGACACAGGAAGCCTGTCAGGTTTTGGTGCTGATGACTCCCGCAGCTTGTTTGACGGCTGGCGGTACAGGATTCGACAGAGTCAAGCAGCGTCAGGATACCTAAGTGGGTATTACAATAATGTCACTGGTAGAGCTACAATGATGACAGCGATTGCTGAGACTACTTATGTAGTTGGTGCCACTGCAAGAACACAGGGTGATATTCGAGAGCCAACGACTCCCAATGGTTTTGTTTACATTTGTGTTGTCGCTGGTACTCAAGCTGCTGCTGAGCCGACGGCTTGGCCCACTGTTCTTGGCGGTACTGTTGTAGATGGTGGAGTTACTTGGAGATGTCATGCCCACGACTGTGCATTGCCTGGTAAAATCGCTGAGCAGAATACTGCCACACCATATAACTGGGAATTCAAATACGGCAACATGCTGAAAAGACTTCCTTCGAAATACAAAAAAGTTGGTATGGCTAATTTGAGATTTTTCCAGTCTGACCAATTAGCTCAAGACTATACCAACGCTTTGTCAGCACGAGCAACTATTCTTGGTGACAAAGCAATTCTTGGTCAAGGTCCTTTAGTGTTCGGTCAGGTGCCAATTACTCCTTGTCCTTTGATGCCAGTTACTATGTCGTCAGCGGGTGTTCTGGGAGGCGGAGCTTATGGTGACACACTGCTTACTCCTAAGGGTAACCTGGTTGTTGGTATTCAGCGGAATATCAAAATTGAATCACAAAGGTCGGCAGCTGATGAAGCCACTTATTGGTTCTACAGCTTGAGAGCAGACTGTGCCATTGAGAATGTCAATGCTTGTGTCTTGCTGGAGAAACTTATTACATCATAATCACAACTCAGTGTTGTGTTTTATATAAATTAAAAAGGTTCAAGATAGAAGAAAGGATTGATAATGAAAAGGTATGTAGTTCGCAATTACGGTGCTTCAAGGCAACTGTCGGTTGGTGGTCAGCAGGTTTGCGTAGTCAATGATGGAATTGTTGAAACTGATGATGTAATGGAAGCTCAGGCATTGGCAGGGTTTGAACACATGACTATGACTGACCGTGGTTCAGAGTTGGCATCACCTCCTTCTCCTGGTGTTCAGGAGAAGCAACCTGAGGGAAAGCAAAAGAATTCTGTCGATGAACCTGAAGACGAATCATATGAGGATATGAATTCGGATGAACTTCAGGCAATTGCAAAAGACAGGGAAATAGAGACTTCTGGGTTAGATGATGCAGAAATAATTAAAGCATTGGTAGCTTATGATGATGAACCTGAGAAATCTGAGAAGCCTGCTGAGAAAGAAACACCTTTGAAAATCGGTGATAAAGTCTCAGCGGTATTCGAGGATGACCCGTACGAAGGAATTATCAAGTCCATCAACAAGAAGAAGAGAACAGCTAAGATTGACTTCGAGGATGATACTACAGAGATTGTTGGATTAGGTAAATTGACCCGAGTTGCCTGAAGTCATCTCTCAAAGTATTAATTGAAAATTTAGGAGAAATTAAAATGAGACGTAATTTAAATAATTTAGACCGTGATATTCTGCAAGCCCACGGTCGAATTTTTCAGGAGGCGTTTGCACACGGCATTGAAAACGACATGATTTACGGTGGACTGGTGTCAGGGCAGTCTGCGATGCAAGCACTTCATGCAAACCCTGTGGCAGTTCAGAATTGTATAATTGGAACAAGACGTGTCACATGGGATGGTAAAGTCTTTCGTTACTCTTCTGCTATGGCAAACGTTGGTTCGGATTATCTTGCTTGGTCTGCCCATCGAAGACAAGCACTTAACTGGTCGGCTGTTGTGTCTGGTGCTTTAGGTGCCAATAGCTGTGTAGTTACCTTCGGTGGTTCCGATGGCGATGGTAGTGGAAACGTGGCACTTGACTATTTGAAAGGTGGACAGATTGTATTTCTCAACACTTTGTTAGGTGCTCTTACCCTGGGTATTACAGGCAACACGGTTCTTACAGGCGGAGGAGGCGGTGCTTGTACAATAACTCTTGATGAAGCATTGCCGTTCTTGCTTACAAATACCATGAAGGTTGAAGCAATGGGAAATATGTATGCTGAACTCACTGCTGCTGCCAACTGTCCAGGAGACGCCAGTATGGTTGGAGTTGCTTCACGTCAAGCGACAGCACTCTTGCCTTATCATTGGCAGCAAACTTGGGGACCGGTCCATGTGAGTCCCAACAATGGCTTCCAAACTGAAAATGTTGGAAACAACGATTATAACAATCAAGTTGTTGTTTGGAATGGTACCATTGGTACTCATGAATACGATGATGCTCGAACTGAATATCAGCAGCACATCGGATTTGTAATATCTCGAGGACAAGCAGGAACGACACAAGGTGCTCCGTTCATTATGTTGCAGATTAACAAGTAACAGCAACTAATAATAGAAGCCAAAACTTTTATAAGAAAGGTGAAATTTCTTATGTCAAAGGAAGTTAAAGACACAAGGGAGGCTTACATTGCTCGAAAGCTTGAAGCAGATGGCATGAAACCTCCGAAGAAAGAAAAAGTCAAAGATAAGTAACGGTCCAGGTAAAAGGCTTTAGGGAGTTGTGCCTAAAACAACTCCCAGAAATTATAAGATGAAACAAGACCCAAGAACAATGGACATAATTAATCCCGAGCTTCAAGGAATGCCTCAACAGGATTATTTACAGGAGTTGAATATTCGTTCTTCGAAAGCAGGTTACACTACCAGAGAAGGTAGTCCAATACCTTCAAAAATACAGAGCAGAGGGAGTGGACAAAGTAAAGTTCATAAAGTCTGGCCAAGAGATGAAGCTGGAAACTTAATTGGAGATTAGAAAATGGCGTTGACAACAAAATTAGATTTGACAGGACCTACTCATAAAGAGCCCGAACATGTTGTGAAGTCTATTACCGATGGAAATAATGCCGCTCTGATAAGTGGCGTTGTAGGCAAGCGAATAAAAATTTGGCGGATAAACTTTTTTGTCGGTACTACTAATAAGACTTGTGAAGTTCTCAGTGGTGAAAACTCTTTTACTTCAGTGTGTTCAGTTAAGACAATGCATCAAGTACTTAGGAGTTCTGATGGAATCCCTGTGTTCACTTGTAATGCTGGTGAAGATTTCAAAGCAACTCCGAGTGATTCTACTAACTGGTATTTTTATATTGTTTATACCATAGATTAGAAAGAGTAAAAAATGACAGCTTCAGGAAATTACATAGCCGAAAGCGATGTTGATAACTGGCCAACAGCGGTTGCAGCGACAGAGACTTTTGTGACAACTGCTGTGGCTATCTCTACTGATAGGATTACTGTGACAAACAATATAGTAACTTGCACAGAAATTCAGTTCAGTTCAACTGGTGAAGTACCTGCTCCACTTGAGACTGGAGTTATCTACTATGCTATTAATGTTGATGCTACTCATATTAAGGTTGCATCAACTCCAGTGTTGGCTGCTGCTGGAACGGCTATTGACTTGACTGATGTAGGTTCTGGAACGCACACCCTTGACATTGGTAGTGGAAGCAGTACAGTTGAAAGGCAGGAAGTTATTGACAGGGCTGAGCAGCTTATTGAAAAAATTACTCGTGATTATTTTTATTCTAAAGCTTTTGCTGTCTACCGAAATGGTAATGGTAAGAATAAATTGTTTCTTGGGTTGGTACCTCATATTCTTTCAGTAACTGAAATTTTAATTACAGGGGTGGAATTAACTACTACGTGGTACACTTTTGATATAGATTCTGTTTACCTTGACCCAGAAGCATTACCTGGAGGCGGAGAATCAGCTGAACTGCTATTGCGAATGAATCAAAAGGAAAGGTTGTTTCCAAAAGGAATGGGTAATATCAAAATCACTGGTACCTATGGTTGGTCAGCTTGTCCTGTTATGATTAAGCAGGTAGCTATAATTCTTTGTCGTTATGAAAACGATGGAACATTGTACACAAAATACGATGACCTTGTTTCTGATAAGCTTGGAGATATGAGCCAGGCTCGTGGCCAAAAGAAATTTCTTACAGGCTTAATGGAAGCAGATAGATTGATACAGAATTACATTCGTAAGAAACCAATGTTTGGAGTGGCATGATTCAATTAAACATAAAAGTCAATATACTTAGGATTGCTAAAACTCCAAGTGCTATGGGGTCAGCGGAAGTTGTCAATGTTCTGCATAATAATTTACCTTGTAGAATTAACTGGAAGCCCGGTAGAGAAAAAATATTTTTTAATAAGGAAAGTCATTTCAGTGATGCAAAATTGTTTTGTAGGGTGGTCGATGTAACTAACAAAGACCGAGTGCAGTATAAAGGCAAGGTCTATCAAATAGCAGATGATATTAACCCCGATGAATGTAACAGGCTTTTAGTGCTGGATTTGAAATTGGTAGAATGACCTATCATGGGTTAAAATTTGAGGTTAGTACAAAGTTACAGGCTAATCGTGTTAGAACAGAGAGCAAGGGCATATGACCCAGTTTAGGGTATATTTAGGGCAAGAGGCAGAGTCCAAAAGGTTGTAGAAAGTGGAATATGTCTAAAATACAGGATAACACCAATGAAATTTTAGCTGAAGTAGACAGGTTGATTAGGAAGAAACTTGAGCTTGCAGCTTTGCTCGTTGAAGGCACAGCCAAAGAGCCTGGTTATTGTCCAAGGGCTACAGGCACTTCGGCTCGTAGTATCACACATGAAATGTCACCTGATGGAAGGTCAGTTAAGATTGGCAGTAATGTTGAATACTTTCCTTATCATGAGATGGGTACGGTGAACATGCCTGCCCATGCTTCCTTGCGTAGAGCGTTAATGTTTAATAGAAAACCAATCAAGAGGCTTTTTAGTACAAAATGAAAGTTTTATTTGAAGCTATTTATAATCGTTGGTTGAGTGAGGGGAAGCTTGGGCTGACACAGTTTTATAATACAGAAGTTGATGATGATGCTGTATTTCCCTATGGTGTTTTCACGACTAACATTACATCAGACGACCCTGGGTTTGGTGAGGAAGGTGAGAATTGCTTAATAATGTTTGTTCTATTTTCTAAGGAGACGCTTGCAACAGAACTTTGTCAAGTGTTTGAAGCGATGAAAGCAGCATTTGATAAACATGATTTAGCTGTTGTTGGCTACGAACCAATCAGTTTAACGAGAGAATCTGCCAATATGATTAGGATAGAAAAGGTTTGGCAGTACAATGTGACATATAATTTGTTAATCCAAAAGAATTAATAGTAAAGGAGAAATATTATGACAGTTCCCAAAGCGGGTTACAAAGGTGATGTCTACATCGGTGCTGTAAAGATTGCCGCAGCGACTTGGACATCTACTGGTGGAGAGAGGCAGATGCAAGCAGTTGATGAGTTTAGTGATGAGATTATTACAGATTTGCCTTTGCAAATTAGGGGCGGTACTATTACCATTACCGGCCACTATAAGATGGACACCGATGTTGGCCAGAAGTTGATTGCAACCAGGTTTGCTGCTGGTGCACAAATAACTGATTTGAAATTGTACACTGACCAGGTAAGCGGTATTTATCTAACACCAGATGATACTACCACACCAGTATCTTTTGCGACAGTTACTAATTGTCGCAATGTTGGTGACGACAAATCTGGTATTGGTACGTTCACTGCCACGTTGTTAATGAGTGGTGTGTTGAAGCAGGTAGGTGACACAGCATCAGTTCAGATTGTGACGGAAGGTTCACATAGTCTTGTGGCAACTGAGGCTGAACTTGTTGGTACTCTTACCAGCTACGGTGGAGAAGGTGGAGCTATCAACTGTTACTTTGAATGGGGCTTGACGACCAGCTACGAGATTGCTGATTCAAGTGGCAGTTCCGACGACTTCACTGCAGAAATTGGTATGTTTGGTTATAAGGTTGCTGCAGGATTATCAGGAACGAATGTTTATCATTATCGTGCCGTTGCAAAATACGATACTGACAAATATGCTTACGGTGTAGATAAAACATTCACCACACCAGCGTAAACTAAAAATATAATTGAAGGAGTATGAAATGCCACAGTTTAATTCAGCTAATACAGGTACGTGGTTTTATTTTGATTCCACCAATGAAGACCTTGGTGGTGTGTGCCTAAGGGAATTAAGTACTGAAGAGAACCGACGAATTGAGAGAATGACTATCAAGAAAAGAAAGAAGGTCAAACGAGGTATTGCTTATGATGACCCTGCGGTTGATGAGAAGCTGTCTTCAAAGATGCGGTGGGATTTCTGTATTACCGATTGGAAAGCAGTAGAACTTGACGGACAGCCGCTCGAATGTAATGCTGAGAACAAAGTTAAAATGATGAAGGTTACAGACTTTGTAAAGCATATCGTGACTTCGCTTGAAATATTGGTTGAAGCGAACGCAACAATTGAAGAGGCAAGAGTAAAAAACTTGCCGATTTCATCGAGCGACAATGTCAAAAACCCGACTGTGAAGTCTGTATAGAATTAAATGACAACGACGGTACAGAACCACCTTGTGATAATTGTTATGTAGAGTTAGATGAAAACAATGTTGAGATTTGGTATATATATTCGCTTGTCAGAGGTCAGTTGAAGTTGACGTCTATGGGTGAAATACTGGGTCTTGATTATACAGCGGTATTAGATGTTGTTAAACTGTACTATGATGCTGATGAAGTTAGAAAAGTTTTTGAATCAATTATAGAATGCTTTCGAATTGAAAGAGAGTTAGACCAATGAATTTTATGACAGCCGATGTTGAGATAAAGGTTGATGGTAGCAAATTACCTGCTCAGCTTGCCAAGGCTAAGACTCTTGTTGTGAAAACTGTATCAACAATTAAAAATTCATTTAGTAAGATAGCTACCTCTTTCAAAGCTGCCTTTGATAAAATGGTTCGTATAGCGAAGTGGGGGGCTTTGGCAATTGCAGGAGCTTTGACCCTTGCGACACGAGCAGCAATGAAACAACAGGATGCTGTATTTCTGTTGACTGCCGCTCTTAAAATTGCAGGCGAATGGACACAAACAATTGAGAATAGGTTTAGAGCTTTTGCTGCAAGTATTCAAAAGGCTACTATCTATGGTGATGAGGAAGTTTTGGCTTTGATGCAATTGCAAAAGAGTTTGGGTGTTACTGCGGACAAGCTTGAACTCGCTGCAAAACAAGCAATCGGTCTTGCGACAGCCACTGGAAGAGATATTAGGTCAATGGCTATGTATATAGCTCTTGCCCAACAGGGTGAGTTTACAATGCTTCGTCGGTATATACCTGCACTGAGAGCGACTACTGATGAGACTGAACAATTGGAAATTATTACCAGGGTTTGTGCTGAAGGTTTCAAACTTGCAGAAGAAAGGGCGAAGACAACGTCGGGTGGTTTGAAGCAGATGTGGAATGCTCTTGGTGATGTTTCTGAAAAAATAGGTGGTGCATTATTGCCTGCGATAACAGATTCAGCTAAGGCAATAAAAGAATGGGCTAAGAACAATGAAGATGCAATTGGTCGTTGGGCTGAAACTACCGTTGCCTATATTACTTATGCAAAAGATGTATTTATAGAATTCTTAAAATTTATGAGGTCGGACTTTGGTGCAGGAATTAAACTGGGTTTAGATGTAGGTATAATACTCCTTAAAGGATTTGGAAAATCTATAGTTATAATTTTAGAGTTTGCTGCTGTCAAAGCTGCCGATGCTTTTATAACAGTGTTTGGGGATACTATTGCAGCACAATTTGAAAAGCTGGCTGAGAAATTAAAATATTATAAGCCATTAGAAGCCTGGGGGTTGAGAGGAATTGCTAAAAGAATAAAAGAAGCAAAGGAACCTACTGCTATAGCTCCTGTTGAGCCCAGACTTAAACAGGTTTTAGGACAAACCAGAGACGAGCTTATGGGCATGACTCCACCGAAGTTGTTAGTGGGAGTCGATGCCGCGTCGGAAAGGTTAATAATATCGCTTAAATCTATAGGACAGACGGCTAAAGAACAGCAAGAGCCAATGGAAGAAGCTTTTGTTGGCACTTTACAAAAAGCAAAAGAGGTAGCGAAAGAGGTGACAGAAGAGTTGGGAAGAGTTCAAGCTGATATGGCAGCGGGTATGGCAAGGTCCTTTAGTGAAGCTATTGACAAAATGATATTTGAAAGCAAAAGGCTTAGTGATGCATTGAAAGACATGGGACGTGCTATTTTGCGTATGATAACAGAAATAGTTATGTACGAATCTTTAGCACGACCATTGGCTGAATTTATCACAGGCAAAGAGGGGAAACCAGGCTTTGCTCAGGTAGCATTGGGTGCAGTCGCAGGTGGTATCGGTAGCTTGTTCGGTCCGGGAGCCGGTACGGTAGGTGCAGAAATGTCAGCACAAGCAAAACCGGGTTATTATGAATCAGCACAACATGGAGGTTATGTAGAAAAAACAGGTTGGGCTAAGATACATAAGGGCGAAACATACTCAGGTGTTAATGGTAGCTACGGTAAATCTACGGTGAATGTTTACAATACAATATCCGACCGCGTAGAGGTTGAGGTTGAGGAATATATGCAATCCGACCAGCGAATTATTGATGTATCAATGAAGGCTGCAGGAACTGATAGTCTATATCGGAGAAGTATAAGAGGTGTTCACTAATGGCTGATATGACAGTATTTCCAGAAGTATTAGAGTTGGTAGTAGAACAGCACACACCAGTTCTACCAGATGTTGGCCACGTGGTAGCAATGACGACTCAGGAGCTTAGTTTGACACAATTTGCACTGACGACAATAAGTTCCTTCCCGGGTCTCTCACGAGGGCCAAGTCATAACTTTAGTGATGAGAAGTCAGATAATGCCGTGTTAGTTCACTCAACTGCATCAGGCTATCCTGTACTCAATAAATTATTTACTTTTGATGGTCGTACCTTTACACCAGAGTTACGAAGCGTAATTGAAGTAGATAAACTTACAGTGGTGGCATTTTACGAAATAAATAAAGCAAAGGAATTTCCTTGGTACAATGAACAGGATTCTACATGGTACACTGTTTGCTTTATCAGTAAGCCTAAATGCCGGTTAGACGGACGAAAAGATTTATGGCGTATTCAATTAAACCTTTTACAGACAGAAGCTAATTAAGGAAACTATTATGGAAGCAGTACCTATAACTCTTTACGGTAAACAATATTGGAAAGTTGGAACTGAAATTTATACTCAAATCGGTGACAAGTTAGTTAGGGTTGACCACTTCGATAAGAACAATAAACCTGTATGCAAGGACACGTGGTCAGAAGAAACTCCGAATGCAAAAGGTGGACAGGATTGTACTGTCCATATGGAATGTTTACAAATAGCAGCCAAACCAAATAAGATAGGTTAAAGAAAGGAGCTATCATGGCTTCAGGAATGTACAGTAGGTTCAAAGCGAACCTTATGAACGGTGAAGTAGATTTAGAAGCAGACACCATTAAAGTTATCCTTTTGGATAACAATCATGCCTTCAATGCAGCACATAATGTCATTGGTGACATCGATGGCAATGAATTAGCTGCCGCTGGTAATTATGCTCAGAAAACAAAAGAGTTAGCCGGTAAAGGAGTCACACAGGGAGCATCTACCAAATGGGATGGTACTGATACTGAGTGGGCTGCGGCAACGTTCTCTGCCTGGCATGCAGCACTTTACGACGACACACATGCAACTGACGACCTGATTGGTACATGGGACTTTGGTGGTGAGAAGATTGTTGCAGCTGGTACGTTCAAACTTCAATGGCATGTGAACGGTATCATCACATTGGCAACAGCATAACAATACCTACAAATTATTTTATTGAGGCGAATATTATGTCCTGGAAAGTAAAAAGAGAAGTTGTAAGTATAATCCCTTTTGACAAGAAATTCCCGAAAGGGGATATGGCAGAGCTATCAAAAATTGTGGCGACGCATGTTGAAACGGGTAATATTTATAAACTTAAACAGTTAATAAGAGTAGCTGCTGTTGGAAAACCTATTGATATGAAAGCGGCGTGGGATAAGATTTATAAACAGCATAAAGAAAGAATAGAACCTTCAGTTACCAATCCTGTAGAGACCGCTGGTGTGGATTATCTTAATGCAAAGGAGGCTGCAGATGTTAGCTAAATGGTTTCGATTAAGAATGATAAACCAGACAGGGGAGACTATGACTTATGCCGATGGTGCTCGTATTGCTATCAGGTTAAGTCTTTGGAAAATCGTTGCTGGAGCAAAAGTCGATGATACGGTCATTACTGAAAACTTAGGTTTTGGTGCTGGAACGATAGTTGATGGCGGTGAGGTTGAAGGAACTGCGATTGATAATACTTCAGAAAAGCAATGGGGTGGGCATGGGATATTTGAAACAACCCATGATTTAGCTACTGGTGACGGAGTTTGTCGTTTGTATATGGAATTTTCCGATAATGACGGTAACTGGCCGAGTGACTCTGATGAATTTGAAATAACGGATTTAATTCAGATTGCTGTATTACCAATCGACCCAGATGCAGTTGATGAAAGCCGAAGTGTAAACTTTGAGATATAATGTATTCTAACGGTGGCATATACGTACCTGATAGAAAACCTCCCCTCGGTGCCAAGAGGAATCCCTACCTGCTCATAAATAGAAATCTTATTGCTGCTTGGGATATGTTAGCAGGAGCAGGTTTAACTGTTGAGGATAAAAGCGGGAATTGGAAAGTTGGAACCTTTGGTGCAGGAGGACAAGAACCTGTATGGCAAGAAGGCAAATTTGGTCCGAATGTATATTTTGACGGTACTGATAAAATAAACGCACCAAGTCTTGGAACTTTAGCTTTACCGATAACGATTGTGGCTACAATTAAGCGTTCAGCACTTGGTGCCTGGGACCCAATATTGCTAACGCATGAAGTAGATAATAAATATTATGGTGCAAATCTTGCTATCAACCCTTCGAACAAAGTACAACTATGGTATGGTGACGGAGATGGAAATACTTCAGCAGACCGTCGAACTAAAATTGGACTGACAAGTTTAGCAGTTGATAGATATTACTGTATAATTGGGGTTATTCGCAGTGCAACCGATATGGATATTTATATCGACAGTGTGAATGATGGTGGTGCCTATTCTGGTACAGGATTCTTTATGTCTACAGCGAACGGTGTGCCTGCAATCGGTCGTTTTATTTCGTTGGCTGCCGACAAATATTTCACAGGTACTATTGGACACGTTGATTTATATGACCGCGACCTTACCAACAAAGAAGTCACTCAACTTACTCAAGAACCGTTCTGTGGCTACAGATGGCCTTCACTTGTTGAACGCATAGCTGGTGCTGGAGTAAATATAACTGTTCTACCAGCAACATTAGAATTAGCATTAACGCAACACGCACTAACAGTCTCAACTGCCAACACAAAACTTCTACTTCATTTTGAAGGTGCTGACGAGTCAACAGACTTTACCGATAGTAGTGATTCAGGCCATGCAGATACCGCTATAAATGATGCACAGATTGATACCGCTCAAAAATACTTTAACGATGCCAGTGGATTATTTGACGGTACAGGTGATTGTGTTCTTTATCCTAACCATGTTGATTGGGATAGAGGAGCAGGACATTACACAATAGATTGCAGAGTTAGGCTTAATGCTAACGGTAAAGTACAATGGATTGTAGCAAAGAATAGTGCACCAACATATTATCAAATAGGATTCTTTATCAACGCCAGTAATTTCTTGTGTGGACGTTGCGACAAAACGGCTGGCCCAACTATATTTAATTCTGTTGCAAGCAATCGAGCACTTGCTGTTGATACGTGGTATCATGTTGCAATGGTTATTAATAGAACAACGAATAAAATGATGTTGTTTGTTAATGGCTTTGAATGTACTTATTCGACACAAGATACAATAGATGGAACTGCTTATACGAATACTGTTCCTTTAATCATTGGTAGTGTACGTGAAGATGGTTCACAAGCGAATTTCGACGGTTGGATAGACGAATTACGAATGTCCAAAGGTATCATGCGATGGTCATCGAACTTCACGCCACCAAATGCGCCTTACAACAGTTGTTACGTTGAGCTTGCGACACAGGCTTTAGCATTAACACAACACGCTCCAGTTGTTACATATGACTTTACAATATTTCCAGCGACACAGGCTTTAGCATTAACACAACACGCTCCAGTTGTTACATATGACTTTACAATATTTCCTGCGACACAGGCTTTAGCATTAACACAACACGCAGTTTTAGCATACCCGTTGAGTACTGTGCTACTCACGACACAGGCTTTAGCATTAACACAACACGCTCCAGTTGTTACATATGACTTTACAATATTTCCAGCGACACAGGCTTTAGCATTAACACAACACGCTCCATCGATTGTCATTAGCTCGACAATACTGATGGAAACACAGGCTTTGACTTTAACTCAACAGTCGCTTACAGTACGCGTCTTCTACATCGCTATACCATCTTTCATACTTGAAACTTTGCTCAATCCTTATAGTGGAGAAGCGTGGTTATGGCTCGCTGAAATTATTGTTCCAAATTTCGATACTGTTCGTATTGCAAAGAATACTGCAAAAGTTATTTATGATGAGAATACTTATCCAAAAAGTAATTTTGAAGTCGAAAAGCAAAAGCTTTCAGGAGATGGTTCAATTCCGAGTCTTGCATTTCGTGTGGCACATGACGAGGTTCATAATTTAGAAGCAATAATGAATGCTTCAAAGGGTATGAAACAAGGATATGTTAAACTTATACGAACTTGCGAGAGTTTTCTTGATACTCCTGTACAAGATTTTGAAACTATCTATTCGATATTAACGGCCGGAAGTGACAGTGAATGGATTGTTTTTTCACTTGGTATTCCTAATCCATTGACACAAAAAATACCACGTGATTTATACAGTTCTTCAGTTTGTAATCTTGCAACACCCAGTCTTTTCAAAGGTGTAAAATGTCGATACGGTGGAGCGGATACAACATGCACAGGATTATTTGAAGATTGTTATATGAAAGGTAACGCACAGCATTGGGGTGCTGAGTTAGGTCTCGACCCAAGTTCTATAAAGGTATAGCTATGTTAGCAGTAATAACCCTCACAGCAATTTTTTGGTATTTAGTTTCAGTTGCCATTACGACAGCTATAGGGTATTATGGTGGTAAACTTCTCGCAAAGGAACCACAAGAAGCTCCCACTGCTGAAGGAGATGCACAGAGTCGAAGTTGGAGGCCACGCACAACACAACAGGTAGGCATTGTTCGACCTCGTGCTTATGGTCGTAATGGTCATCATGGCAATATTATTGCTAAGTGGACTGATGTCAGTGGTACAGACCGTGAAATTCTTTATATGATTGTTGAACACTGTGATGGTCCTACACAAGGTGTTGTCTATGAAGATTTATATGTTAAAGATTTAGCTTTGGCAATAAATGGTGGTGTTGCTGTTGGCTCTGGATTTACCGGTACGGCACATGGTAATCCAGAAGATTGTTTAGACGGTAATAAAGATACGCACTATGGAGTGGATTCTTCTTTGTTCAATGATGTGTTTCAAAACTATTATGATGGTTGGGCACAGATAACAATCGAGGTAACCTTTGATGATACTATCACAACACTGGAGGAAGTAACTTATCATTTGACTTGGCTCTGTGTACCAGGATGGTCTTCCCAAACAAATTCTGTCTCAGTATATTATAGTGGCTCTTACCACGAAATAGGAACAAGTATTGATAGCCTTGTCACGATAGAGGGTCCTTGGAGCGACGTGACGAAGATGAAAATGGTATTATATGGCCGTTCGCTTTGGGGAGCAGAAGATACATATATGGGAATTCTTTGTTCAAGATTTGAAGCTCGGGTGAACACTGAAGAGGCCCAACAAGGTGCAGCAAAAATTTGGTTCAACAACCAGCCAGCAGCGAACTTTAGTAGTGTAGATATCCAAGAACGTGTAGGTACGATGGGTCAGTCATGTATGACAGGTTTCGAGAAGTTAAAACTTGAAGACCCACTAAGCATAGAACTTCTGTTAGGTGAACCAGTAATTTATACCACTCACAATGATTTCTTTGATGACCTTGAATGGACAATCATGTGGCCAAATGGACTTCGGAAGTATCATAAAGAAGGTGGGATGGATTACTCGACATGCCATGTGAGAGTTCGTATTCGAGAACATGATACAGAGTCTTGGACGACCATCTTTACTGACGGTGTTTCTGTACGAACACCTAATCCATATTTTAAAGCTTACAAGGTTAGTGACTTTTGGGCAGACCTTGAAAGAGGTAAACAATATGATTTAGAATTTCAAAATATGACAGGCATCGCCGAACGTCATGTCAATAGTGTCTACATTAAAAGCGTTCGTGAAGTTGTTGACGTACCATTCACGTATCCAGGCAAAGCAATCATCGGTGTTACTGCATTAGCAACAAATAAATTAAGTGGTGATATTGATGTAATGGTTATTCGTGAAGATAGAATTGTCAACGTCTATGATGGCACATCGTGGAATTTGGAGTACAGTAGGAATCGTTCATGGGTTGAATATGATGCATTTACACAACCGGTTATCAGTGGTGAAGGAACTGGTCCTGACCCATGGGTGATTGAATATTATGAAGGCCTTAGTCCAGAATACATGGACCTTGATTTCTTTTATGATTGGGCAGAGTTCTGTTCAAGACAAGTAGATGATGGTTACGGTGGTCAAGAAGACCTTTGTGCTTGTGATACTATCATCGATTTCCAAACTAATGTATGGGAACTTGCAAATGAAATTGCCCAGATTGGTAGAGCTTATTTATACTGGTATGGAAATACACTAACAGGATACATCGATACCAGAGTAAGTGCTGCCAGTATAATTGATTTGGTTACTATGGATAATATAATGGCTCGTTCATGGAAGAATGTTTGGGTGGATGACACTGAGCTTGCAGGTAAAGTAGAAGTAATGTTTGCCGATGCACGTCGCGGTTATGAACGAACATCGTGTCCATTGCCTAATGAAGATGGTGGACATTATACGCGGGTAGTAACAATTGAAGGTGTTGGAATTACTACACGCGGGACAGCTATACACACCGCAAATTATGCACTTGAACGTAATCGCCTTATTAACAATATAAATAATTTCCGTAAACATAAAGATGCTTTTAGGTATAAACTTGGGCAGGTTATTCGAGTACAATCTAAGCGACCAGACTGGGGTGAAGCATTTAGAGTTGTGAGGCAGGTAGCGAATAATAAGGTTAAATTTGACAGACATTGTGCAGCACCAGCAGGCAATTTATTGTGGTTGAGAACTTTTGACTCAGTTAATAAGCGTATAAGGACAGATAGTTATACCGTTATATCTGTATCAAATAATACAGTGACTATTGCAGAGACTTGGCTTTCACCGCCTCGTAAAAACGATAGTTGTGCAGTCGGTGGGACATCTGATGTTCAAACACGTCGCATCATTAAATTAGATATACGAACAGATAACTATGTTGATGTGACAGTAGAAACTTATGATACTGACCTCTTTAACGCTGATGACCTTGACCCTGATAATCCTGACCAACATTTTATCTGGACTCATCCTGCCAATCCATTAATGAAGCCGGTGACATGGCCTGCTATTATTGATATGATAAATGCAATGGCACCACCGCAACTTGATGTTGATGCACCTTCGACAAGCAATTGCAAGTGGACCGGGAGCGGTGGAGATACTGTGGCATGGTCTAAGTTCAATGCTGATGACCCTATCCTCTTTAGATATAAAGGTAACAGTTATGAAATAACAGCGGACAATACAACTGATGAATTCATTTATTGGGACCCCAGTTTTACAACAACATTTAGACACACTAACGATGCTGCTGTTGCAATTACGTTAGGTAGATGGTATATGTGTAGAAATGTAGCCGGCGTTGCTTATCCTACTATACCATTCTCGTCAATTCATGCGGGTGTTCTTCAGGTTGGTACGATAACAGCAGCCTATGCACAGATTGCTAATGCTGCAATTGAAACTGCGAAGATAAAAGATTTGGCTGTAGAGACTATTAAAGTTAAAGATGAAGCAATTACTGTTCCAGCATCTGTTTCTGGTACAAGTTTAGTCTTTACAACTACAGGGAAGAATTTATATATTAGTACTTCTGGGCTGATTTGGTTTAGGCAAACTCACCCTGATGGTTGGCAGCAGTGGCGATTTCAAATACAGGTGAAGCGAGATGCAGTGGTTATTTACAACACTGGGACATTGTACCATTGGACATATTTAGATAACCAATATACCAATATTCCTTGGGCATGTGGAATTACTGACGAGCCAGGTGCCGATACCTACACTTATACAATAACATTTGGTGCTATAGAGGTGCATGGCGACGTAGCTTTCTATGTACCCAACATATTCATTATTGAGACAAAGAAATGAAAAACTTTATAGTATATGATGAACATGGGAAGATTTTACGAACCGGTTTTTGTCAAGATAATACTTTCTATTTACAAGCACAAGATGGTGAGTTTGTAATAAAAGGCAAAGCGAATGCTGCAACACAAAAGGTTGTCGGTATTGGTGTTGATGGAAAAGTAGTTGATAAAACTCCAGAAGAAATTGAAGCAGCAAAGCCACCACAACCAAAACAAATTCCAGAGAGACAACAAACAGCAAATATTACTAACGAACAATTGGAAAGCATTGTGCAAAGACTTGACAAACTGGAGACAAAACAATGAGTGAGGTTCATGGTGTTGTACCAGAAAGGAGGTATAAATAAAACAGAAGCCGATGAAGTGGAAATATTAGCTGAAGAAGAAAAGAGGTGAAAATTATGAAGAGAAATAGTTTTATTTTGTTGGTATTGGTTGTGTGTTTAATTGTGGTGGGATGTGTGGCACCAACTCAAGACAACCCGTTTGGTATTGCTGACCCCAATCAAGTTCAGGGTTGGATTGATTTTGGTGTTGGATTAGGGCAGGGTGCTGCTGCGGCTGGAGCAGCGACTGGTAATCCTTACTTGTTGGCTTGGGGTGCTGGATTGGTTGCTGGTGGTGGTATATTAACCTCAATATTGTTTGGTAGGAAAAAGAAAGAAGGTGAAGACAGTGGAACAGCTTAACAATATTGAATTGACACCGGCAATGTTGGTACTCATTCCGGTTGTTGCTGCTATCATACAGCAAATCAAAAAAGTACCACAGTTAAAAGCGTATAGTTATTTGCTGCCGTTGGTGTCGCTTGCTCTTGGTGTTGGGTTGTGTTTTCTTCAGAAGTTACCAAACCCAATTATGGCTGGAATTTTAATTGGGTTATCAGCGAGCGGTGCTTTTGATGTTTTGAAAAACAACTCGACTAAGTCATCTCCAACGTAAGAACCAAAAAGGTTATCACTCCTTCACAAGGGTGGTATTCAGTTAGGCTGGCCACCCTTGTTTATTCCTATATTAAATTACAAACCGGGAGGTGCTGTAAAGATACTGTAGAATACTTAAAATAAAAATGAGAATTTTTTTGGTTGAAATCCTGCTTTTTAGTCTAAGAGTGTAGACTTCAAAAATATTTTTTATTTTTTTAATTTTATAGTTGACTATATAGAGTATGTTCTATAGAATAGAGTAGAAGTTAGTTATATTGAAAAGTTAATAATATGCAGGGCAGTTAAAAAGGCAATGTCCAGAAATTGAGAACAGGCGGCGGTAGGCTAAATGTTGAAACCAAAAAATTAGAAAAATGTTGAGATAACATTTTTAGATGGTTTTTATTCCATTAGTAATTTTTTGTTTTTTTCAAGACCTGTTGAAATCGGAGAAATCCGGTAGCCATTATTTTTTATCCACTCCGACGAACTCCAAATGTAAAACTAAAAACAGTCAACCAAAAAAATGGTTCGGTAAGCACCGACTTAGAAGGTTGCAAGTTTTTAG
>Ga0209976_10000096_pt1 | contig 60300 bp, 46 predicted proteins | sample SumtaG_FD_182806 | JGI IMG/M metagenome (GOLD analysis project Ga0209976, IMG submission 182806) | Deep subsurface microbial communities from Indian Ocean to uncover new lineages of life (NeLLi) - Sumatra_00157 metaG (SPAdes) (version 2) | ecosystem: Environmental > Aquatic > Marine > Oceanic >... | reverse complement strand
TTGATAGGGTCGCAAAAAGTCCATTCGTGGCTTTTTGCTCTTCGGAAAGCGAAAAGTGTGATTTTCGCTTTCCTTACAAATCAATGACTTACATTGACGGTCATTGATTTGGGCGCCCCGCACGGGGCGCATTGATGACTTTTTGCGAAGTCATCAATGTTGGCGTAGGAGCAAGACCCGATTCTTGCTGCTACAATCTGCCACGCGAAACAGAAAAGCACCAGATACACTGGTTCACTTTTGTACCTGATACAGTTTATAATAATAAAAACTGTGTCCTTCATAAGATCGTCAAACTGTGTCTCCAGGAATTAAGGAAGTTGGGATAGTATGAGCCCCATGCAGAGAAGGGAACTTATCTGGAACCAGGGGACGCCCTTGTACGAACAGGTGGCAGGCCAGATCGCCTCTCTTGTGGAAAAGGGCACCTACAGGCCCGGCGACCGGGTCCCTTCCATCCGGAGCCTCAGCCGCCAGATGAAGGTGAGTGTGAACACCGTTCGGGAAGCTTACGGTTACCTGGAGGTACGCTGCGTCATTGAAGCCAGGCCGCAATCCGGGTATTACGTCTGTGCCAGACTTCCTGAGGTACCAGCGGAACCGGAATTCGAGAACAGGGAGATCCATCCCACAGAGGTCGGCGCCGGAGACCTGGTGGAGATGATAATGAAAGATATCGCCAACCCCGAACTGATCCAACTCGGAGCGTCCGTACCGGACCCGACCCTGCTTCCCATCGACCGGCTTAACAGGATGCTGTCGTCCGAGGTCAGGAGAAGACCCATCGTTTCGGTATCCTATTCCCTGCCACCGGGCCACGAACGTCTCCGAAAACAGATCGCCAAGAGGATGGTGAACTCAGGATGCGTTGTCGGGCCGGAGGATGTTGTCATCACCAACGGCTGTATGGAGGCGGTGACCCTGGCACTGCTGGCCACATGCAAACCTGGCGATACCCTTGCCGTTGAATCCCCCACCTATTACGGTTTCTTTCAACTCATCCAACAGATGGGATTAAAGGCACTGGAAATACCCACAACACCGACCAGCGGCATCAGCATAGAGACACTGTCCTATGCCATTGATACAACACAGGTAAGCGCCTGCCTTGTTATCCCCAACTACAGTAACCCTATCGGCTCTCTCATGCCCGACGACCGCAAGGCTCAGCTTGTCGGGCTCCTGGAGCGACACAACATCCCACTCATAGAGGACGATATCAACGCGGATCTTTCCCACTCCGATGAACGTCCAGTGACCGCCAAAAGCTATGACCGTGCCGGAAATGTTCTCCTGTGTTCCTCCTTTTCCAAGACGCTCGCCCCGGGTTACCGGGTGGGGTGGATGGTACCGGGACGCTACCAGGCCCGGATACAGAGACTCAAACTAATGATGAACATAGCCAACTCGACCCCTCCTCAGATGGCAATTGCCGAATTTCTGGTAAGCGGCGGTTACGACAGACATCTGCGTACCATCCGCCGAACCTACGCCAAGAGGGTGGCCATGCTCGGCGAGGCTATCGGTCGTCACTTTCCTGAGGGAACGAGGGTCACCAGACCCCGCGGCGGCTTTAACCTGTGGGTGGAAATGAACAGGGAAGTACAGGCTCTGAAACTTTATGAGAAGGCATTGAAACAGGGGATCACCATCACCCCCGGGCCCCTTTTCTCCGCCTCAGACAAGTTCCACAACTGTGTCAGGCTGAACGCCGCGTTCTATTCCGAGAGGAACGAATTTGCCATAGAGACTCTCGGCAAACTGGCGAAGCGGGTTTGATTCCATTCCGATTTCTGTGAAGGCGATGTTTTTCACCACAGAGCCACAGAGTTCACAGAGGAGGGCTTAGATCTAGAAATTCACACAATTCCCTTCACCCAAGCTGTTGAGTCCTTACTTCCCTGGATGAATGCAAACTTTAATCCAGGGAAGTAAGGATTCAATTAGCTGATTTCGAAGAAATCCTTCTCCCGTCGGGAGAAGTCGGGTGAGGGGAATACAATCTTCTCTAAAAGCCTGAGAGACTTTTGTACTGAATTAACCAAGTCCCATGGAATAATTGCCTCACTTATTTTGATTTTCTCTGTGTCCTCTGTGCCTCTAGTGAGTCACACTCCTGTAGTGAGTGACGAACGGGTGGTGAAAAAACTGGGCATTTGGTGTGAATATCAGATCTAACTACGGGAGACCAACTTGACCACCACAAATAAACATGACCAACGGACGTTATCCGCTTACCACGAAGCGGGGCATGCCGTTGTTGCTTACGACCAGGGGGTCCGGATCCACGGTATCAGCATTGTACCGGACGAGGGCCGCATGGGACACATCAGCATCGACACCCTTCTTCTGAACCGACTGGTACCTACTTTTCAACACAACAAGGGAGCAAAAAATCGGTTTACCCTGGAGCGCCACGTCATGGTCCTACAGGGTGGGCATACGGCCGTCCACCGACTGGACCCCACAAGGAAGGAACTGACCGAGACAATCAACGGCGAGGGGTCGGACCACTGCATCGCCATGAACCTGATCAAAGCTTTCGCTGTGGGAGAGAGGGAATCTGAGAAATATTATCAATGGCTGGATGCGCGCACTGAGGGTATCATCACCAACCCCTTGAGATGGTATCAGATCCAGATACTGACCGAAGCGCTCCTCAAGTTTGAACAGCTGGGGGCGAGAACGGTCAGGGAGATCATTAAGGGAGCTGGAGAGCGATGGGGTGAAGAAAATCAGTACCCAGTACCCGGTACCCAGGAATCTGGAGGAGATCTTCCGAGCTGACGATTGAGCGACCGAGCGACTTGGCGAAAAACAGCGCCTGCTTGCCGCGTCGAAGCCTTCAGGGCGTAGACGGGTCATTGCGAGGCCAAAGATAGGGCCGACTTGTCCCGCCGAAGCCTTGGCTAAGGGGAAAAGCAGGAATGTAGAATGTAGAAAAATCACATGGACGCAGGACGCAGCACGCAGAACACAGGAGAAGATCAAAAGCGGCTTACCACAAAATGCGATTTCGCCGTTACCCCCACACCCCCTTACTCCCATACTCCCGTATAGCTCTTCCCCCTAAAATTTGATTTCCTCCGTGTCCCATCTCTGTGGTGAAAGCTTTTACAGGAACCGGGCTCTCCATGGATTCCGGGTCTGTGCCCGGAATGACGAACTTTCAAACTCTGCTTAAGATTCCCTCTGCGCAACTTTGCGGGACGTGCGGCCCACCAGCAGGCCATCCTGCCTGTCTTGAGCCTGTCGAAGGGCGTCCTCAGCGTTAAATGCTTTTACCGCATTCAAAGTAACCGCTGTTTCCCCCAGATTTAGCCTTCCTCCTTTTCCTCCGCGTCTCCCTGGTAAAAAACATCGCTTTTACAGGAACCATGTCTTCTTCCATATTGGAGCCTTCCTCCGCGACCTTCCGCCTTCTCCGCGCCCTCCGCGGTTAAGACTTTCACCGCCTTTTCAGGAACCGGCCTTTTCTACCTTCCTGTATTCGGGCATTTTGCCCGAATACAGGGCATCCTGCCTTCCATTATTACCCGAACCAGGGCCTCCGGCTCCCGTCATCAGAGCATAACTATCTGAAAAATTTAAACTTATTTCAAACGAGATCGTGGCATGTAAATTGCTCTTACCTGGTAGCCGCTGGCTTTTAATGCTTATTAAGCCCTTGTGAATACATTGAACACCTTTTTCGGGGAGACTGGGAGGGTACCTGAAGATGTTTACATTCCACTAACTGCTTATTCTTGAGATGAGCCGGGAACCGTTTGTCCACGCGACAGACAGGGCCTTGCAAATCAGCCCCGCATTTCAAAATAATCCGATACTTTCCATGTGTACCAACAACGATCAGGTCCCTTCAGGATCAGGCTTGATTAACCGGATATCTGGAACCATCTAATTGTCTAAGGAGGACAGAAGTGAAAAGAGCATGCCCAAGATCCGTCAAGAAGTTCGAAGGTACCGTTCTCATCCTGGCAGTCACCGCCGCTTTTATTATTTCCATGGGCAACCCAGCATACAGCATCGCGGATAGCGGAGAGCTGTTAAGTAAAATAACGCTGCCTCAGGGGCTCAATGACAAGGAAATAGCGCTTATGGTAACCGGTAAGATAGGTAAAGCGCCGACTGCCCGGTTCGACCTTAAAACCCTGGAACGTTTTCCAAAAAATTCTTTTGTGACCTTCGACCCATGGGATGACCAGGAGAGGAAATATGAAGGCCTTTTGCTTTCTGATCTACTCCGATTTCTGGAGATTGACAGCTCAGCGACACGGGTAGAGGTTCACGCGAGAAACGACTATAAGGCCGTGATCGGCGTGAAGGATTTGTACAGGATCGGTTACCTGCTTGCTTACAAAATGGACGATAAGTACTTCCATGAACTGGATGGTAAACGCAACAAGGGACCCCTTATGGTCGCCATCGACTTCAACACTCACAAAGATATCGGCATGGATGTTTATAAGCAAAACATGGTCTGGTGGATTGATATCATCACCATCAAGTGATCATCCAGTGATCCGGAGGCATGTGATGATCCTGGAAAAAGCGCATAAATTTTCCGCCTACGCCCTTTCGGGGCTCCTGCTCATACTGGTCCTCATGTCAGCTGTTCTGGTCCTGAAGGCTTTCCAGATCAGGGATCAAACCGGGACCGACATGACAACGCTCCAGAAGGACATCCTTTTCAGGTCCACCGATCTGTTCAAACCCATGAGAGCGGTCCATCTAATCTCCATAGCCGATCCCGGGGATATGTCTTTCCAGGAGTTCAGGGATATGGTGCTGGAGCTACACGACAGGGCCATGTCCCATGAGTATTTTGTCATTCCGCTAAATAGCATTGTTGAATCCAAGGTATTCAACCACGGGGACCCCCTGTTTCTCAAGGACGAATATGCACAACTTTACACGGATTATTACCAGGCCATAGCTATCCTCGATGCAAGCGCGGAACTTCTTATGATAGCTTCTTCCCGTGAATTTTTTTTTAGAGAGTTCGACGTTTACAGGAAACACATGGAAAAGTTAGCTGACAGCTTTAATAGTTTGAACAACTACTATTCCAAATTTCAGTCATACTATTTCTCCGACATTCGAACGACACTGGATAATAACATAAAAAACTTAAACAATTACCTAACCTTCCTGCCCTTCCTTTCGAGCCTGCTCCTGGTTTCCATGTTTTTTTTCCTGTCGTTTCAGCGGCGCTCAAGCAAGTCTCTCATACAAAGCGAAGAAAAATTGCGGCTGCTGCTGGATTCCACCGCGGAGGGTATTTATGGACTCGACACCAACGGAAACTGCTCATTCATCAACCCTGCCTGTCTGAGCCTTCTTGGATATTCCGAGGAAGAAGACCTTCACGGCACAAACATGCATGAACTCATCCACCATACCGACGCCGATGGTGTTAAAACCCCTGTTGAGGAAAGCGAAATATACAGAACGTTCCACGATGGGGTGGAAACCCACTATCCCCGAATCCTTCTACACAGGGCTGACAAGAGCAGTTTTTTCGCTGAAATGTGGGCTCATCCCATCAGGAGAAATGAGCAGATTATCGGTGCAGTCGTCACTTTCTTCGATATAACAGAACGAATTCAGGCTGAGGAGGCCCTCACCAGAAGCAACCAGCTTGCCGCAGCGGGTCAACTCGCCTCCGGTATCGCCCATGAGATCAACAACCCCCTGGCAACGATCACCGCCTGTGTTGAAGTCCTCGGAAGTGAGGGGATAAAGACTATGGGAACTTGGTCGGGCAGCGAAAAGGTGGCCGATTATCTCAACCTGATCAGGGAGGAAACGGAGCGCGCCGCCGGTATTATCAGAGACCTCCTGGACCTTACCCGGCAGCGTCCGCACCACATGACCAAATTCAACTTATGTGAGGTTGTCAGTTCCACGATAAAACTTTTCCAGGTTCAGTCACGGTACTCCGCATATACTTTTCATGGATCCTTCACGCTCGATGTGCCGGACATCAATGGAGACCGTGACAGGATCCGTCAGGTTGTAGTCATTCTTCTGTCTAACGCAATTGAATCCATGCCCATGGGAGGAGGCGTTTCGGTGTCCCTGAATGTAGACCTCCAGAATGCACAGATTCTTCTGGAGATATCCGATGAAGGGGTAGGCATTCCAGTGGAACTGCAGGCAAAAATATTTCATCCGTTTTTCACGACCAAACTGGAGGAAAAAGGTACCGGGCTCGGCCTTTCCATTGCCCACAGCATTATTACCAAGCATGGAGGTTGGATCAGCGTAAAGTCCACCCCCGGAAAGGGCAGTACTTTTACAGTGAAGTTCCCCGCCGTGGGGGGGATCACAAAGTCACAGGACACGGAGACACGGTGACGCGGGGAGGGGGGGACATGGGGAGGAACGGTAAGGGAGTGGGGGAGTAAGGGGGTATGGGGGTATGGGGGTAAATGCTCATGTATCGAAGTATCTACGTATCTAGGTGTCTAGGTGAAAACCTCAATCGCCGCCTGCCACGGCGTATTCCGCCGGACGAAAACGGGTCATTGCGCCTGCCTGCCATAGCTTTAGCGAAGGTAGGAGCCGGTCCCATGCGAAACAATCTTTATCAATTTTTTATCAAGATTTTGAATTTTGAATCTTGAATTTTGAATTCCAACAGAAACCTTTTTCCTCTTTTTTCCTCCTTGTACAACTGCATTATCGCCGGTTATACTCTTATCCTGCTCTTGGGGACCATTCTTTAAGTCTTCGTCATACCACGTAGTACGTTCGCTTCATTACGGTTAATTTGGGGGTAAGTTTTGGGGGCTTTCCATCCGAGGTTTCATCTTTCACATTTTCCTTTCCGGCGGTGTCACGGTGACCAACGCTAGCCCCTCTCTGTCTTGGGAGGGGCGACCCGTATTGTTTGAGGAGCAAAGTTGATGACTTCGCAAAAAGTCAGCCACGCGCCCCGGGTGGGGCGCCCAGATCAATGACCGGCAATTTAAATCATTGATCTGTAAGGAAAGCGTAAATGACACTTTTCGCTTTCCGAGGAGCAAAAAGCCACGAATGAACTTTTTGCGACCCTATCAATGTTCGTCCAATAAAACGTATTGGGAGGGGAAATAATGAAAATCGTGAAATTGACACTGGTTCTGTGTTTAGTGGCTATGGTCACGCTGATCTACCCGTTGACCAAATCAGTCCAGGCAGTCGATCTTGACCGTTTTGAGGCAACGGGGCAGATCCATGTCCTGGGAGAAAACGACGCGACCACCACACCTGGTTTTTTCGACAACTCGGAGCCACCGGTGCTAACCATGAAATCGGGGGAAACAGTGATAGTGGAGACTGGGACCCACCACATGAGCAAGATGGTGCCGGGTGTGACCTTCGACGAGGTTCGTCAGTGGCACAAGGAAGAAAAAGCCGCCACGAAGGATCAGATTTCCTTCTGGCCGGGTGGCCCACCGAAAGGCCAGGGACACCATCACCTCACCGGGCCTATATACATAGAGGGTGCGAAACCCGGAGATGTCCTGGAGATCGAGATCCTCGAAGCCAAACCCAAGCCCTACTGCTTCAGCGTCCACTTTCCCGGTGACGAATACGGCCTCGGGTTCCTGCCGAAGGACTTCCCCGACACGGAAAAACTCACCTGGCACCAGGTTGATACCAAGAGCATGACCATCGGTTTCGCGCCGGGGATCGAAGTTCCAGCGAGACCTTACCCAGGGATCATCGGCGTTTCCTATCCCGAAGCGGGACGCTACAGCTCGGTGCCCCCGGGCAGGATCGGCGGCAATACCGATAACAAACACCTGGTCAAGGGGACAGTCATCTATCTGCCGGTCTGGGTTGAGGGCGCTCTGCTAAAAACCGGTGACACCCACATCGCACAGGGTAACGGAGAGCTCACAGTGAGCGCATGCGAGGGTGCGTTCGACACCTTCAAGCTGAACATCACCGTCCGCAAGGACCTGAAACTCAACTGGCCTCTGGCATCCAGTCCCGACAACTGGATCATCATGGGGTTCGATCTGGACCTTAAAGAGGCCGCGAGGATGGCCAGTCTAAAGGCCATAGATTTCCTCGTGAACTACTACGGCATGGACAGGGTAGACGCTTACATGCTTGCCAGCATGAATGTGGACCTTGAGATCACACAGCTGGTGGACAAGTTCGTTGGAGTACATGCGGTTATTCCCAAGAGCATGTTCGTGGGGGATCAGTACCAGGCCATCAATACTCTCAAAATGAAAAAAAACGTAAAATTCACGGAATATCTGGGCCCGGATCAAAGGGCGAACATGAAGTAGCGATGGGGAACAGGGTCCCGGGTACGACCTACCGGGGCCCTGGATGCTACGCCGGAAAGATCATGGACAGACCTTCTCTCGCCGGATGAAGCGGCCGCTTTCCACTTCAAAATAGTCGATGAAGTTTACAACTACCGTGTCCTGTGGAGCGTACTACTCGATACGGTAGGTCTTTATAATGGCCCCGCCATAAACAACTCGTGCGCCGGTCGATACATCAACAATCTCCAGGCATCACTGGGGAGCAGGTTGATGTTCAGGGGAACTGTCAGGGTGCTATATTCTGCATTTTCCACGGGAACTGTCGTTTGGGATACGACTTCAGTGAGAGGATTGACCGGGACTGCCGTCACACCTGAAGTGGAACACGCGGAGAGAATAAGAACCGTGGCCAGTAAGGTCCATTCCGCTATTATCCTTTTCATGCCTTGGACACGGGGATACGAGGCATTTAGAGGAAACCGTTTGACACGGAGACACGGAGAAAGTTCTTGCCCCGCGTCATCGCGTCACCACGTTATCTTTTTCTGAAAGTATTTCACCAATCACGAATTACGAATCACGAATCACGGCCCTTCACCCGGCCATGGACTGGCATTGGAGATCGTGACCACCATCGTCGTCCTGCCCACCGAAGCTGCCTTCCTGAAGGCAGCCAGGAGGGTCTGAAAAACCTCTCCATCCTCTCCCCACAGCATCGTGCCCATAACACCAGTCTCATACCCGACGCCGCTTTCATCCAACGCGTCGAGCGCCGCGCCTATACCGGGCGAGACTTCTTCCTGCCTGAGCGGGTAGACGCTCATGTGAGCCGAGATCTTGTTCATAATAACTCCTAACTTAATTTAGTGGAGAGTGCAGGGTGCAGAGGGAAAAATCTTACTCTGCACTTTACACTTTGCACTCTACACTGATCTATTATTCCTCCCCTATCAGGCTCAGCCAGTAAGCCGCGGAGATCCCCCAGACGGCATTGAGGACAACCACCAGCACCGGCGTCATACCTCCCAGTTCAAGGCCCAGATACCCTTTGTAGGCTTTGTGGGGAAACACCACGAACAGCTGCATCGCTGTAGGGCCGAGGCTGTACAACACTCCCCTTTTAAAGGGTGAATGCTTGAAAATAGGGATCAGGAAAAGGAGCCCCCACAAACCACCCCACACGATCCGGGGATACAACCACATGGGAACCAGTTTTGGGGCCAGTTTCACACCGATTATGGCAGTAATGCCGAACCGGCCCAGTGCCCAGAGAGCCACGCTGTTGGCTACCCCCCCCAGGGCTCCCGCTGAGAATATCAGGCTTATCCTGCGAAGAAAAACTTCCATACTAACCTCCCATTGCGAATTGAGGATTGAGGATTGAGGATGATAAGGCAAACAGCTGCCTTTTTCTCAATGCTTAATTCTCAATTATTTTTCGACATTTGATATCAGAGTAAAGTTTAGACGATTTTACGGATGAGGGAAGGGATTTGTAAAGGGAAGAGAGGAACTCGACTCGGCGACTAAACGACTGAGCGATCTAGCGAAAAAAACTCAGAGCTAATTCACCGCGAAGTAAGCAAGTTACGCAAAGTTACTTTTTGAGAAATGAGATTTGAGATATGAGATTGCACACCAATCACAAGTCACGAGTCACGAATCACGGCTCTCAATCCTTATCCACTGTACTGCGACCAACGAGACTAAACTCAGGATCGATCCGACGATGAAGGGGATCCGATAATCCACGATCCACAGCACCCCACCGATGACGGGAAGCACCACCGCCGCTATGTGATTGATGGTAAAGCCCACCGCCATACTCGGAGCGATATCCTGCTGGTCAGCGACTTTCTGGAAATAAGTTTTGATCGCCATGGAGAAGTTGAACAGCAGGTTATCGAGTATGTAAAGGCCGGCCGCCACCCATCTGGACTGGGTCAGCGCATAGGCCAGGAAAATGATCACCAGCCCCCCGTATTCGACAGACAGGACCTTGCGTTCGCCGAACCTGACAATGGCCTTACCCACCATGGGGGCGGCGAAGTATCCGATGATGTTATTAAGGATGAAAAGGACAGTGACCTCCTTCACACTGAAATGAAACACCTTGACGAGCAGGAATATAGAAAAGGCAATAAAAATTTGACGTCGGGCTCCCGCCATGAAGGTCAGGAAGTAGAACAGGCGATATTTCCACTTAAACACCATCTTCTTTTTCTGTGGCGTCAACTCGTGGTCGACAGGGTTCTGCCTCAAGCCCCAGACGCCGAACCCCATGACCAGCAACCCCACAACCAGAAACATCATCCGGTAGTCAAGATACCAGCTCATAAAATAAACCACACCTCCGACAACGACGTTGGTAGCGGCCGACAGGCTTCGAATAGCCCCCAGGATATGGGGAGTGGTGGCGGAGTCGAAGTACTGGAGGGTCAGGGACTGATTGGTAGTCTCGTAATAATGAAACCCGAAGCTCATGAGCATGGTGGTCGCCGCGATGCCTGTGAAAGTGGGGAAATACCCGGTTATGCTGACACCCGCGCCCAGGACCAGGATGGACAGGGCTGACAGCCGGTGTTCCTTAATAACCAGCATGACCCAGACGGCCAGCAACGCCAGAAACCCTGGGATCTCACGTACTGAATGGACCACCCCCATGTGGTTTCCATCCAGGTTTGCCCACTCGACAGCAAAATTATTGAGCAGCGTTCTCCAACCCTGCAGCCCCACCATGGAGGCAACGCTGAGAATCAAAAGAAATCGCAGCATGGGGCGTTGGCGATCCGGGACTTTGGGTATCGAGAACATCGCAGTAACCTACATGGAAAAGGGATAAACTGCTACCAGCGAAATATTATTTCCTGTAAAAGCGCTGCGAATCTGAATTACCGCAGGGTAAAACCACGATTCAGGTGGAAACATTTTGGATTTTGGATTTTTTGTCCGCCGAACCTGTTCGGTAGGCGATAGCGAAGGTGGACCTGTCACGCCATCGCTGGTCGATAGGCGTTAGCGACGGCAGAAGGGACGCAGAGAAAAACTGGATTCCAAGGGGAAACACGGTTTTTGTAAAAGCGACGTTTATTACCACAGAGGACACGGAGGAAGGCTAAAATCAGAGAAAGCGTGGTTCCTGTAAAGACGATGTTTTTCACCACAAACTCACAGAGGGCACTGAGAGAATCAATATCGAGAAGAAGATCAGGGAAGGGTATTAACTAATTACGAATCACGAATCACGAGTTACGGATTTTACCCTGCCATCAACACCGAGGTGACCGACAGGAGGGCAATGATGATGAAAAGGCCGCCGACGCCTGTTCGGGCTCTGTTCAGGAAAACATCCCCCACTTTCCGGTGAAAGATACCAGCCGCACCACAGATGATGACAAACCAGATAAGAGTCCCGAAAGTGATTCCCGCACCTACTAAAAAGGACTGACCTAAAATATGGTGACCCGAGTCAATCCCCATAAAAGTAAAAGCTGCCAGGAAGAAGCCCAGGGTCAGAGGGTTGGAAAGAACGAGAGTGAAATTCAGGGCAGTTAGCTGCAAAGGTCCAAAGTCCTCCCCCGGGACGGTCCTGTCTATCGGCCGCAGAGTGAGAAGTTTTGCGCCCATTGCCAGTAGGAACCCGCTTCCCAGTAGCTTGAACCAGAAACTGTTTCCAAGGATAAAAGAGGTGATAAACCCGGACCCCAAAGCCGCGACAACCCCGAACATGCCGCCGGCGACAATTGCACCCATCGTTGGCAAGAATGCCCGCCAGAACCCCAATGTCATGGCGCGTTGTATCGTGAGGATGCTGATGGGTCCCAGGGGGAGAGCAGCAGCAAATCCTACGACAGCCGAGATAAAAAAGAGTGATGAACCCGGATAGGGTCCGGAAAGAATGTTTTGGGCAAACATGGCCCACTTTCTTACAGGATAATCTCCTCTTTTGCACGAAATATATAAGACATTTAACCGCAGAGGACGCGGAGGAGGCGGAGGCACGGAGAGAAAAGCAGAAATCTGGGGGAAGGAGCGGTTTCTATAAAAGCGGTAAAAGAATTAACGCAAAGGGCGCAAAGGCGGCTCGCTGGTAAGCCGCTCATCCCGCAAAGTTACGCAAAGAACTTCTTGGATCTTGGATTTCTTGTCCGCCGACTTTTTCGACGTAGCTTTAGCGAAGTCGGAAGCTGTTCGGTAGGCGTTAGAGAAGGTGGATGGATCTTGGATCTTGGATCAAGAGTTAATCAGCCTGAAGCCGATGGCTGATCAACTCTTTTTGGAAGTCACTGCAGCAAAGGGCGAGAACTGCCGCTGGACATCCTCGCTGGTGCAGATGGGGCAGGTAACCTTCTTCAGCGCCACCTCCGCCATGGTCACGACGATCTCGAAGATCTGCTTGCACTTCCTGCATTCGAATTCATAAACAGGCATTTTTTACCCCCTGAAAATGATTCCCGACATCCGGATCACGGCCTCTTTCGCAATGGTACTGATCCTTTCCTGGCCAGGTACCTGATAAGAGTTCTCCGACAGGCTCCTAGTAATAGTATTAGCGGCAATTAGCCGAAAATCAAGGTGGTAAACATTGCAAATCTCAAATAAAACGATTCAGGATCCATCCGCCTTCGCTAACGCCTATTGACCAGCTATGGCGTGACAGGTCCACCTTCGCAAAGGCCTCACGGCCGGCTAAGTCGTAACAGGAGATCCAAGATCCAAAAAGTAACAACATCACAATTACCAATACCACTACTATTACTATCACTTATACTTCTACTATTACTATTACTATTACTTATACTTATACTTACATTTCAACATGATAAAATTGATGACTTCGCAAAAAGTCATCAATGCACCCCAGATGGGGCGCCCAAATCAATGACCAGCATTGTAAGTCATTGATTTGCAGGGAAGGCTAAAATGACATTTTTCGCTTTTAAGTGGAGTAAAAAGCCACGAATGGACTTTTTGCGACCCTATCAAGATTGATTAGGCGTCGCACCTTTTAACCCCAGGAGAACCCTCATGGCAAAAAAACCTAAAGCCCTCACTCCCCAGGAACTTCACTACAGATGCGATGTAGATTGTATACCATTTACGACGACTGACGACGCCCCTGTGCTGGAAGGACCACTGGGACAGGAACGTGCCCTTGAGGCAATCGATTTCGGACTCAGGATGAAAGGTCCCGGCTACAACCTGTTCACTGTCGGGATGCCGGGAAGCGGCAGGTCCTCCACCGTTATCACCATGGTCGAGGAGCGCGCTCGAACAGAAAAAATTCCCCTCGATTGGGCCTATGTTTACAACTTTGAAAACGTGAGATCTCCCGTTGCTCTATCTTTTCCTCCCGGACAAGGGAGGGTCTTTGTCCGGGAGATGAAAGAGCTCATCGACCTCCTGAAGATTAACATTCCTGCGGCACTCGAAGACAAGGAATTTGAAAATAGCAGAAATCTGATCCTCGAGCAGATGGGCCGTGAAAACGCCGCTGAATTCGAGGAGTTCCAGGAATTTGCCAAGCAAAAGGAATACGCCTTCGAGAAGACAGAAACCGAATTCGCCTTCATCCCATTGCACGACGGCATTAAGCTGCAACAGGATGATTTCAACTCACTGCCCGATGAGGTCAGGTCAAAGTACGGAGAAACGCTGCACCAGCTTCAGAAAAAGTTCATGGAGATAACACGAAACGCCGGAAAGAGAGACACGGAGGCTCACAAAAAGCTGGATAAAATCACCCGTGAACACATTGAAAAAACCGTGGAACCACTTATCGAACTGCTCTTGAAGGATTATCCAGGTAATGAAAAGCTGCAGAGATATCTGGAACTTCTAATCGTTGACATAGTTGATAATTTTCCACAGTTCCTGCACACCCATTCCGAGCAACATCCCTTCATGGGAGGCGCGAGTACGCCTGCTGAACTACCCTTTTACCGGTATCAGATAAATCTCATTGTTGACCTTGCCGCCCAGGAGGGAGCACCTGTAGTACAGGAAAACCACCCTTCCTTCCAGAACCTTATCGGCAGAATGGAATATGCCTTTCAGCCCGGCGTCGCCACGACCAGCTATGAACAAATCCAGCCCGGGGCACTACACATCGCGAACGGTGGTTACATCATCCTGGACGCTTTGGAGGTTCTTCGCAGCCCATTTGCCTGGGAAGCTCTCAAGAACAGCCTCATATCGGGCCAGATTAAAATAGAGGACATGGGTGAACAGTTCCGGATGTTCTCCGCCATCACCCTCAAACCGGAACCTATCCCCCTTTCCATCAAGGTCATTCTCATCGGCAGCCCATATATCTACTATCAACTTCTGGCCTATGAAGAGGATTTCAGAAAGCTGTTTAAAGTGAAGGCCGACTTCGGCAGCACCATGAAGCGCACGGACGAAGCCGTAAAGGACTATTCGACATTCATCGCTACCCTTTGCCGAGAGGAAAACCTCATCCCCTTTGATCTTTCGGCCATGGGGACTGTTATCGAACACGGTGTCCGCCTGGCGGAAGACCAGTCCCGCCTGACAACCAGCTTTTACCGAGTCGCAGACCTGGTCCGCGAGGCATCTTTCTGGGCAGGCGAGGAAGAAGCTCCGATCGTTTCCCGCTCCCACGTGAGAAAAGCGATAAAGGAATGGAAACACCGATACAATATGGTTGAAGAAAGGATAGGGGAGCTCATTGAAGAGGGCACTCTCATGGTCCAGACCAAAGGCAAGGTCGTAGGCCAGGTAAACGGCCTATCAGTCTACTCCATGGGGGATTACAAGTTTGGTAAGCCTACCCGGATCACGGCCAAGGTATTCCTGGGAAAGGCAGGCATGGTCAATATCGAGCGGGAGGTCAAACTGTCCGGCAGTATCCACAACAAGGGGGTTCTCATCGTCGCCTCCTATCTGGCCATGCGTTACGCCAGAGACTTCCCCTTGAGCCTGAGCTCCTCGGTCACATTCGAACAGACCTACGACGAGGTGGAGGGGGACAGTGCCACCGCCGCTGAACTAATCGCACTCACATCGGCCATTGCGGGTGTTCCCGTGAAGCAGAATGTAGCCATCACCGGGTCCATGGATCAACACGGCCGCATCCAACCCATTGGAGGGGTCAACGAGAAGATAGAAGGTTTTTTCGCCAGCTGCCGAGACCACGGCCTCAGAGGAGATGAGGGGGTAGTGATCCCGCGAGCCAACATGAAGAACCTCATGCTCTCCGATGAAGTTGTTGAATCAGTCGCTCAAGGCACTTTTAACATATATACTGTCGAAACCGTTGACGAGGCCATCGAGATTCTTACCGGAATTAAAGCCGGTGAAAGGGGCAAAAAAGGGGCCTTCCCCGCCGGGAGCTTCAACCGCAGGGTTGAGGACCGCCTTCGGGAAATGGCTGAACTGATCAAAGGTAAAAGCGACGAAGGGAAAAAGCCGTGATTAGTGATTCGTAATTGGTAATACCTGGAACTACGGCCACCGGCCGGCATCATCGCGAACCGTCACCTATGTGAAGCGATCCCGGTTCACATAAATGCGATAAAAGCTGCCTCACGCCCGCTCGTTACACCCTTCGATCCTTCGACAAAGCTCAGGATGGTGAGCTTGCCGAACCACAAGATCAGGACCTGCGACTCGCTCAAGCCGCCACAGGACGCCAAGAAAACCAAATATATAAGACCTTCCTCCTCACCGAAACTGTTGAGTCCTTCCAGGCGAGATGAAAGTGCACTTTATTCTCCCTCTGGATGGACTCAAGCTGCTGATTTCGTGGAAATCCTTCTCCCTGCGGGAGAAGTAAGGTAGGAGGATGGTTTTGCCCTGCCTGCCACGTCGAAGGTGGAAGCGAAGACGAACGTAGTTTTAATAAAAATTTATGGTGAATTTGGGTTAGCTCTTCTTCGGGAGCTTTGCGGCTTGAGCTCTAACGCCGCAGGCGTGAGAGCGAGCGTGAGACAGATCTTGTCACCTTTTACAGGAAGAATCGTTTACTCCGTGTCCGAAGCCTGTCACGCTAGAGGCGTGATGCCTCCAGTGAGACACATTTCAATAGCGAGTGACGAACGGGTGGTGAAAAAGAAGTTAAGTCTTTAAAGTGTTATTTGATTTAACCTGGAACAAACTTTCGAATTAATAAGCTAGGGAGATCATTCACATTGAAGACATCGTCTAAAAGGATCCTGGCCTGGTCCATCTACGACTTCGGTAACTCGGCGTTTGCCACAACGGTAATTGCCGGATTTTTTCCGATCTTCTTCAAGGAGTACTGGAGTGTGGGGGTGGACGTAACCGAGAGCACCTTCAAACTCGGGCTGGCCAACTCCATATCGGGTCTCATTGTGGTTTTGTTAGCGCCTGTCCTAGGAGCCATTGCCGACAGGGGTGGAGCCAGGAAAAAGTTTCTGGCAGCTTTTGCCGCCATGGGCTGTGCCATGACTATATCTCTGTTTTTCGTCGGAAAAGGGAACTGGGTCATGGCAGCGGCTTTTTTTGTCGCGGGAACGGTCGGTTTTTCCGGAGGAAACGCATTTTACGATTCCCTCATCATGGATGTGACGGATGAGGACAGGGTGGATCTCGTTTCCGCTTTCGGGTATTCCCTGGGCTACCTGGGAGGCGGCATTCTCTTTGCCATCAATGTCGTCATGGTACTGAAACCCGATCTTTTCGGATTGGTCGATAAAGAGCAAGCGGTACGGGTATCTTTCCTCACAGTTGGTCTTTGGTGGGCCGTTTTTACAGTGCCACTACTTCTTTTTGTTAAAGAGACGAAGCCCAGACGAAGCGAATCGTGGACTCAGACCGTCAGCGAGGGTGTCGGTCAACTAGTCGACACCTTCCGCCGTATCAGGCATCTGAAAGTCGTTTCCCTGTTTCTCATTGGCTACTGGCTCTACATCGACGGAGTTCACACGGTTATCCGGATGGCTATCGATTACGGCATGTCCATAGGTCTCGACTCGAACCGTCTCATCCTTGCCCTGCTGGTGGTCCAGTTCGTTGGGTTCCCGGCCGCTTTAGTCTTCGGAAAACTGGGGCAGAAACTGGGCGCCAAGACAGGAATATACATAGGGATCGCCGCCTACATCCTCATAACCGTTTGGGCCTACTACCTCGACAGCGAGGTCGAATTCTTCGGAATGGCCATCGCCATCGGCCTGGTACAGGGTGGAATCCAATCACTGAGCCGATCTTTTTATACCAGGATCATCCCTGAAGGACAGTCCGCCGAATTTTTCGGATTTTACAATATGGTGGGTAAATTCGCCGCGGTTCTGGGACCCTTTCTCATGGGCTGGTTGGCCCTTGCGACCGGTGATTCGAGAAAAGGAATCTTTTCCATAACTGCCCTTTTACTGCTGGGAGGAGTATTCTTTTTCTTCGTGGACGCGGACAAGGGACGGGAGATGGCTAGAGCTCTGGAGAGTAAGGGAGTAAGGGGGTAAGGGGGCGGGACTCTGAATGCCATACGACGCGGAGACGCGATGACACGGGGGAAGAGCGGATAATCGAAAAAACCGAGCCCGAACCCGAGCCCGAACCCGAATCTGGTTTACCCGTATTAGGTGAAACTCTTGACTTGGTGTATGAGCGAAACGTTGATAGGGTCGCAAAAAGTCCTGGCGTGACTTTTTTGAGATCCATAATTTCTTTGGGGAAAGCGAAAAGTGTCATTTTCGCTTTCCTTACAAATCAATGACTTACAATGCCGGTCATTGATTTGGGCGCCCCACACGGGGCGCGTTGATGACTTTTTGCGAAGCCATCAAACGTTGGAAAGAAAATCCAGAGTACAGCGTCCAGAGGGAAAGAGCCGTGGTTAGTGGTTAGTGATTGAAAAAACCCGGAATCTGGAACCTGAATCCCGGAACTTGAGGCGCAGTAGCGCCGAGCGTATCTACGTATCCAGACAACATCTGAAACCCGGAACCCCTGCTACCGACCGGTGTCGTTCGATTAAAGGCAGTTCATGGTGTTTTGTGCCTTGTTGGTACTACGTTTTTACTTAGACACCTAGACACGTAAACACCAAGCACTTGCATACGCCTCACAAAATGGTTCGGAGAGACTTTTTGCGAGGCAGGGGGTGAATCTTGATCTACGGATTACTGCGTTCCATGCTGGGCACGGCTGTTGGGATATTTTTCCGGCGGATTGAGGTTGAAGGTCTCGAGAACGTACCCGATACTGGACCGCTTCTTCTGCTCCCCAACCATCCAAACGCACTGGTCGACGCTCTGATCATTCTCATGCAGTTGAAGCGTCCAGTGTCATTGACTGCCAAAAGCACACTCGCAGATAACATCGTGTTGAGATTTTTTATTCGTGCATCCAAAGTGATCCTGCTTCATCGAAAACAGGACACCGGGCTTGGAGCTGACCGTTCACGAAATATTAAAGCTCTCGAAGAGTGCCGGAAAAGGCTCGCCAAGGGTGCCGCCATATGTCTTTTCCCGGAAGGACAGAGCCATTCTGATCCTTCACTGAGACCATTTCGCTGGGGCGCAGCCCGCATCGCCCTCGAATTCACTCATAGGCAAGATTCATCAGAGACCCTGAAAATCATCCCGATCGGGCTCAATTTTCTCCACAAGGACCGGTTCCGTTCAGATGTCTGGGTGCGTTTCGGCAAACCTATAGATGTCAGCCAATGGATCATGGACAACCCTCAGGGCGATCCGACCCAACTTACTGAAGAGATAGAAGAGCGCGTAAAGAGCCTGACCCTGAACTTCAAACGGCGCAGAGACTCTATTCTCATGGATTGGGCCGGTGAGTTGCTGGCTACTGATGGACTTCCACCTGTTCCCATTGGCCAGGGAGAGGAATATGTCTCGAGCCACGTGAGCCTGGTACGCCTGATCCGGGACGGTTACGAAAACCTCAAAGAGAAAAAAGCGATGGAGCTTGAAGAACTTCGCTCACGTATCATTAACTATCGCAGGGAACTGCGACTCCATGGGATAGCCCCCGCCGAAGTCTATATTCTCATGACAGCCTGGCGCGCCGTATTCTTCGTTATTCAGGAGACAACGGTGCTGCTGATTGGACTTCCAATAACTGCATGGGGGGTTATCAATCACTTTGTGCCGGCACTCATCGTCCGGAGCGCGGCCAGAAAACTGACCGCCGAAAAAGACCAGTGGGCCTCTAACACAGTTTTTCCGGCCGTCATAATATTCCCCCTTTTCTACACGATACAGATAACCCTGGCCTGGTGGTATCTCACTCCTTTGCTCGCTTTGGCATACTCAATCGGACTCCCCATCTCCGGTTACGCCGCAGTGCGTTACTGGGATCGTGCCGGCGGCACCTGGCAAAGAAGCCGTACATTTATTCAGTTTCTGTTTAAGCCCCATCTGCAGAATCGTCTCGTAAATGAGGGAAGACAGATCATTAAAGAGATCCAATTACTTGGGGATGAAATATAGGGGCAGAATGTAGAACGCCGAACACAGCACGCAGAAGGAAACTTCCGACTGAGCGACTTGGCTACGCGGGGAAAGAGCGAGGAACAGATAAACCCGACCCCGAGCCTGGCCGCTTTTGCCTGCCGAGGTGTAGTCCGGAGGACGAAAACGGGTCATTGCGAGCTCTGTGATTTCTCATAGGCGCGGCAATCCAGGTTGGATTCCGGCTCACGACTTCGTCGCGTCCGGAATGACGGCGCATTTACTCCCACTCCCCCTCTCGCCCACTCTCCCCCTCTTTATCCACCTTCCCACAATACCCCCAGATACCAACTCTGGTACTGTTCCTTATCTTCGGCCTGAATTTGCGCAAGGCGCTCAGGATCCTTTTCCCTCCAGGGATAGTGACCCATATGTTTTGGGTATTCAGCCCCGGCGAGGACATCGCGATAGTCCCTGCACGCCATGAGGGTGTAATATCGGATCTGGTCCGGGCTCCTGCCCGCCAACTTGAGGATGGCCATCCGAACCCGGTCCTTTTCAGGGTGGAGCCCCTCATGTCCGTACTGTCCCAGTATATCCAGGACCAGTTCCCGCTCTTCCAGGTCCGGGAAGAGCTTCTCGGTAAGTCGCGGCAGCAGTTTACTGTGATCAATCATTTTTTCCCTTTGGAAAAAATGCGACGGGACGATGGAGCGACTCAGCGACGGAGCGAAAGATCAAGGATGTAAGTAATTTCCATAATTTTAAAGGATTTCGAGTCACGAATCACGATTCACGGAATATTCAGCAACACCCTGATCTGCCGCACTGCTGCGGCATACTACAATCACTGTTTCCGGTAACCGCGGGTCGACACTCTGAATCTGATGGCTCGGAAGAGGTCAGCAGCAGCAGGGGGCGGAACTCCGGCCCAAGGCGCTATTGATGACCGCCTGGGCGCAACCTACGCCGGTCTGGACAGTGATCGCTTCTTCTGGACAGTTGCTGGAGCAAGCACTGCATTCCATGCACGCGTCGCGATCCGCTATCCTGGCGAGGCCATTGTCTATGGCCATAACACCATGTGGACAGACCACAGCACACATCCCGCACCCGGTACAAAGGTCGTCGAAGAGGCGAAGTGTGGTCACATTGGAAAGGTATTTCATGCCGTTCCTCCGGAGATGAGAATTACGCTGACCCATAGAACGATGCCAATAACGGAAGCACCAATCTGGACCGGCACCGCGATCCTCATTTCTTTTTTAACCCCCGAAAGGGAAGTGTAGGTGGATGACCCAGTGAAGTTCATAGCGAGAAAAGATGAGGTGGCCGTGATGAGGAGCAGCCAGGCTATTCCATCAAGGCCGCTCAGATAGCCGATTGCCAAGAGCAAAAGGGCTGCGGCCATTCCGGTGATCGCGCCCTTCAAGGCGAATGCGCGCCCGGGCACCCACGGAAGCAGGATGGGGGTGAGGACCGTACCAACGATGGTTCCCAGGACCAGGAGCATAAAAGACCTGATCCCGTAGCTTAGGGCATCAGAAGCAAATGAGCCACTCCCCATTATGCCGGCCAGTAAAGCGAACACTAAAGATACGATCACGACCCACCTGGAAGCGGGGACCAGTTCCATGGGGACAAGGGCGGCCCGCTCGGTCAATGGGAACTCTTTTCGTCTCATGGCCGGCGTTGCTTGACATCCATTTTCAAGATAGGCCGGGATATCCCTCATTTCAACCGGGCCGTAAAACACTCTGAAACCGGTCCGCTGCCTCACCTCATGAGCGGCCATACCCGGTGCTCCAAGCTGTGGTACGATCAATCTCCGATGGTTTACGACAGCGCCGAGGTCAGACGACTCTATGCGCCGCACCAGTTCATCAGTCCCAAAGGTCCCTTTTCCCGCCGCGCACCACACGTTGACTCCATCGGTGTCCAGAACAAGAATCCAGACATTCATATCGTGCAGTGAACGACGGAGTAGATCGAAGGTCATTCGGTAGTTGGCTGTGACAAGCACCTCTGAAACGGCGTCTGGCCGGCCTAGACTGTAAAGACCGGGAGCCACAATGTAACTCATCCGCCGGATACCCCAGCGAACCTTCCATATCCCCAACCGATCACCGGCGCTCATCTCGGTTGAAACCCTGGGAACGAGGCCTGTGGGAGTCATCACCTCACCGACCACTGACGGCGGCAGGTCTTTCTCACTCCCGGGTGAGGTGGCTGATGGGATACTGTTTTCAACTTCCGGACTACAGGTCTGCGGCGGCGGACAGCACGAACTGCTCACGTTGACGGGAACCTCCATAAAATCAAAAAAATGACTAGCTGCGAGTTCAGTTTTGCCGATACGCTGTTAGTCTAACCCAGTGGCGGGAAATGACAAGGGGGGACGGCAGCAAAGCTGCCGAACGTCTGGTACTGGAATCTTGATAAGCAGTCCAAGGCGGGGGTCAGGTTTCGGGAATAATCAGCCATCAGTTATTAGCCGTCAGTCGAAGCCTTTCATTCTGCGTCCTGCGTTCTGCGTTCCAGCCCTTTTCTTATCCGCCGAAACCCCTCACCAGCCGGGAGTACAGGTTCCACCTCTCCTCTTCAGGTTTCTCAGCAACCCAGTCGGCCTTTTGCTCACCTGCCTCATCGGACCTAGCCTCTATCTCGTCAAAATAACAACGCAGGTCGCGATAGGTCATGTACATGTCCCATTGGGTTGATCGATCCCCTTTTTCGTAAGCATCCAGGATCCATTTTGCGGTCCACATCGGTTTTCCTCCTGCAGGGTCACTCCTGCCTGTTAAAGTTCAGTGCGGTTTGGGGAGATCTGTCCGGTACGCCTCGATAAGCCTTTCAAGAGCCATATCAGACCGTTTTCGTGCATCAGGATCCTTTAGCAGCCTCTGGAGTAGATGGTAGCCGTGAAGCAAAGACTCGAACTCGAAAGCAAACTGTCTGGGATCGGCATCAGCCTTGAAATGCCCCTCCTCTATCGCGATCTGTGCCGTGCGCGTCAGGGATTGCAGCAAGTCGTTCATCATGCTGACGATCTCGTCCCTCACGGCTCCCGGCTTGTCATCGAACTCGGTGGAACTGGCTATCATGACGCAGCCGCCGGGAAGGGAATCACCTTCGATCCAGTCCTTCCAGTTCTCGAAGATAGCTCTTATTCTTGGAATACCCCTGGGTTCGTTGAAAGCGGGGCGCATGACCTGCTGAGTGAACATCTCCGTTACCCACTGGACAACCTGTGTCTGGAGATTTTCTTTAGATTTGAAATGAGCGAAAAGCCCGCTCTTGGAAAGCCCGGTCGCTTTGGCGAGCTTGCCAATAGACATGTCCTCCAGCCCACAGACACTGGCCAGACTGGCAGCCTTGTTCAGAATCTTACCTCTTGTTTTATCACCCTTAGCCATAAGTATGTGCCTGATTCCTGATTCCTGATTCCTGATTCCTGATTATTAGCACGAACGTTCGGTTTAATCAAAGAGATTACCACTCGTACCGGAATTATTTTTTCCTGTTCCGTTCCTTTGCGAGGACATGATAGAAATTGGCAGTTTAGTTACCTTTTTTTGAAGTGAACGCTCTAAAAAAGAGCATTTCGAAAATTTACAATCACGCCGGCCTGCCACGTCGTACCTTCAGCGAAGACGGATGGCGGGATCGAGATTGTCCGACACGCTGCTATCCAGGACCATTTTCGGATTTCTGGTGTTCAAGTACATCTTGATTCTATAAATTTCTCTGTGTATTTTAGTATGTTACGTTAGCTTCTGGGGATGGGAATCAGGTTCGGACGCTTTTCTTGAGATATACCCCTCCAGCAGTCTTTGAGTTACTGCTGTTCTCCCGATGCCCAACACTAACTGAATCCTGGAGGAAACAATGAGTGCTATATCGGTACCTCCCTGGACACCACCCAAGGTTCTGGTAGTTGAGGACAACAATGACCTGAATTTCCTGATCAGCGACATTCTCCATGATGAAGGATACTCATGCCACAGTGCCCTGAATGTTAAACAGTCCATAGAGTGGATACTGGACAACCCCGACTGTGTAGCTCTCCTTGACTACAACTTACCGGACGGAACAGCAGAACAGCTTGTCAATATATTGTCAGACAACGACATTAAGATCCCGTTCGTTGTCATGACGGGCCACGGCGATGAGAAGATCGCTGTCAGGATGATGAAGCTTGGAGCCATGGACTACATCATCAAGGATGATTCTCTCATCGACATTCTACCCTATGTTGTCGCACAAACTATGGACCGCCTGAAGGTTGAGACCCAGCTGGATATGACAAAAAAGTTCCTCCGCACAGCTCTCGATGAATCGGTCCAGCGCAATAGAGAGATGTCCAGCCTTCTGGACTGTGCCAGGTCTGTCATGGATAAAACCGACTTTCGGACCACGGCCCGTTACATCTACGGTACATGCCGAAAGCTTCTCGGCTGCTCAGGGGGCTATGTGGCGCTATTGTCTGAGGACGGGATGGAAAACGAGGTTCTTTTTCTCGACTCCGGTGGATCCGAAAGCATCGTAGACGAATCACTTCCTATGCCTGTCCGTGGATTAAGGGCCGATGCTTACAGCACCGGCAACTGTGTTTTTGAGAACGAATTTCAAAATTCGGAGTGGGTGGGATTTCTCCCAGAGGGACATATTGGGTTGGATAATGTCATGTTCGCCCCCTTGAACATCGAAGGAAAAACCATCGGCATCATGGGTTTCTCAAACAAGGCGGGCGGTTTCACGGAGGGTGACACGCTACTTGTTTCCGCCTTTGCAGACCTGGCTGCTGTCTCGCTTCAGAACAGTTGGAACATTGAGAAACTCCAGAAGAGCGAGGAGAAATACCGCAACCTGATAGAGTTTGCCAACGACGCTATTTTCGTCATCGACCCCGAAACAAGGAAATTTATCGAAGTCAACGACTTGGCGGTCAGTAGGACAGGATATTCCAGAGAGGAACTTCTCTCCATGGGTATCGACAGTTTAGCCTCTCCTCGGAGCATGATGAACAACAAAGCCATCGTCAGGGATCTTCTTAAGAACGGGAGTATCATTTTTGAACACGTCCAGCAAAAGAAGGATGGTTCAGAATACCCGGTCGAGATCAGCAGTAAAGTTATTGAATATGAGGACAGAAAGGTTTTCCTCAGCCTGGTTCGAGATATCACCGAACGTAAAAAGGCCGCCAAGGAGATTGAAATAGCGAGGATGGAACTGGAGAATAAAAATCAGGAACTTGAGACTTTCGTCTATGCGGCGGCTCACGATCTTAAGAACCCTCTCATAGGAGCTCAAGGCCTGACGCGACTGCTTGAAAGGACTGCAGGGTCTCAACTGAACGAGGACCAGTTGTATCTGATCAGAAGGGCCATAGCCAACCTGGACTATTTGGACCAGCTCCTGTCTGACTTGCTGGAATTTTCTCGAGCGGCCACAGGTGAAACAAGCAAAGAGGCTGTCAACATCGTTTCCCTGGTTAAGCGCATAGAATCAGACCAGAAGGAGATGATCAAAAAAAACAAGGCAGTTATTCTTCTGGAGGCGGAACCACCTTTCCTATTGATGAGCCAAACAGGCGCATATCAGATTTTTTCAAACCTCATAACCAACAGCCTGCAGTTTACCCGGGAAGGGATATCCCCGAAGATCGAGATCGGAGTCACATCTCCGGCGGAACTGGAAATACCGGAGGGACACCTCCTCTTCCATATCCGTGACAATGGCACCGGGATAGATAAAATGTGGCACGACAAAGTCTTTGGTCTTTTCATAAGGGTTGATAAATCGAGGAGCGATGGATCGGGGGCCGGGCTCGCCATCGTCAAGAGAATAATTGAACAAAATGAGGGGCGGATCTGGATCGAATCTTCGCCAGGAGAAGGATCTACATTTTATTTCACCCTGCCGGTCGCTGAAGAAAGCAAGGGGGAGTGAAGCAAAACGGCCGTCCCTCCGAAAAAATTCAACCCCAAAAAACGCGAAGAGAAGCCGTGGAAAGAAGCCCTAGGATTTTACAGGTTCCCAGGTATCAGCCTGCCAAGCCGCGGCCTCTCAACTACCGCCTTTTCCATTGCTCTTTATTTAGTGTTGCCGGCTGTCGCTTTCCAGATGGGCACCCTGGCTTTAACGCCGGGGATAGTTAGCGTAGTAGTGATGCTCCGATCTGCGAGGAAAACCCACTGAGGTGGTGGCGGATCCAATCAACCAACAATCAGGATTCGTCAAATAAACAGTCCGGAAGCTTGTTTCAAAAAAGAGTGGGGAGTATTTTGACATTTTTCTGAGATCTGAGACACCTGTTCGCCATAGCTGGTCGTCAGGCGTTAGCGAAGGCGGATGAGATTTGAGATGGCATATTATTGAACCTTGAATTTTGAATATTGAATTAGCCTTCCTACAACCCTTCCCCACATAACTTGCAGAACAGGGCATCATGGGTGTGCCCATCCCCACCGCATGCGGGACAGTTTGCCGATGTTTCCCTGGAAAGGGCCTGACTGAACTCCACTGTAAAAATACCGGTGGGGACAGCTATGATGCTGTAACCCATGATCATGATTACAGATGCCAGGACCTGGCCCATCGCGGTCTGAGGGGAGATATCCCCGTACCCCACAGTGGTCATGGTGACGATGGCCCAGTAAATACTCTTTGGGATACTGGAGAAACCGTTGGCCTCACCCTCGATGACATACATAAGCGAACCGAAAATGGTGACCAGGGTCATGACGGTGAAGAAGAAAACGGTTATCTTGCGCCTGCTCGAGGCGAGTGTCTCCATGAGAAGGTTGGCCTCCTTCAGGTACTGGATCAGCTTCAGGACCCTGAACACTCGAAGGATCCTCAGCATACGCAGGACGGCAAAGTACTTGGTCGCGGGGAAAACAAGGCTCAGGTATGTGGGAACGATGGCAATAAAATCCACGGCACCGTAAAAGCTGATCGCGTACTTCAAACGGCTCCGGACGCAGTACAACCTCAGGATGTACTCAATGCTGAAGAGTATAGTGAAAAACCACTCTGCCGCAACGAGAACCCTGCCGTAGGAAATCCTGACGGCGCCGACGCTGTCAGCCATGACCACCGCAACGCTGGCGATAATACTCAGGATGAGAAGAACATCGAACCATTTGCCTGCCGGCGTGTCGGCCTCGAAAATGATCTCGTAAAGGGTATCGTTAACTTCTCTTTTACCGTTGGCCTCCTGGGCCATGGTCACCTCCTCGGTCACTGCGATGGGGAAGAATAGTCCAACGTCCAATGCCTGTCCCTGGCTTGAACAGGGGTCCAACGACCAATGTCCAGCGTGATCATTATAGCGAATCGATGTCAGAGAAAAAATTCAGATGGCAGTTTAACACAAGGCAAATGCAAGCGGGAAAAAGGCAGTATCTGGCATTTAACAGCTAGTGTCTGGAAATAGCAGTGCAAAGTGGGCAGGATGATTCGACCGACTCGTCAAGGGCGGAGGTAAAAATAATTGAGAATCACGAATTGATGACGTCGCAAAAAGTCATCAATGCGCCCCGTGTGGGGCGCCCAAATCAATGACCGACGATGTAAGTCATTTATTTGTAAGGAAAGCGAAAATGACACTTTTCGTTTTCCCCAAAGAAATCATGGGGCACAAAAAGCCGCGAATAACCTTTTTGCGACCCTATCATGAATTGAGCATTGAGGAATTAATACAATGGATGCTGTTGGAATTCTCAATACGTAATCCTCAATTAGGAATCATCATTTCATAGAATGAAGGGCAATGCGGTTGCCCTCGGTATCACTAAATTGCGCGATGAAACCGTATTCTCCGATGCTCGTCCGGGACATAAGAATCTCGCCGCCGTTCGCTGTGATCCTATCCAAAGTCCCTTCAATATCAGGCGTAGTAAGGTAGATCCTTACCCCTTCGTCCGATGGCGTATAATCCTCCATCTTAACCAGAGCTCCCGGGGCTCCCGGTACGCCTTCTATCATGGTGAACCATGCCATTTTCATAGGACCTATCTCATTAAGCTCAAGTTTGATCTCGAACACATCCTCGTAAAAACTTTTGGCCCGGTCCAGATCCTCCACAGGTATCTCAAACCACACAACCGGATTCCATTTTTCTGCCATGACAAATCTCCTTTCAAGGACCCTCAATGGACCCTCCGACAGACCACTATCCCCCCATATATTTAAGTGTAGGGTGAGAAAGAGAAAACACAATGGGGAGAGCGGGCGCTATGCTCCCGAGCGTATTGGGTCTGGGGTCTAGGGTCTGCAAAGGGCCATGCGGAGGGTGGGAAGATCAAGTGGAAAGTCACAGATTATGAGCTTGTCGAAGGGTGGAAAAAGTGGGAAGTGGAATAAGAGGAAAATGGAAAGCAATCGCAACATCACATTTGGGCACCCCAGGCTGGAACCAGCCTCCTCGTAAGCTTTCACCCCCACCTCGATCCTCCTCCCTCAGCCGTCTTCGCATAAAGCTACGCCGCGTCTCGAGGGGGGGAAGAGTTCGGAATTGACCTTATTGTTAGGCTCAATCCGGGAATGATGGAACATTCCCCTTATGAATTTCCGTACCACGCACTCCGCATGGTTCTACAGCCTTTCCACTATTTCCACTTTCCACCTTCCTCTTTTTCCATGCACCAAACCCATTGCCCCATGTCTACCGTTCTGCTAACATCCGCGCCGCCATGGAAATTTTTCTAAGTTCAACCGCTGCCGTCACCATCGCCGAGATCGGCGACAAAACACAGCTCTTGTCCCTTTTTCTCGCTTCACGGTTCAAACAACGCTACGCCATCATAGCCGGGATACTCGTCGCCACCCTCTTAAACCACGCAGCCTCCGCCTGGCTCGGTGTCTGGCTTCTCGACCTCCTGCCCCCGAACATGGCGCCCTGGATCATCAGCGGCAGTTTTCTACTCATCGCCCTCTGGCTTCTGATCCCCGATAAGCAGGACGACGGCCCCAGCAGAATCGACAGGTACGGACCTTTCGTCGCCACCACGGTCCTGTTTTTCCTTGCTGAGATCGGGGACAAGACACAGATCGCTACAGTAGTCCTCGCTGCGAAATATAACGACACCTTCTGGGTGATAATGGGAACGACCTTGGGAATGATGCTCGCCAACGTCCCCGTGGTGTTCGCGGGACGCTGGATCATGGATCGCCTCCCTCTGAACTACGCCAGGTGGGGAGCCTTCGCCCTCTTCCTGGCCATGGCGATTATTACTATGGCCGCAGCCATGTCGGGCTAAAGGAAATTGAAAATTGATGACTTCGGAAAAAGTCATCAACGCGCACAGAGTGGGGCGCCCAAATCAATGACGGGCAATGTAAGTCATTGCTTTGTGAGAAAAGGGAAAATGACACTTTTCGCTTTTAAGTTGAGCAAAAAGCCACGAATGGACTTTTTGCGACCCTATAAAAATTGAGCACTGAGAATTAAGGGCAACTGCAGCAGTATAAATCCTCAATGGATTTAGACCTTCCCAATCCCCTATCCCCTATCCCCTATCCCCTATCCCCCATTCTCGCAGTCAGTAACATATCCACGGACCACTTGCCACCGCCGGCGATCATAAGCGCAACCGCCATGCCGATAGCCAGAAGATGATACTCAAACCCCTCCCCGGCCTGTTTGCCAAACCAGTTCATGAAAAACCCGTTGGGCAAGTGAACCATGAAAATGGCCCCCGACATGATGGAAAAGGTGCCGAAGGCGCACAACCTGGTAGCCACACCCAGGATTAGGCCCAAGGACCCCAAAAATTCTGAGGCGATGATGAGAAGAACGACTACGGAGGGAATCCCCATGCCCTGGGACATCCCTTTCATCGTGGCGGTGAAACCGCCACCCCCGAACATGCCAAGTGCTTTCTGGGCGCCATGGGGCAGCATGACCACACCCAGCACAATTCTGATAGCCAATGGCGCCAATTGGTCCTCGGTAGACAGGAACTTGCTCAGCATAATGATCTCCCTTCGCGTAGGTCCTAATACCTCTCTTCAGAGTATAATCGCTATTCAAAGCAGCTGCTACGCGCTTTGGTACTGAAACGCAAAAGGCGACCTCAAAGAGCAGTTTCTATAAAGGCGGTAATGTACTACGCAAAGCACGCCCTTTGACGTGTTTCACTTGCTCAGGACAGGCGAAAGAGACGCTGAAGAAATCCTTAGCAGGGTTTAAAGATCGTCATTCCAGGCCCAGATCCGGAATCCATTGTAAACAACGGTTCTTGTAAAAGCGGTGTTTTTTTACCACAGAGGTCACCCTTCGACAGGCTCAGAGCAGACCAGGGTACAGAGAAACCAAAGCCCAATCATTAGACAGGATTTACATGATTAACAGGATTTTTTGTTTCCAAACCTTATCCTGTAGATCCTGTTGATCCTGCCATTAAATATGTCGCGATTTAATGCTGGGACGCTGAAGAGATCCTGCGAAAAGCATTTACCAATCACGAACCACAAATCACGGTTCTTTCTGAGAAATGAGATTCCTGTCCGCCATCGCTGGCCGGGGGGCGTTAGCGACGGTGGATGAGATTTGAGATCTGACTATGATAGGGTCGCAAAAAGTCTTATCGCAGCTTTTTGTGACCCAATATTTATTTGGGGAAAGCGAAAAACGTGGTTTTCGCTTTCCTTACAAATCAATGACTTTAATTAACGGTCATTGATTTGGGCGCCCCACCTGGGGCGCGTTGATGATTTTTTGCGAATCCATCAACTTTGCCTCAAGACGACAAAGGGGCCGCTTGCGCGGCCCCTTTGTGGATCGGGAACAATAAATACCTATTTATTGTGTACCTTCTTCGCCTCTTTGGAGGCCCATTTCCTGTCGCGGCTCTGGTGGCAGGTCAGACAGGAATAGTCCACCGTGACGAATCCTTTGGCAAAGGTGGATTTCTTTCCCTTCTCTTCCACAGTCTGGAACATATCGGCGTCGGCATCGGTGTTGATCTTGAAAATGTGGGTCCTCACGTCGCCCGTATAGCTGGCCACGGAAATTGCCGACTTGCTGGCATTAGGCATGTGGCACTCGATGCACTCGACCTCAGTCCTTCCGTGAAGCGTCTTCGCGAAGCTTGCGGCCACATCATCGTGACACTCGGCGCACTTCGTCTCCTCAACCAGAATGGCCCGCTGGTGCGGATCGTGGCAGGTAATGCAGCCCAGATCTTTGTGCGTACCGGCCAGCAGTTCGTTGATCTGCTCATGGTGGCGGATGAATCCGCCCTTGGCCGGCGGTTCGGGCCCAATGCCGCCCCGCTGGTGGCACTTGCCGCACGCCTCGGCGGTCCTGTCGATCTTGACGTTTACCTTGGTAGGTGAAGCGACGTGATCGCTGCCCGGGCCATGGCACTCCTCACACCCGATGCCGTCCTCGGCCCAGGTACCGATCATCCCCTCGAGCCCTGCCTGGTTCCCTTCCTTGCTGTAACCGGTCGTGTGGCAGGTTCCGCATGTGTAGGGTTTCTTCTCCCCCTTGTGGTAAAAAGACCAGCTACCGTCCTCCAGGTTGTACTGGGTCTTGGCTTCGGACCCGTCCTTGGCGGCGGTAACGATGTAGCCCTTCTTATCTATGTAACGCGCCTTCCAGTTGGCGCCGCCGATGACGTAGGAGATGTCATCCCAACTGTATCCCGGAGGCAAAGGAAGTTTTGCGTAACGCGCCTTTTCGACTGTCCTGAGCTTGTAGGGGTGCCCCGAAGCCTGCCAGTCGTTAAAATTTTCCTGGTGACAATCGAAACAGCTATCGGAGCCGACGAAGTCGGCTGCCAGCACCGGTGGTGCGCTCATCAGCACAATACCGATCAGCGCGATCAACATAGTGATCCCTTTCATATCCGTCCTCCCTTTCCGGCTCCCTCATCCAATGGGCCGGACTCCTTAGTCCCCCCATATCGGCATGTATTGCCGGCATTTCCGCTCGCTGCTGTATGTCAACTTGAACAGTCAACAAACCTGGCAAAACGCAGTGGGACTCGAAGCAGTATCGTGCATGAAAAGGGACGCTGCCAGATAAAATTTTTTATCAGAAACGCCCTTTCTGTGAATAATTATTCACAGCACGTAAGGGACACCAGGAGTCTGTCGTAGAACCCATCAGACTCCTGGCAGCGAGTCGGAGGTTTTCCGACACGCTGCTTTGATCAGGGTTTCAGAGTATTGATGAATATGATCAGGCAATCAGCCAAATGCTGACCGAAATCGGAAAGCATGTAAGCCCGATTTTCGTCCTGCGTGATGACACCTGATTCCTTGAGAATCTTCAGGTGGAAGTTGACCTTGGTGTGATCCTGGATCTCGAGGCTGCGGGCGATCTCCATGAAACGCAGGCTCCTATTTTCCTTGAGGACCCATATGATCTGCCTGCGGGTAGCGTTGGACAGGCTGTTGAAGACACCGTCAACATCCAGGATAGTCCAGCACTGGTCGAGCCGTGCCTCCTCGACGTTCTTCCGGACCGAGGTCAACAGATCCTCAATTTTAAACGGTTTGGTGATGTAATCGTCCGCCCCCAGCCGCATGGCCTCAACTGCGTTGCTGACTGTGGAAAAGGCGGAGATCATGATAATTCTTGTTTTCGGAGATCTCTTCTTGATGAGTGGCACGGCCGTCATGCCGCCCATCCCGGGCATTATGAGGTCGAGCAGCACCAGGTCGAAACCGGTGTCAACAACAAGGTCCAGGGCGCTTTCAGCATCGCCGACAGACACGACCTCCAGCCCCTCACCCTTCAGGACCTCTGTTACCGTCTCCCTCAGTTCGGTATCGTCATCAACCAGCAGGATACTGGTCATCGGTTTCCTTCCCTTCCGGAAAACTCAGCGAAACGATGGTCCCCACACCCGAGTCACTGGTAATTGTAATCTGACCATGATGAAGCTCCATGATCCCGTAACAGATGGACAGGCCAAGCCCGGTGCCCTGCCCGACCTCCTTGGTCGTAAAAAAAGGCTCCATGACCCGTTCAATATTTTCAGGGTCGATACCGATGCCTGTGTCAATGATCTTGAGAAGAACGTGGTTTTTTTCCCTCTTTCCGCTAATGGAAATCCTTCCCCCGGATGGTGTAGCATCCATGGCGTTTAGGAGGATGTTGAGCAAAGCCTCCTCGATCTTCCAGGGTATGGCCTTGATGGTTCCGGTCCCGTCCAGGTTAACGGTGATATAATAATCTTTTTTCCTGGATCCGAGCAGGTTCAAAGTCCCCTCGACAATCGACCGCAGTTCGGTCTCGACAAGCTCTGAGTCCCGCTCACTGGACACGTGGAGAAGCTGCCGCGCGATCCTCGAAGCACGTTCCAGGTTCCGCTCTATCATCTCGATCCTACCGTGATGGGACTGGCTTGGATCTGCCCCTGGAAGCTCTTTTTTTAAAATCTCCAGGTTCAGGGACATGTTGGCCAGAGGGTTGTTGATCTCGTGGGCGACGCCGGCTGCAAGCCTCCCAAGGGCGCTGAGCTTCTCCGATCGAACGAACCTGTCAAGGCGTTCCTCGATGACTGCTTTTCTTTCTTCGTCGAAGGTGTGAAGTGCGTGCATCATGAAATAAAGGATGAAAAGAGCCGAAAGTCCCCTGAAAAATTCCACCGGAAGGTGGGTGCTTAAAATATAGGCCCCCGAGGGGACCAATCCCGCAAAGATACCATAAACGATCACGGATAGACCCGCCCCGGTGAAATTAAGAGCTCCTTTTTTACTCACCCCGCGAACTGTGCGGGAGTAGAGAATCAAACCGGTTCCGGTCAACAGAGCTCCCGGCAGCGCTATGAGATTCCGGATGCGGAATTCGGCCCATGCGAAATAGCCTGCTAAACTTCCCTTCCACGGAAGCAGGATCGATATCAAGGCCGTTCCCACCAGGACCGCTAAAAGGATGCCCAGCCACCCCTCCTGCCCGGGTCCGGCGATCCCGAGAACACAGGCGCCAAATAGGAGAAAGAAAAGGAAAGATGTCAACACAAGCCCGAGCTTGATGATGTTTGTGGTTAAGGTGGGGTCGGTAGCAGTATACAGGGTGTTGATCTTGTGAATCATCACAAACCATTCGTGGGTTCCGTGGGTATAGGCGAACAGGGAAAAGATCCAGAGGAATCTGGCTATCTTCAGTTTGCTCGAACTCGTATCCCTGGATGTAATAGAAACACCGAGGGCAAAAAAAACTCCCCCGTAAAAAAGGTAAACAATCAGAATATAGAGATCTTTTTCCATGCCCTACCTTAACTCTCCAGATCTGAGTGTAATAGGAAGAGGATCAAGTGCAAATTGAAGATTGAAAATTGAGGATTGATCAATATTGATAACCTCGCAAAAAGTCTCTTCGAGCTAAATGAATGCCGGTCACGCCAATCACGCCACAGGCGTGATGACTCCCCCGCCAGGCAAAGTGAATCCGTCCCACGCCGCAGGCGTGGCCCCCTACCCCAGTCCCGCCGTTGGCGGGACTGGTGGATAGATTTTTTGCGAGTCCATCAATATTGCACCATTGAAAAGCGTTGAACTTCTTATTCCCAATTCACAACTAGTAATTCTCAATCACTTTTTTCTATCACAGCCCTTCTATTAAGCAAAGTCCCCGCCATCAAGCGGGGACTTTGTCAGTGATCTGGGGCGGGACACTTAGTCCCAGCCTTTTTTATATTTCGGTGTAACGTCTCTTACGGTCTCGCGGTCCCCAGCCATGCTGCTCCATTGGGATAGGTGGCTGAATAATCCCCGATGGTTCTGTCCAGCGTTCCGTTATCGAGGAAGTCGATGGAGTCAAAGACGAGCCGTTTTGCGTAGTACCGGTTGTGGGCGAAAGCGCCCGGCTCGTGACCCAGCAGATTAAGGTTAAACGCCGCCCCTAGCTGCTCCTCGCTGGTCCAGGATTTAAAGGCGGCGGAATACCCGCCCGCGCTGGTATTAAAGAAGTATGGATAACTGCTCAGGTAGAATACACCTTCAGCTTCCAGCTCATCCGCGATGATATCGAGGGCCTCCTCGAAGCCGGTTGACTCATCATCAATTACAGTCGTTGTCATCACATACGCACCCGTGTGGCAGCTGGCGCAGACCGTCGGCACAGCAGCATCAACTACAACATCGAAGTAGTGGTTCGAGGGCTCCCCGGACATGTGGCAGGTCACGCAGGGCCCGCTGCTGCCGGTTCCCTCCGTATCGTCGATGCCGATCACGTCGTGCTCGAAGTAGGCCTTGTTCTGGTAGTCGCTGGGGGAATTGCCGTACTCGTAACCGTTTGTCTTCCAGAGAATGCCCGCCGCGGCGAGGTAGTGGGAGTTGGCGCTCCCGAAATTGCTCGTGCTAAGGGCCGAAGCGTACTGGTCTTTGATTTTCAGACCCATGGAGCGGCCCTGATGACAGGAGATACAGGTAGCCGAGGGTCCAGCATCATCCACAACTAGCGCCACAGATGTACCGGTATAAGCGAAAATGTTCGCGTCCCCATTCAATCTCAGGCGCGTGTTGGCGGCGGCAGGATCATTTACCCCATCGTGGCACGCGTTACAGGTGATATAACTGCCGGCACCGGTAACTGTCTCAGTAACATCTCCATATGTGCCTGCCATCTCGGCAAAACCCTCGGAAGAGTGGCATCGCATGCATGCGGCGCTGAAGTCGTGGTCTATAGCACCCCAGTTTGCCGGTGCGCTTGGCGTGGTTCCCGACAAAGGACCCATGGGAATGGGACGATGGCCGCCGGCAGCCCACTGTTTATTAATAGTCTGGTCAAATACATGCGGATCGTGGCAGCTGGCGGTACATGAATCATCCGAGATGGCGTTGGCCATCCCACTATTGGGTGAACTGTTGCTGGTGTCCACATATCCCAGCTTGGCTGTTGATACAGCGAGTATGGTTAACTTGTCGTCCTCATTGGTTATCCAGACCTGATTGTAGTGCGTGTCGTCGATCGTGCGGTCAGGTACGAAATAGTATGGTCCTGCGTAGGTCCCTGCCCAGGCAGTGCCTAATGGCGAGGGCAGCGACCAAACCGTCAAGCCGTCCGCCGTGGATGAGATGGCCGGCGCGTTATTCCGTCCGGGATTGTCCCCCAAAGCGTTTTTCCAGTAGCGGTATGAGTCAACGCCATGGTGGTCGTGATCGGCGCTGGCGTGGCAATCGGTACACTGGTCATAGGCCGGCGTAGGATAGGGCAAGGCACCCACACCGTAGTGGAGACTGCCGCCGCCATGGCAGGACTCGCAGCCGATAATGGGACGGCTCACCTGGCCGATATCGGGATTCGTGAACACATCACCGTTGGCATTTATATCAAGGAGGAATCCACCATAATCCTCACCCGTGTGGCAGGGAGCGCACCTATCGCCTCCGGCACCATCAGGGTGTGGATCGGGATCTCCGGTGATCGCGGTGTAAGAGTAAGTCACCCCGCTGGTATTTCCAACCTCTTCCATGTTGGTATAGTCTATTCGCTCCCCGCCCTCCAGGTCGAAGTTGGCGTGTCTGCTCTTCGCCCACTGGTTGAACTTCGTCTGGTCGTGGCAAGTAAAGCAGTTGTCCAGACCGACATATTCCGCTGTCTCCGCCAGTCCGTCCCCAGCACCAGTCTGATCCCCGCCGCTCTCCTTCAGGGCGGCTCCACAGCCGGCAATTAGAACAACGGCCGCTAGGGCCACCAAGGCAATGATAAGATTTCGTTTGATAAACATTATTTGCTCCTCCTCATCAGTGGCAGCGCCGGCAGGTCTTGCCGTCGTTGGCGCCATCCAGGTTATCCTTAATGTCATTCCAATCCCTGGGATGGGGGTTCACGATCAGGCCCTCGCGAGCGCTGTGACACTTCAGACAGGTATCCGCTTGGGGGTGGCATGCCTGGCAGGTGGGAAGACTGCGCCGGGCCTCTCTGGCATGTCCATCCGTCCAGTCATGGCTGGGCAGAACAGAATTGGTATGGCAGGTCTGACAATCAGCCGTATCAAAGGTTTCATGAGTAACAAGACCAGCTGAAAGGTCACTGAATCCCTTGCGGTGAGACTCAAAAGCCAGGTCCTCAGGGGCGAAATCGTCGTGACAGTCGCTGCAGAACCGCACCTCGTGGCACGTGCTGCAACTCTTGTCATCCGCTCTCGCCAGGATGGGGTGCGTGACTCTAAAATCGCTGCGGTGAACGTTCAGCTTTCCCTGTTCGTCGGCAAAACCCGCCTTGTGGCAGTCTAAACAGAAGCTATCCAGGGTTTCCCGGGTTTCCTGGTTATCCTGGTGACAGGAATCGCAGTTTCTCTCCAGATCCTTGGCGGCGGGACCGTGATCCCGGTACCAGAAGCTGTCGTGAGTAACGCGAGCCGGGATCTTTGCATCGTCCACGAAACTCTTTTCGTGGCAATCCTCACAGCGTTCCATGGGCGGTACTATGTCCAGATCGGCCTCCTGGTGGCAGACACTGCAGTCGGACTCCACCTCCTCGACATGGTAATCGTGGTCGAACGTCTTCGCTTCCATGGCGATAGCGGGAGCCGCCAAAAAGAGGAGGGCCACTATGATCGGTACGATATATCTCATTTCATCCCTCCTAGAACCGGTACCTGAGGCTGACTCGGCCCCGGTTGTAATAGTCATAAACGACGCTTTCAACTCGTTCGAATTTGGCCCTGAGGGTGAGATCGTCGTTCAGATTCTTTATGCCTTCAAGCCAATACCTTTTGGCCGAAGTATCGTCATCATCGTCATCGTCGATACGGTTGTAGACGTTGTATTCAGCACCAATGTCCATCTTGATATCGTAGAGAACTGGTATCCTGTAATCGACCTTGATGCCTCTCAAATCCTCTTCCCCGCTTCTGAAGATCACCACTACATATCCACCGTAGCCGCCTTTTTTGCGCAGCTCCAACCCGGCTTCGACCACATTGGAATCATCGAAGGACTCGTACATCTCCCGGGTGTAGCTTCCGAAAATAGTCCAGGTGCGGTCCAGACGATAATCAGCGCTCACTGAAATTTCCTGATACTGGTCCACTGCGAAAACTGAATATATCGATGTGGAATCAAACACAGGCGTGTAGCCAAAGTATTCGCTTTTGAAGGTAAACTTGTCCCCCGGGACCAACCGGATACCGGCCAGGTAGTAGGAGTAGAGCCGGGAGAGCATGTCGTACTGGAACTCCCCGTAAACGGAACCGCGTTTGGCGACCTTTGTCCTGCCTGCGACCCCCACGATCTCGGTGGCCAGATCACTGCCGATCCATTTTTGTATGTAACTGGCGGAAAGGTCGGTACCCGGCCACAGATCCTCCTTGACGGAGAAACCCCAGAGATAATCGTCCGTGCCGTCGCCCTCCATGGTCACATACCCACCGCCGAAAACCGCCAGTCGGAACAGGTCTCTCTTACCCGTATCGATCCTGATACCGTCCAGGATGGGCGAACCGGCAATCGTGTTGATCCACTGACGGCCGACCCTCAGGTCGGCGCCGGCCCAGAACCCCTTCTTCTGGTAATATGCGTAGTAGAGCCGGCTTTCGGCATCCACCTCATCGTTCAGGTCACCCGCAACCCTCCCATACACTCTGAACCCTTGAGACCCGTCACCAGTCCCATCTCTCATGTCGAGGCGAAAGTACTGGTAAGCAGGCAGTGCAGCTTCGCCGTTCACCGGGTTATCGTAGGATTCCAGCACCGTAGTCGTGCTCCCTCTCGTGCTCCAGTCCGCTTGAGAAGCCGGCGGGAAGAGCAGGGCAAGGAGAACGAGAAGGCCTGCAGGTACAAATGTCGTCCTCATGATTGCCTTTCTCTCATCCTTCGTGTGCATATGCGCTCCCAGGAAAGGTGTAGAACTGTTTGAAATCAATGACTTTAATTAACGGTCATTGATCTGGGCGCCCCACCCGGGGCGCGTTGATGACTTCTTGCGAAGTCATATTATTTAAGTCAGCAAACCGGGCAAACGGCGTTGTGTTGGCGCGGACGTAAGTGTTGCGCATGCGAAAAGATGGTTCCAGATAATTTATCCTGCCGGATAGATATGTTTTGTGAATTATTGTTCACAACAGGTAAGTGGCGTCAGAATCAGTAATTCAGAGTATCGGGGAAAAGGCGGCGATCATGAAACAATCTGCAGGAGATAGACTGGGATGCCGTGCCGTCTGAGCAGGAAGGCAGATCGTGGCACTGCAAGTACTGTGAGAGAAGGGTCAGAAGCAAACGGAGACCACCACTACCCCGGGTGTGAAGGAGGGCAGCGTTATTATCTGAAATGTACGTCATCCAGTACGGGGGATGGACGTGGCGACAATCCACGCTGACAGCGTGTCGGACAACCTCGATCACGCCAGTATCGTGATTGTGAGTTTTACGTGAATTAGCTTTTTTTCAGGCTTTTTTTCGGAAACGCAGGCATTTAACCGGTGAATCACCATGAATATCCACAAATTGGCTATTCCTGTTTCAAACGTTTCTTCACTTCCTCCTCGATCCAGTTGTCGGCTTCGAACTGAACGTCCTTATACAGCTCCGACTTGGCATAGGATAAACTCAACTGGGTCTCGGAAGCGATGCTGCTGGGCTCAGTTATGCCCGATTTGCGTATAAACTCCTCCGACTCCCTGCTCTGCTTCTCCAAAGTCTCTCTGGCGATCGTAAACCGCCTTGCGAACTCTTCCTTAACCCAGACCTTGGCCTCTTCTTCGAGCTGCTCACGAAGCTCTGTTTCTTCCTCTGTCATGTCTGATTCCTTTCTAATTGCGGTGTCCATCCATGCCGGAATTGCAGTAAAAATACCAGCCTTATCTTCTTATGGCTGAAGTATTATGCTTTCCGACAAACTATATCAAGGAATCTATCAGGGTTTCCTACAGATTCCCGGATACAGATTGTCACGCACAAGCTCGGAAGGCTGATTCACTAAAGAGGAATACTGGTTATAAGACGTGGGGAAAAACCTGTATCGAGGTATCGAGGTATCGAGGTGTCGATGTAAAACCATAAGACGCGGCGACTCGGAAATACCCTTCGACGCGTTTCACTTGCTCCCCTCGACAGGCTCCTTTCCCTTCGACTGGGCTCAGGGCGGGCGACAAGCTTCCGACTTTGCTCTGGCGAGCTACGACGGACAAGCAAGGCAGGGGGGACAGGCAGGGCAGGCGGTGACGCAGGGGAACTTTCGATTTGGCGACGGAGCGACCCTCCTTCGCCATCATCCTTCGCCAAAGCTACGGCTGACAGGAGGCTACGGTTACAAAAAGGGTTACGGCGGGCAGGCTGAGCGAATGGGTGGAAGGGCGAGTCCAACGGAAAGGCAGGTGACACACGGAGGTAATCCGAGGAGAAATTTAATCCGGAATTGCCGCGCCCATGGAAAATCACTTGGCTCGCAATGACAGAAAGTACATTCCCCTTTCCACCTTCCACTTTTTACTCGCTCTTATTTTCCCTCTTTTCTTCTGTCGTCTCCCTTCCTTCGGTCATCATTCTCGCGCCGGCGGGATGAACCTTTTCTCCTGTCACGTTCCCCGAGCCAGGTGGAGTCCTGTTCGACCCTCCGGTCTCCTGAACCGGTCCGCCTGCCATCATCGGATCGTCTGTCATCCCCCTTACGCTTGTCCTTCTCCATATTTGACATCGGCTGATCCTCTCGAATATAGCCCTGATACCGGATTTCGCTCTCCAGGCACCGGACACGTGGACCCCCCCCATATACGTAATACCGACCTTGAAGAACGGTCGTTAAAACTCAGATGCTGATCCCTCACCAAGCTGCTGTGTCATATTAACGGTTTATGGGTGCGGATTGCAAGAGAAGGGAGGAAACCAGTTCAAAGAGATAAGAGATAAGAGATAAGAGATAAGAGAAAGTACATGCAGATATAAGGTTTTCAATACCTATCACTTATCTCCTATCTCTTCGCACTGTTTGTTAGAACTTCACCACCAGCCGGGCCTCGACCGTGTCGGTCAGAGTCATTCGGTCGGCCCTGATGTCAAAGTCGCCGTCGCTGTAGGCCATCGTCAAACCAACCTCCTCGGACACCGGATCCAGAGCGTTGACCTCAAGGGCCATGGTGCCTCCTCCAAAGAGCCGCCCGCGGTTTTTTAACATCGCAGTGACTTCAGTCTGTTCGTCAATTCTGAACGCCACTACAAACCTCCATCGGGAACGGTTGTCGTGCCGCCTGATCCGCACTACCCGAGAATAATTTTTCCTCGACCGCCATTGTTTGGCAAACGCCCTCACTTCAGCCACGACATCCACACCACCGAACATTTCCGCCCAGACAAAACTCATCATAGAAGCCATATCCTTGGGGGCGGGCTTGCCCGAATAAGGACGGCCGCCATGGATGTCATTAAGGGAACTTACAGTCATATTCTTTTGACCGGCAATAGGGGTGAAATCAAGGCTGCCACCACCTGAATTACCCGCCTGCCATTCGCGCTCAAGGTCTAGAAGATAGGCATCCCAGCCGGCTGTTTCCAATTCTGGAAATTCCAGATGCGAATCCAGACCGATGCTACCCTGGCAAAGGACAGGGAAGATAAGGATAAGAATAATGGCTATGACTGTGTGTCTCATGGTTGCGGCTCCCACGTTTGTTTGGCTTTACTATTTAGCTTTACAAACGCAAGGGCTGTGCCGGATTGGAATTCAAAATTCAAAATTCAAAATTCAAAATAAAAACAAACACTTGAAACCAATTTAAAGGAGACTGGGAGAGGGGTGGCTGCTGTTTAAGGTGTTCGAATATCGAACGGGTGTTTGAAAAGCGAAGTGGAAAGTGGGAAGTGGAAGGTGGAAAGCAGTACCTGGTCCTGGATGAAATAAGTGCAGAGAGTGCACGTGGGGAATAGTGCAGGTGTGCAGGTATTTCCACTTTCCACTGGCTGATCTTATCTCTTGATTTCCGTGGTCAGACCAATTACCCTCTTTCAAGTTCAAACTCCCCTGAGCAAATCCTATTTGCTCGACATGAAACCAGGGGATCCGGGCAGAGCCGAAACTTCGTTCCTGAGTCAACCACTGACCAGCGAAACAGTACCGGGACGGCCCAGGAAAGGGACCCGACGAGATCGACATGACTCGCCCAAGGTACGATTCGATCCGAAGGGCCGGCCCGGTCAGGAAGGAGATGTGAAGTGAGTAGTGCGAAAAAGATCGAACGATTGCTGGTGGCCAACCGCGGGGTGGCCGCCGTGAGGATCATGCACACCTGCCGGGACAGGAAGATCCCCACCACGGCCGTCTACAGCACTCCTGACCGTCTGGGACACCACGTTTTCATGGCAGACAAATCGGTCCTCATCGGCGAAGCACCTCCCGCTGAATCGTACCTGAACATGGAAAAGATCCTGCAAGCCGCCTTCGAAACCGGCTCAAATGCCATTCACCCAGGGTGGGGCTTCCTGGCGGAAAACGCCGTTTTCGCCCGCATGGTCATGGACGCAGGGCTTATCTGGGTTGGCCCGCCCCCCGAGGTCATTGACGGTATGGGGGACAAGGCCCAGGCCAGGCAGGTGGCCATCAAGGCCGGAGTGCCGGTCATCCCAGGGACCGAAAAGGTAACCTGTGCGGCTGATGCCCTGAAGTGGATGGATGAAGAGGGAGTCGACTACCCCATCATGATCAAGGCTGTGGCAGGAGGTGGAGGCCGAGGCCTAGTAAGAGTGAACCGGGTTGAAGAACTTGAACAGGCCATATCTCAGGCCAGTTCCGAAGCCGAGAAGGCCTTCGGTAACGGTGCTCTCATCCTCGAAAAATTCATAGAGAAAGCGCGGCATATAGAGGTTCAGATCCTGGCGGACCAGGGCGGTAACGCTCTCCACCTCTACGAGAGAGAGTGCACCATCCAGCGACGCAACCAGAAGGTTGTGGAGGAAGCGCCATCCCCCTCCATTTCTGAGGAAGTTCGACAGGAGATATGCAGCCAGGCCGTAAACCTGACGAAAGAGATGAACTACTACTCGGTTGGAACTGTAGAGTTCATCATGGATATGACCACCGGTAAATTCTACTTTCTGGAGGTAAACACACGACTCCAGGTTGAGCACGGAGTCACGGAAATCACCACAGGATGCGACCTGGTGAGCCTCATGATCGATGTTGCCGACAACAAGCCCCTGGAGATCTGCCAGGAGGATATCAAACCCAACAGGTGGGCCATAGAGGTCAGACTCAACGCCGAAGACCCCGAGACTCTGGGACCATCTTTCGGAAGAATTTCCAGGCTGCGCACCCCAGAGGGACCCAACTTGAGAGTGGCCTCTGGTATCTACCAGGGCGCTTCGGTCCCGCCTTACTACGATTCCCTGCTCATGCTCATTATGAGCGCAGGGCACACCCGGGAGGACGCCCTCAACGTCATGGACCGGGCCCTCGGCAGAAGTCTGAGGGTAGAGGGAGTCAAGACTTTAAAACCTCTCCTGATCAGTATTATCCGTCACCCTGACTTCCGTTCTGGTGACTTTTCCACCAGTTTTATCGACGACAATATTCAGGAACTCATCCAGACGTACCGCGAACCAACCTCCGAGGACGAACTCCTGAAAATAGCCCAGTATCTGGCCGAAGTATCGGCCCTTGGCCCCCGGTCCTGGATATAAGGAACTGTCATGAGTGATCTCGTTATTTTCAAACCCGGTATGGCTCCGAGCGACATTGTCAGCAAAGCCCGCTCTCTACCCGGAGTTGCTATAACCTCTACCGGCATGCGGGACGCCGGCCAGTCGGACTTCAAAAACCGGCTCCGGATTCACGACATCGAGACATTGACGCCTTACTACGAACGCATGGGCCTGTTCAGCGCCGAAGTGCACGGCGGCGCACGCTGGCACGTGGGAATTATGAACCGTAGAGAGAGCCCCTTTGAGGAGACGGCCATTTTAAGGGAGAAGATGCCCAACGTTCTTCTTCAGACTCTCATCAGAGAAACGAGCCTATGGGGCTATCGCCCATATCCCCGGAACGTCATTGAGTACGTGGTTTCCAAGGTGGATATCGACGTCTGGCGCTGTTTTTCCTTCCTCAACGACGTCAGAAACATGCGCACCATCTGCGAGGTGGTCATGGAGAGGGGCCTTCTATTCCAGCCGGCAGTCTCCTTCACTCAGGCCGATTGGGCCACCAACGAATACTACCTCAACGTGGTCGATGAAATGGTGGACCTGTGCGGCGGCGTCAAGGAAATAGTCATGTGCATCAAGGACATGGCCGGAGTGGGAAGCCCCGAAAGGATCCGGGAGCTGGTGGATGCAATGCTTCAGAAGTACCCGGAGATGGTGATCCAGTACCATCGCCACTCCACCGATGGATTGGGGCTACCTGCCCTTCTGGCTGCGGCACAGGCGGGAGCCAAGATACTGGACGCACAGGAAGATTCCCTGACGAGATTCTACGGACAACCACCAATCCTCTCCCTCCATGCCTACCTGGAGGATGCGGGAGTCCCCGTTCACCTGGACCGACCAGCGACCGAAGCATCCGTCCAAAGAGCCCGAGAGTGGATTCGGCAGTACGACTGGGCAGAGTCTCCTTTTAAAGGGACAGACCACACCGTTATCCAGCACAGAATGCCCGGGGGTGCCTTTCCCAGTTCCTTCGAACAGGCGGAGCAAGGTGGTTTCCTCCACCTCATGCCCATGATCCTGAAGGTCATGTCCCTGTACAACCGCATTGTGCACTATTTCGACGTAACGCCCGGTTCCCAGATGACATGGGTTACCTGCAGCGGCGCCGTAAACCGATACGCCAAGGAGTTTGGTATTGCGGGTGTCCACCGTCTCATCGCCCTTCTCACCAAGTTCACCGAAGAGGTGGACCAGGACCTTGAAAAGCTGGAGCCGGAAGAAAAAGTCGAACTCATGGAGTTCTTCGTGACGGCCCCAGGCGACTTCAAAAACCTCATCCAGGGAGGGTACGGGAAACTTCCGGCGGGCTGGCCCGCCGACTGGGTCTACGAAAGCGTCTTCGGAGACGAGTGGAAAGAAAAGTTGGCCGAACGGAACGACGATTCCCCACTGGACTCCGTCCAGAACGAGGACCTCGACACACTGATGGCGAATCTGGATTGGGAACCGACAGAAGAGGAGTTCATCCTCTACCTCATGCACCCCAAGGACACAGTCAATATGATCGCATTTCGAGAGAAATACGGTCAGTCTTCCATGGTCTTGCCCACCAATGTCTGGCACTCGGGACTCGGCAAGATTGGGGATTGCGTTGACTTTACCATGAGGAACAAACCCCACACCATCGAGTTGGTCTCCATTGGCGAGGAACACGACGGGTATATCCCGGTTGTCCTGAGAATAAATAATCAGACCAAGGTCATTTCAGTGGAGACCCCAAGGGTGGTCAAAGCCGAGATCCGCATGGCCAAGGCAGATAACGAGATAGGATCACCAATTACGGGCTCTATCTGGCGCATCGGGAACCCAAAACGAGGGAACCTCTCCGTGGGGGATATTGTCCACAAGGGGGAGGAAATCGCCAACATTGAGGCCATGAAGATGGAGAACATCATCGCGGCTCCCCTGACCGGTCGCATCACCGAAATCTGCGTCAACCTGAACGATTCAGCGATCGAAGAGCAGTTGTTGTTTGTGTTGGAAGAATAAGAGTCCAGATTCTTAGCGTTTGGAATTTTGACTCTTATCTTTATTAATCCATTTCCGCCAACCGGAAGCGGTCACGGGGAAACCGAGAACGACCCTGAGTACCAGCACCAGGATCACCAACCATCTGACCAGATCGGAGTCTATGGGATCGGTCTCCTGAAACAGGAAGAGTTCCAGTGAAGAGCAGTCCAACGTCCAACGCCCAATGCCTGCCCCTGGCTTGAACAGGGGTCCAACGGAAAGGCAGGGTCCAAGTTCCAGGTTCTGGGGTTAACATTCTACGTTCTACATTCTGTTTTCTGTGTCCTGCGTTCTGCCTTTAACGAACCCCGCACCTCGCACTGCTCTTCCTTCTTCCTTCCGATTATCTCAAGGGCACTGAGTTTCCCTTCCACTGTTTCCACTTTCCACTATTTTTACCTATCTATGCTCCGGATTCGGGTTGTCGAAACGACACCCCGCTTCCCACTCGGAACGCTGATTTCCGTGGGCCGGGATCCCTCCCACATCCTTGATCATCCGTGCCATGTGCATCAGGTTCCAGGTCATGAATGTCATATTGCGGTTGGTAAAATCGTTTTCCGGACCGCCCGATCCGGGGTCCATGTAGGACGGGCCCGGACCGACCCCTCCCAACCAGGCCGCGTCTGCCTGGGGCGGAATCACGTAACCCAGGTGCTGGAGAGAATAAAGGATGTTCATGGCGCAATGTTTGGCACCGTCCTCGTTGCCGGTAATGAGACATCCCCCCACACGCCCATAGTAAGCATACTGTCCCTTCTCGTTGAGGTCTCCAGAGGAAGCGTAAAGACGTTCAATAATCTTCGTACATATGGATGACTTGTCTCCAAGCCAGATGGGGGAGGTGATGACCAGAATCTGGGCCGCCTTAACCTTCTGGTATATCTGCGGCCAGTCATCCACCTCCCAGCCATGTTCGGTCATGTCAGGGTAAACACCGTTGGCGATATTGTAGTCCACGGGCCTCAGCGATTCCACCTGGACGCCGCTCTTCTCCATAATGCCTCTGGACATGCTGACGAGCCCCTCTGTGTGGGACATCTCGGGTGTTTTTTTCAGGGTGCAGTTAAGGAAAAGGGCCGATAGATCTGAAAAGTCCCATCGGCTTGTTTCGCAAAGTTCGATCTGCTTGTCTGTAAGGGTCATTATTGCGCTCCCCGCAATAAGTAATAGAAAGTGCCAGTAATTGTAGAAAGTAATGGTAATAGGAAAATCTAGTAATGGTAAAGAGTAGTAGTAATAGGGGCTACCTGTGCATTTCCCATTACTATTGCTATTACTATTACTTTCTTTTACTTGTCTTTATTCATCTATCATCTGCATTCCGTGTTCGAAGTACCTGTCCCCGGCAGCGGCGCCAAGCGGGAAGAGATCAGCCAATTCCTTCAGCTCATCCTCTGAAAGAACGATGTCGGCCGCCGAAACGTTTTCTTCGAGGTGTTTTATCCTGGTCGTTCCGGGGATGGGGGCCATGTCCTCCCCCTGTGCCAGGACCCATCCCAACGCCAATTGACCGGGAGTACAGCCCCTGTTCTCGGCAAAGGCCATAAGTCCCTTGACCAGTCTCATGTTCTTGTCGAAATTCTCTCCCTGGAACCTGGGGAAACGGGAGGCACGGGCATCCCCTTCCTTAGTGAACCCTTCCTGGTCAGTGATCTTGCCGGCGAGAAAAGCTCTGCCGAGTGGACTGTAGGGCACAAATCCGATCCCTAACTCCCTACAGGCAGGGATGATCTTCTCCTCTGGGTCTCGGGTCCAGAGGGAATACTCGGTCTGCAGCGCCGAAATTGGGTAAACACTTGATGCACGCCGGAGTGTATCCGCCCCGGCCTCGCTCATCCCGAGGTAGACCACCTTTCCCTCTTCTACCAGACGAGACATTTCCCCCACCGTGTCCTCTATGGGAACCTCCTTGTCCACCCTGTGCTGGTAATAAAGATCGATATGATCAACCCCAAGCCGCCGAAGGCTTCCTTCGCAGGCGGTGCGTACGTAATCAGGTCTTCCCGAGACACCAGTGAAAGAACCGTCGTCACCCCGCAGGACACCGAACTTGGTGGCTATTACAAATGCGTTGCGATTCCCGGCTATCGCTTCGCGAAGAAGTTCCTCGTTGTGGCCCCTGCCGTACATGTCCGACGTGTCCAGGAAATTGACCCCGAGCTCCAGAGCACGGTGGATGGTGGCAATGGACTGTTTTTCGTCCGCATGCCCGTAGAACTCCGACATGCCCATGCAGCCAAGACCCATGGTAGATACCGCGAGACCTTGCGTACCCAGTTTTCTCTGATCCATGATCACCTCCGGGGAATAGTAATAGTAGAAGTAATAGTAATAGTCCTGGTCCTAGTCGTTGTCCTGGAAAGGTACTACTAGGTTGCATAAGTGCAGCCGCACACCTGGCGGCGCACCCGTGCAGAAGTCATCTGAATCTCCTGGACTTTCTGAACTACTGCACTACTTTTTGGTCCAGGTCCAAGACAAAGTCCCAGTTTCTGAATATTATAACACTTAAGAGCTGAAGTTCTTCAGCACTACCTTTTTTAAGGCCTTCGATACAACGATTTCATTCCGGGGGGAAGAGCAGCCCAATGTCCAATAAAAAGTATTAACCAATCATCAATCCCGAATCACGAATTACGGCTCTTTCACTACAGCACGGACGAAAAGGATAAATAGGGGATAAAATAGTGGACAAGCACTTCTGGATTCCGGATCCCGACTTCGTCAGGTCCGGAATGACGGGTACGGGCTCGGGCTCGGGTGAGGGTTCGGGTTCGGGTTCGGGTTCGGGCTCGGGTTCGGGCTCGGGTTCGGGCTCGGGTACGGGTTAACGATTATCGCTCTTTCCCCGCATCCCCCGCCCGCCCTGAGCCTGTCGAAGGGCGTCACCGTGTCAAACGGTTTCTCTTCACTTGGCCGTTACCTCGACACCTCGACACTTCGTTACAGATTTTCCTCCTGACTACTGTGTACTGGCTCCTGGATTCTGGATTCTGGATTCTGGTTTTTCAATATGGCGGCAAGAGACGCCTGAAACCATGGATAAGAACGGTGATCAGGAAAAGAATGTTTCGAGGGATCATGCCCGGCCAGAATAGATCAATCTGCCCCGGTGAGGTACCGTCGAACCTGGAAACGGCGAGCCGATCCGCAAGGCGTGTCATCCATGTTACGGATCTGGGCCACTCAACGATACCATTAATCAGATAGGGAGATATCCCCTCATAACCTGCAGCAGCCCCGGCCAGGGCTCCGGCAATGGCCCCCGTCGAATCCGCGTCGCCTCCTAAACCAATGACGCTCTTAACAGTGCTGTCAAAATCCCCAAGATGTCTTAAGAAGGCATAAAGAACTACCGGCACCGTGTGATTGATATAACCTGAAACACCCTCTTTAAGACCCATCGAATCGGCGAATGCTTCAACTGACCAATCCATGGAAAGGCCCTCACCAATTCGCTCCAGGAGGCCGGTAATTTCCGATCCTGTCACCTCCTCTGACAACTGATCAAGAAGAACTTGAGGGTCCTCACCTCCGGCTCCAGCTTTAACAGCCCACCTGGCGCTCCATGCTATAATCAACGCTCCTTCTTCAGCCTTTGGGTCAGTGTGGGTCAGTCTGGTGGACGCTTTGACAAATTGACGCAGCGCTGCCTGATCCTCCAGGAAGAAAGCCCCCAGAACGGGAGCGCGCATGGCCGGACCATTGCCGGCTGAAAACACGCCACTCGCAGATGGCGAAACTCCCACCCAAAGTTTCATTATCGCCCGCAGCGTGGCATAGCCGATCCCGGCCGGCAAACATGCCAGCCACCACCTCAGTTTCCAACCCAGGGAACGAGCAAATAGTGTGGAATCTTCCGGGTATGCGAGAAGTGCCTGGGCAGTCATGCAAGCGTGTTCAGTGTCGTCACTGATCATGCCACGACCAAAGAGAAACCGGTAACGGTCCGGAGTGCTGAACATCTTAACCGCTCGGCGGCGGGACAACCCCTCCCACGGCAGTCCAAGGGCATCACCAACCGCCTGGCCCAGAAGAAGACCAGTGAAGCGGGATCGCAGTTCATCCGCTGATGAGGAAAGGTCAGACATAATGTAATTATAAGAGTGGAAAGTGGGAAAGGGCTAGTGGAAAATGGAAGGATAACCCAGTGGAAAGCAAGATCGAGTGGGAAAGGAGGTCGAGTAGAAAGTGGAACTCAGTGTCTGGGGTCTAGGTTCTGGGATCTAGGTTCTAGGGTCCGGATTTTGAGCTTCTCCTGCGTTCCGCGTTCTACATTCCCTGCCCTGAGCCTGTCGAAGGGTACGTTCTACATTCCTTGCTTTGCCTGCGTTCCGCGGCAGCAACCCTTCTTTCCCTGACGACCGACCACCCGATATCGATGAACTGACGCCGATCCATTTTGCTGACGCGCCTGTCAATGGCCGCTGTTTGTTTCTCGGCTTTACCCTGATCTACCAATGTATATCTCCTCATCCCAACCCAGGGGGAACCTTACCTGGGAACCCAATCCCTCTGGGATTCCCACGGCATTAATAATTTTAACCGTAAGTGTCACTTGACACTATTATATCTCAATTTCTTTTAATGGCAATAACAGAGAAAATCAAGGTACGCTTATGTTGAAGAACCTTACTTTATTACCACCAGGCTAATCAGGTATTTACATCCGAAATACAATGTTGCGACCATCAGGAAAGGGAAAATTACAATGTTGAAGAGATAGGCAGCTGTCTGGCGCAGGACGGCAGAGGCCAAAGCTTTCGAACGTTTTTCCAGATAACGCTTTATATCCCCCAGTTTACTTCCGGATACGAGGCCGGCGAGCATACCAGCCATACTTTCCCCTCTGTCCGGACCTTCGGTCACGGCCAGGGATGGATCAGAACCGTCATAGGGAAACGGTACAGTAACGGTGGATGTGCTGATATCTGAATCATCTGTATCTACTTCCCCCTGGGCCGTTTCCGGAAGCAGGGAAGGCATGTTATCCCCCATTTCCTTATAGAAACTGTTGGCCTCATCGATGGACTGCCCTGTAATGTTGGAGGAAACCCATCCCGCACCCACCAGACTTAGGGGAAGTCCAATGTAAAGCAGAAGCGCCAGCACCAAAGCCACCATCCCGGTCCTTCCCACACCAGCTTTCAAACGAAGGCCCTGTGGGCGGAAGTATCCAAGAAGTAACCACACGGCTGCGCACAACAGGGCGGCCCAGATAAACCATATATCCACAACACCTGCCAGGGTGAGCAGGTATCCGGCAAGGTAATAGTAGGCCACTGCCGCCAACAGGACCTTCCACGCGAAATTGACGTAATCGTAAGCCGCAACCGCCAGGTCCCCTACCCTGACATTGAGGATGAGGCCGATCTCTGAGCTGCGAAGGACAGCCAGGCCCACCTTTAACACCGATAGCCCCAGGAAACCTTTGAACGCCTGTTCACGCTGTTCCCTGAGATGTTCCTTCGCCGCGCCATTGACCGTTGAGAGACCTACTTTGGAAAAGACCGCCTCTATGGCAGGGCCTTCAGATGTGGGTACGAAAGACAGAACAAGGAAAACAGTCACAAGGGCCGCCAGGATGCGGGTGGAGGAGAAAAAAGACAGGAACGATTTCATTAAAATATTTCCATTGCTGATTGTTTATCCTCGGTTTGGACCTTCAGGAAATCAGGTTCAAGGTTCCAGGTTCAAGGGTTTTGAATCTGGGATCTAGGTTTCAGGGTCTCTATTCTATGTTCTACATTCTGCATTCTACATTCTGTTTTATGTGTTCTGCGTTCAGTTTTTCCAGGCACCAGACACGTCTATTTCTTTGGACTTTGGACATTGGACTTTGGACTCTGCTTTTTCTCCCCTTTGATGAAAATCCGAACCTCATCGGCCTCCCATCGGATGGAATCGATCTCGAAGGTCTTGAAATTGTATTCGGGGAACATCTTGTAAAGGGTAAGACGATCGATTCGGGGGCGAGCCCCCTCTGGAACATATTCGCCCATGGGTTGAATGGTCCTTCGATCATAGATCAAATACCGGGGGCCGGCGATAGTAACGGGCGAAACGGCCTTGCCCTCCTCTGTTAGATCATCCTCGGGAAGTGTTTTTATTGAGTCCGGCACCGCCTCAGCCACTGGTTCGTCTCCTTCGTCCCCCCCCTCACCTTCCTCCACATCGTCTCTCATCCCTGAAGACATCTGGCTCTCACCGGCGCCTATTATGAGATCATCATCCAGGTTGATCGGCACACCTCCCTCGACCTTGATGTGGACCTCCACCTCGTCAAAGTTGGACCAGTCCAGCTTAACGATCCTCAGTTCCCCCGCATCCGGTTTTGAATCGATCAATCCTGAAAGTGAAACAGAATCCAGGGTCGAATAACCTTCATCTCCGTAGTAGGTCCCATAGTGCTCACCTGATGTCGCATCAAGGACTTTGTAACGTGTCCTCATCCTGGACTTCAGAATGATAGGCTCATCATCAAGTATCGGCTCCAGTCGAGGAGGTAGCTCAGCAGCAGAAGCCGGCGGCGGAACCTCATCAAACAGCTCCGTGACAATCACTTCATTCAACTCAAACGGATCCTGGGCAGGAGCATCCTCTGCAGTTCCCGAAGACTGTTCCGGTTTGCTCTCTGAAAGTTCGTCAAACTCATTGGCTTTATCCTTCAGGATAGGAGGAACTTCGGTCTCAATGAGATCGGAATGTCCGGGCACATCTACCTCTTTCATTGGCAAATAGGTCAATGGCGGGTCATGTGTATCCTCGGCATTAAGGACCTTGACCTCCCCATATTTTATCAGTTCCACCGTCTGTTCATATTCCAGGTCTCCGATGACCAGGGGCTCGGAAGTAATGGAAGGAACCGGATCCACCCTCGAGGCAGCCACAAAGGAGGCAATGATAAAAATAAACGCGGAACCTCCGCCGACGGCACCCACCATCCTTAATTCCCAAATGGGAGGGATGATAAAGAAAAATGCTCCAATATAGGCCGCCACGGCAATGATTGCCGATGACGCTGCAGCGCCCAACCGGGTCAGGACTTTGCTGCTGCCCAGCAGCAAGACCGCGAACTGGAGTCCTAGAACAGCAAGGAGCCACAAAAAGTGGATATCAACCTCCCAGAGAACCGTGAAGGTGAAATAGGCTGTGAGTGTAAAAACGACAGAGGCGAACAGGATGAGAGAACTGACTGGTATCCGATCCGATGATCCTTGATTCATGACCCCTCCAGAAGGTACTGAAAACACAGCAGGTACGATCACATTTTAACGGGAAAGGAGAGAAGTTTCCAGTGCCTACCCGAAATCCGTGAACTGGTTCGATTGCGGATTTCGGGTATCATTAACCACTTTCGTTCCTCCCTTTTAATTGCTATCATACTGATAGCAATTAAATGGTCTTACGGAAGTTCGTTATTGGAAATAATTATTAACTTGAAAAAAGTATTCCTGAAAAATTTATCAGCGAGTCGAGGTTTTTCGACTCGCTGATAGGAGGAACGAAATGCCCAACATCCTCATCCGAGACCTTTCCCCAGATACCATCAAGCTTCTCAAAGCCAGAGCACACAGGAGCGGCCGTTCCATGCAATCCGAACTCAAGAACATCCTGGAGGAGGCCGCTCGGATGGAATCCCTCGATGCCGCCCTTTTGTCGGCCCGTATACGACGCATGCTGGGAGATCGCGAACACACGGACAGCGCCGATCTGGCAGGGATCTAATTCCGCATGGCCCGATTTGTCGTGGAACCGGCCATCGCTGTCAAATGGTTCGTTCCGGAGGAACATTCGAGTCCCGCCGCCCGCCTTCTGGACGGGGGCAACGAACTGATTGTACCGGATAGCCACCTCTTCAATGTCGGGCAAATTATCACCCGCAAGGTACGCCTGGGTGAACTGTCACCCGACGAAGGATTCCAGGTCATTGACGCTGTAAAGGCGGTTCCAGGCAGGCTCCAACCTTCTCAACCGCTGCTGGAGCCGGCCCTGCGCATCGCCGCAGCTCTTGATCTCCCCCTTGGGGATGGCCTTGGGCTTACCGTTGCGATCCATGCAGACTGCCGGCTTGTCACGGCCAGTAGGACATTCTATGAAAGGATCCAGGGGACTTCTTTTGCTGTGCACGTAAAGTGGGTGGGGGACATAAGATAATTACAGCCCAAAGCCCAAAGTCCAAGGACCAAAGGTAAACCACCAGGCAGAAAACAACGGTCATATGTTTCAGTACTTTGGACATTGGTCTTTGGACATTGGTCTTGGTGGTCTATGCCTAACCCAAAGTATCTCATAGAGCTAAAGAACAGAGCTGAACGTGCCCTGAATGCCGAGCCGCCGGACGGGCTTACCGCTTTTTCCGTGGCTTGGGCGCTGTGGGAGGCGGTCCGCCGAAGGATCCTGGTGCTGGCGTGCAAGAGGGAAGGATGGACCGTTGAACAAGCCCGGGACGCCCTCATGGAGGAAAGAATAAGCAATCCCAGGTTTGTTGAACTTTTTTCGGTCATTACTATGGGAAATATGTGGGAGGAATCGCTTCCACTGGCAGCCAAAAAATTATGGCCGGGCATCCTCAAGGCTGTGGACCTAAGGAAAAGAATCATTCATGGGACAAGTCGCATCGGAGAAGAAAACCTTCAGCGCACCGCCTGGAATGTGCTGCGATTCGTCAACCGCCTCCACGAACACCCTCTTGGGGACCCACTGGGAAAACTCCCCAAAAGAACGAGGAAAACCCTGTCCGACTCCAGTCTGCTGCGCAGGCTGGAGATAGGGAAGGGGAAAGGACAGTATTGAAAGGAGCTTGTCCCGGGGTTGAACAAAATATGATAGTAAGAGTATAAGTAAGAGAAACAGTGAATACAAATTGCGCATTCACTTCTACTATTACTTCTACTGGTATTCCTTGGAGTTCACTATGACCGAAAATAAAATGGACGACGCAAAAAAGAAAGAGGAAAAGAGAAAGGCAGAGCGGTTCGCGTGGCTGGGGCCTCTGTTGGAAAGAAGAAAAGCTAAAGCTGAGCCGATTGAAGAGACCGACAAGGAGCAGGAGCTGGAGGAGATAAAGGAATAACAATTACGGATTACGGATTACGGATTGAGAATTACGCATTCAAGATCTAGATCTCACGCTTCAAATTCGTAATCCGCAATTCTCAATACGCAATTCGTTCCTTTCCCGTATACACCGTCATCTTTTCCACCCTGACATAGCCTATCAGTGTAAGGCCGATGCGGTCGGCGAGATCGAGCGCAAGACTTGTGGGTGCTGAGCGTGATATCAGGATGGGGACTCCCATTTTAGCCACCTTGACCACGATCTCCGAAGACATCCTGCCGGTAGTAATCAGGAGTTTGTCTTCGAGGGGAATACCTTCCAGAAAACAGGCTCCGCCGATCTTGTCCACAGCGTTGTGCCGGCCTATGTCGTCTCTGAAGATAAGGATCCTTTCAGTATCAGCCAGAGCGCTATTGTGGACACCACCAGTCTCCCTGTAAAGATCCGACAGCCTGTTGAGTTCCCTCATAAGAGCGTACACTTGTTCCGGCATAACAGTGAGATCGGAAGATACTTTTTTTGCCTGAATCGAATCCAGGACGCGGTAGAAGGTCGCGCCTTTACCGCACCCGGAAGTGACTGTTCTTTTGCCCCAGAGCTTTTCGGTCAGGTCAAGATCTCCCGCGAGTTCTATCTCCACACTACCCGCCTCGTCATCTACACGGATGCTTTTCAGGTCATCTTTGTTATTGAGGAACCCCTCCGAAAGAAGGAACCCCACGGCCAGTTCACGGTTGGCATCTCCGGTAGTGAGCAGGGTGATGAGCTCTTTCCCGTTCACGGTAACAGTGAGGGGAACTTCGCGCACAATGGAACGGGTCTCGGGGGAAGCTATTTCACCCTTGACACTGATCACACTGCGGGATTGGTGTTTGTCGTTGGTCATGAGGAACCCCAGTATTAGTAATAGGAATAGTAATAGTGAGTGCCAGTATTGGTAAGAAGTAACGGTAATAGTAAGACCCTACGCCTTTACTATTACTTTCTACTATTACTGGCTCTTTCTATTACTTGCCTTTAATCATCTCCCGAAAATCTTTCTCGGTTAGAACCTTAATTCCCAATTCCCTGGCCTTCTCCAGTTTACTCCCCGGATCTTTCCCTGCCACCACGTAGTCGGTTTTCTTGCTCACCGAACCGGTGACCTTGCCGCCCCGAATCTCGATCCTCTCCTTTGCGTCGTCGCGGGTGAAGTTTTCCAAAGTACCAGTGAGGACAAAGATTTTTTCTGCCAGATCCTCGGTGTCCGGGCCAGACACTGCTTGCGGTTCGAAGATGGTCCACAGCCTTCTCGCCTCCTCGGCATTTCCGGGCTCGAGGAAAAAAGAGCTGACCTGTCCGGTTATCTCGGGGCCGATACCGTGAATTTGAAGCATCGCCTCTTCGTCCGCTAACACAAGATCCGCCAGTGTCTGGAACCGCGACATAAGCAGACGGGCTCCAACCCTGCCAACCATGGGTATACCCAGCCCGAAGAGAAGCCGGTCTGAAGTTCTGGACCTCTTGGCTTCCCTGATGGAATCCAGCAGGTTTTCGGAGGATTTTTCCGCAAACAACTCAAGACCCAGAAGACCATCCTTCGTCAGGGCATCAAGGTCCGAAGGAAGGTTGACCTGGCCCTGGTCCACAAGCTGGGACACCGTCCTCATCCCTAACCCCTCGATATCCATGGCACCCCTGGAAGCGAAGTGGGAGATACGTTCTTTTACCTGAGCGGGGCAGGCGATGTTGGTGCAGCGATGAGCCGCTTCTCCTTCGACTCGCACGACCCTGGTCCCGCAAACTGGACAACTATCCGGCATCTCCCAGGGCACCGCTGCCTCAAGACGCTGGTCCAATAAAACTTCCACAACCTCGGGGATCACATCCCCGGCGCGCTGAACAATGACGGTATCACTGGGCCTGATATCTTTACGACTCACCTCATCCTGATTGTGGAGGGTGGCTCTGGATACCTGGACCCCTCCCACTCTGATCGGCTTCAAATGAGCCACTGGCGTCAGTTTCCCCGTACGCCCTACATGAACGGAGATATCCTCGACCACAGTACGGGCCTGTTGGGGGGGGAACTTATATGCGACTGCCCAACGGGGGTTCCGTGAGGTCGTGCCTGCAATTTCCCTCAGATCCAACCGGTCCACCTTAATGACCATACCGTCGATCTCGTAGGGAAGTTTGTCCCTCAGGTCAAGCAGTTCCCGGTAATATTCCAGCGCCGGTTCGATCCCGTCGCAGCGCTTTCTCAGAGAATTGACCTTCAGTCCTAAAGCAGCAAGATAATTTAAAAGCTCCCACTGGCTGGATGGAATCTCTCCTTCGATCTCGCCTGTGGCATAGAAAAAGCCATCCAGAGGCCGGGAAGCTGTCACGGATGGATCAAGCTGGCGCAGGCTGCCGGCAGCCGCGTTCCTCGGATTGGCAAAAGCCTCCTCACCGCCGGCTTCCCTCTGTTGATTCAAAAGATCGAAATCATTCTTGTTGATAAATATTTCGCCGCGGACCTCAATCCGCCTGGGTACAGGCGGATTATCCCCCATAGCCTTGGCGACGGGGGACAGCCGGAGAGGGAGGCTCTTCACCGTCCTCAGGTTGGCGGTAACCTCTTCCCCCATCACCCCGTCGCCTCGGGTGGATCCGAGTACCAGCACTCCGTTCTCGTAGACCAGTTCAACACTGAGGCCGTCCAGCTTAGGCTCTGCTACGTAGGTAACCGCCTCTTCCGTTCCCAGGAGCCGGCGTACCCTCGCATCGAACTCAAGGGCCTCCTCCGCACTCATGGCGTTGCCCAGGGAGAGCATGGGAAGGGTATGCCTGACCGGGGCAAATTGATCGCTGGGAGCGCCGCCGACTCGCTGCGTGGGTGAGTCCAGCGTTAATAGCTCGGGATGCTCATCCTCCAGCTCTTGGAGACGGCGTAACAGAACATCATACTCGGCGTCGGATACCTCCGGCGCGTCCAGGACGTAGTAGAGGTGGTTATGCCGCTCTATCTCCCGGCGAAGACGCTCGGCTTCGGATTTTATGTTATGGGTAATAAGCATATGGTTAATTCAAAACTCAAGATTCAAAACTTTAATAGTGCACTTGGCTACCGGTCTTCCTCTGTGCCACTCTTCGAATTCCGCGTGAGACAGCACTTATAGCTTTTTTAGAGACTGCACCTTCCCCCAGATTTAAGCTTATCTCCGATTTTCCCCGCCTGTCTCCGTGGTAAAAAAACATCGCCTTTATAGGAACCGTTCTTTACCCATGGACCTCAAGTTTGACCCAGTTGAACCCTGCCTGCCACGGCGTAGGTGGAAGCGAAGACGGGTGTACCCCGTGGTGAGTTATCTTTTTTCGCTTTCACAAGAACTGCTCTTCCCTGAGATTACCGCGTCGTCACGCCAACGGCGTGACTCCTCGCAATGACAGGCCAAGCTGGATTCCGGGTCTTCGCCCGGAATGACAATCTATTTTATCCTACGTAAATTAGCTTTTTATCCTATTTGCGTTTTGGCGTCTTTGGGTGAGGTTGACTTTACCGTTTCTACAGGAACCGTTCTTCCCCTCCCTGATTCAGTTTTCCTCTGCGTAACCCTGCGGAGCAGCCTTCAGCCGGCTGCGCTGCGTACCCTGCGTTAAAGCTTTAACCGCTTTTAGATGTTGGATTCCGGGTCATCGCCCGGAATGACAGGCCCAACAATTAATATCCCTCTGCGCCTCTGTGTGAGATGCTTTTAATGCTTTTACAGGAGCTGACTTCTCTCACCAGGTTCTCCCTGCGGCCCTGCGAGAGACAGCTCTTATCGGTATTATAGCAACTGCGCCTTGCTCGGAACTAGGCCTTACTCCGTGTCCTCCGAGGTTCCGTGGAAAAATTCGCTTTTATAGTATCCAGGATTGCTGGGTCATTACAATGCCACTGGATTCCGGATAATTACGACTTCGTCGAAATTTCCGGAATGACGAAGAGGAGACCGCCCCGCATTCTGCTTTTCCGTTGGACATTGGACATTGGACTTTGGACTCGCCGAAGGTGATTACTTGTCCCCTTCGGCGCTCAGCGCTTCTTCACTGTCTATCAGGTACACTTCAACCCGCTCCCCTGCCTTCGCCCCCTCGTCGTCTTCCGACAGGACGATGATCCCGTTGGCGTCCGACATGGAGCGGAGAATCCCGGAACCCTGCTCCCCTGTCGTGTGGGCGTAGAGGACCCCGTCCTTTTTCCGTTCAACGATCCCCCGTATGAAGTTGCGGCGTCCGGGTTTCTTTTTAATATCCTGATCGAGGACAGCCCACACCGTTGGTCTGAACAACCGGGTGTGTCCCATCATCCTTCTCAGGGCCGGACGAACGTACAACTCAAAAGACAAAGTGGCTGATACCGGGTTGCCGGGAAGTGCGAATACGGGTTTACCATGGCGCACTCCAAAGGTCATGGGTTTCCCCGGTTTTTGGGCAACCTTCCAGAAAAGTATCTCCACCCCTACCTTACCGAAAACATCCTTGAGATAGTCATAATCCCCCATGGATATTCCTCCCGTTGTCACGAGAACATCTGACTGCAGACCCTCCTCGATCATGGCAGCGAGATGATCGGGCTCGTCATGCGCGATGCCAAGCTGCCTCGGGATGGCGCCGCACTCCCTCACAAGGGCGCTCAGGGCGTGGGAATTACTGCTGTATATCTGGGCCTCATGAGGAACCTCGCCCAGGCTGACCACCTCGTCTCCGGTGGCCAGGATCGCCACTTCCGGCCGTCGGTAAACCTTGAGCTGCGCGATACCCTGGGATGCAATGAGACCCAAGTCAGCAGGGCGAAGCGGTCGTCCCGCTGAAAATACCTCTTCAAGAGATCTTATGTCCTCGCCGGCCCTGCGGATATTAGCGTCTTTTTTTACCGGCTTTGTGAGAAACAGGTTCTCGGCTTCCACATATGTTTCTTCCACACGCACAACGGTGTCCACACCACCGGGTACTGGTGCTCCAGTCATGATCCGGACCGCCTCGCTCTCCTGTATCGGGGGACCCGCCAGATCACCTGCTTTTATGGTCCTTACAACAGGAAGGGAAACGGGCGTACCATCAGACGCTCCCTCTGTAGCCAGTGAGGTCAGAGCGAAACCATCCATGGCTGAATTATCCTGGGGAGGAACATCCCTGCGCGCGGATATCGGCTCGGCGAGAACCCGGAACAGGCATTCATCAAGCCCGACAACCTCTCTGCCCAGAAGATCCACATTTTCCAGAATAATTTTCCTGGCTTCGGAAACCCGAATCATATTTTTTCTCCAGAAGCTTTAACGCAGAGGGCCGCAGGAACGCCGACTCCCAGGCGTTATCGCAGATGGCCGCAGAAAAGATAGATGCGATTTTGTCCTATATTTAGTATCAGACCAGCCTTTCGGATATATTGAACAAAACATCCTTAACCACCAAGATACTCAAGGACTTGACCCAACAGTTTGCTCGGATGTCACAGTCTTTTTTCTCCAGTAATAATTTAACGAGAAAAACAAAATAATTGCCACACCAAGATTTATAACGGTGCCAATGATTGTTGAATAAACAGCTGCAGCCCCAAATGCACCACAGACGTAATTGCCAGCTTCCCTAAGTCCACTTGCTTTATTTCCCCAGAATAGAAATGCAATCAGGAAAAAACATACAGGGGCAATTATTATTGTAGTCACTTTGATATATATATTTTTCTGTTTCGTATATCTATAAGCTACAACTCCTAACGATTGTGGAAGAATGAGACCTAAAAAGATAAGCAATGCGTAAATCACTGTTACTGCTTCCCCCACAAGATATAATTCCCCCAACTTATCCGAAAGGCTGGAGTCTCAGCTTGATCCCTTAATTTTAATTACCCAGTGAAACTCCTTGTACCGTGTGTTTAACTAGCTTTTTTTGGATCTTGGATTTTGGATCTTGGATCGTTATTTTCTGTTCACTGTTCACTGTTCACTCTTCA
>Ga0209976_10000095_pt1 | contig 60633 bp, 109 predicted proteins | sample SumtaG_FD_182806 | JGI IMG/M metagenome (GOLD analysis project Ga0209976, IMG submission 182806) | Deep subsurface microbial communities from Indian Ocean to uncover new lineages of life (NeLLi) - Sumatra_00157 metaG (SPAdes) (version 2) | ecosystem: Environmental > Aquatic > Marine > Oceanic... | reverse complement strand
GGACGAGCTCCTCCAGGCCCAGTTTGAGACAACCGCGGCCAATCTCGCCGCCGAGCGGGCCTACGAGGACACGACCGGACAGTTCCCCGTGCTGGGGGCCTTGTTCTGGGCCCTGGCGAAGGAAGGCCGCGAGGGCGGAGGGACGTCTCTGTCGCGAGGCAAGGACGCAGCCGACCGCGTCGCGGAGCGGTTCAAGAAGGCCGCCGGGTCCCGGGCCAAGACGATCAATCTCGCCGTCGCCGGCGAAGGCGGTCTCTTGGTGGAGGGTACCGTCCTAGAGCTCTGGCTCGAACCCCTTCGGGCGATGAGCGTGGTTCTCGGTCTCCAGCCCGAGATGGTCCCCGTCACCGGCGACCAGTTCAAGGTGACGGGGTGGGAGACCGACCCCGTCATCACCTGGGTCGAAGAGATCAACACCTTGGACCTCACCACCACCCCGGCGGACGGCGAGCGCGAGACGCCAATGCGGAAGGCCATGGCGATCATGCCCGTCTCCGCGGATTACCGGGAATCGGCAAGCCCCGCGATCTTCACGCGCTTGCAAGACATGATGCGGATGGCCTTTGCCACCGGGTTCGACGATCGGCTGATCAACGGATCCGGCTTGAACAACATCATCGCCGGTCTCCGGACGCTGATCACCGCGACCTCCGCCGCGACCGGGACCGGAACCCTGGCAAACGTCCTCGACGACGTGGCGATCATCTTTACCAGCGTCGAGAACTCGAACATCCGGCCGATTTCACGCCGCGCCTGGATCATGGCTCCGCGGACAAAAAACCACTTGATGTTCATCGTCCGGGACGCCAACGACCTGCCGTTTTTCCTCACCGAGATGACAGCAGGCACGTTCATGGGCTTTCCGTTCGGGTCGACGACAAACGTCCCAACGAACCTGAACGGCACCGAAACCGTTCTCATCCACCAGGCGATGTCGCAATTCCTGGTCGGCCAGTCGACGGCGCTCGACGTCCAGTGGTTTCAGAATGCCAGCTACACCGACGCCGGTAGCCTCGTTTCTACGATTGAGCGAGACACCGAAGTCCTGCGCGGACGTCAGAAGATCGGGACCCTGCTGCCTCGAGGGAACTCCGGCTACCTGTTGACGGCCGTTCCTTACTAGGAGGTGAGATCATGCCAGCGAACAGCAGCACAGTAATGAAGGACATCGGGGCGTACCTCACGGGGGTTTTCTCCAGCCAGGACGTTACCGGGCTCGCCGGTGGGGCCGGCGACGCGGTCGAAGACGACGGCGCGTTTCACGCTCCTCCGGACCGAGCGCAATCGCTCACCGTTCTGTTGAATTACACCACTACGCTCGCGGACACGGAGACCTTCAGCGTCGCGCTGAACATCCAGGACGCTACGAGCGTCGGAGGCGCCGGCGTCGCGGATTTCCAGATCGCGAGAGCCCTCGCCACGACGGTTCAGGAGACGGCCAGCGGCGCCCAGACCCTCACCGGCGTGGTCAAGGTCCGCTTCCAGGATCTTCGGGCACACCGCGGATTCATCCGGATCCAGACGACGGGGACTCTGAGTGCCGGGGCGACAGACACCTTCGGCTATTCCGTCGTCGCGGTTTACGGTGGCGCGGAGACCAAGCCGCAGGCCTAGGGGAAACCAAATGAATACGATGATCCACTTCAACCATGATCACTCTCACTACCGTGCCGGGGAGCTGGCAGCATTTCCGGTGGACGTAGCCGTTGAGCTCTGCGGCACTCCGGTGAAGGGCCGTGGCGCGTCTTTGCTGGCTCGTCTGGCGACCAAGAAGGAAATCGCTGCCACCGGCGCCCCTCCTGAGCCAGAAAAACCCCAGGAGCCGATGGTGCTCGTCAGGATGATGAAGGACGGCGCCCACCTGAGGACAGGAGAAGTGGGGGGATTCCCCGAGTCGGTCGCTCGCAAGATCATTCTCGACGGCGCCGCGGTTGAGCACCGCGACTCGGACGAGGCGGAAGACCCGCCGCCGCGTCGCCGTCGGAAGAAGGGCAAGCCGTTCGAGTCGCCGGAGACCAAGTAGGAAACCGTGCTCGACCTCACCGTCACCGCGCCCGCCACGGACACACGCATCGTGCTTCCGTCGGCTCTCGTGAGCGCCCTCGGCGTCACCGCCGGAGCGCCGGCGGACGCGTTGGCGGATCGGGTAAGCCAGCTCGTGGCCGATCGTCGCGACATGGTGGGCCGGGACCTATGGCGACAGGCGTACACAGAGCGGGTGGAGGGAGTGGACCAATACGATCTCCAGCTGGCGCGATGGCCCATCGAGGGCGACCCGACCATCCAAAACGTCTTTGGGCTGGCCGTCGAGTTTGGCCCTGATCGCCTCGATGCGCGTGTCACGGGCAGGAACCGGCACTCCGTCTATCGGCGCAACGGCTGGGAGCGGCCTGCCGAGCGCGATCCCGTGACAGGCGAGCGCGTCGCCGCGCCCAGCGCCCACCACTACACGGCGAATTACACGGCCGGCTACCTCATGCCGGGTCAGATCGTGACCTGGAGTGCGGCGCTCGACGTCAACGTCGGAGGATCCGCGGCCTACGATGAGGATCCCGGGTGGGTTCGGGCTACGGCTCGTAGCGTTGCGCTCCGCTTTGAAGCCACCGTGGGCGGCACCACGGACGCCACCACGGAGCCCGTTTGGCCTACCGTGGTCGACGGCACCGTCGTAGACGGATCCGTGACCTGGACGGCAAGGGCCGCCCGGGAGCTTCCGGTCGGCCTCACAGAGGCGGCCCAGGACCTCGCGGCCCACCTTCAGGACCTCCGCGACAAGGAACGCGACGTGAAGCGGGAAGAGGCCGACAGGACTGAGATCGAGTATTTCCAAGCTTCCACGAGTTTCCCCGAGTCCATCCTTGCACCGCTGAGGAGTTTCGCCTAAATGGCCGACTTCGGCAAGATCACCGCCCGGGTTCACCGGAAAACCGGGGTCGGCCGGGACTTTACGGTCACGCTGCCGTCAAGCGGAGCCGTCGTCACCCATGCCGACTGCAAGTCTGTCGGCACGCTCTCCTTCCAGCTCGTCGAAGGCGGCGCGCGATGGACCGACCAGAGCGGCGAGGTAATCGTGCCGAGGGTATCGGGAGCGGTTCGACCGCCCGCCGGCGGCGAGCACTTCGGAAGTTTCGACGGGGGACCGCCCTTCACCATTCAGAGCTCCGCGGAGACTGCGGGATTCTGGAGGGTACGCGGCTAATGGCGACCAAGATCAGCCGCCAGCGGCTCTTCCATGTCGTCGGCGCCCAGTCGCGCGCGGTACCGGCGTACACCTCCGCGTTGAAGCGGGAGCTCCTCCTCTCGACCGGCGGCCCCGAGGCGCTGGTCACCGCCGTCAAGACGAGGACCCTCCAGTCCTCCGAAGCGGCGTTTGCCGGCGAGCCCGTCGGCAAGAGCCTGTCGTACGGCCCTGGCCACACCCCGGAAACATTGGCCCGCGCCGAGGCCGTCCTTGCCGCCTCGCGGTGGGACGACACGGTGGGGTTCGTCAACGACGCAGAATCCCTGGGCGGCGTCAAGTATGGTGTGTTCATCGAAGACCGCGACGGCAACCACGCGACGGCCCACGCCAACATGCCGGCGGTGTTCAAGCGGGAAGCGCCCGGGGCGTGGAAGGCGGCCATGCGGGAGGCGGCGGCATGAACCAGACTGCCAGCACTTACCAGCGCTTCGACCTGGATATCGTGCGGGGATGGTTCGATGCGACGCTGATCGCAACCCTAAACACTTTCTACAGCTGGAGCGGATTCTTCGGACCCAAGGAAGACATGGGCACGAGCCTTCAGGAGCCGACCGCGTCGCCCGCCTTGCCGGTGGCCGGCGCGCCGTGGTTCCTGACCTACATCGAACAACCGCCGCGCGCCTTGTCCGGAGACATCCTGACCCGTCGCGGCCTTCTGCGTCTGACGATACGTCATCAACCCGAGGCCGGAGAAGCGGCCCACAACCGATTGCTCGACGCCGCGGCCGCTATCAAAGACAGGATCAAGGCCCTGTCGACGGCCAACGCGTTTGCCGTAACCGCCGCGCCGCTAGGACCCATCGCTCTACGCAACCGGTGGCCAGAGGCCGACTTGCTCTTTCCACTTTGGCTGGATTGAGGCTATGAAAATCAAGAGAACAAGGCACACCTTGGAAGCCTTCCGCGCCGGCGAGCCTGTAGCGGCTGACTTTCCTGAAACCTCCAGTCCGGAACCACCGGGAGGACAGGATACCAAAGTAAAGCCAAGACCGAATAGGGTCCGGCCTATCTCACGGAGTAGACCGGTCGCGTCTGCCAACCGCACGGCGGCTGAGCCTGCAAACGCGAGTGACGTGATGACCGTCGCCACCGAGGATAACCCAGATGGCGACTCCTGAAGCCACTACCGGCAACCTGGCCCGCATCTTCTGGGGATTCAACAATCTCTCGGCGATCGGCTCGACCGCCGGGGGAACGCCGAAGCGGGCGTTGATAGAAGTACCGGCGACTCTTGAGGAAGACCATCGCTACCAGGTTACGGGATCCTCCATCCTGGACGACTTCACGGTCAAAATAACCCGCCAAGATCTGAACTTCCTGCTGTTCAAGGCATTGGACGATAAGACGGCCTATCCGATGCTTGTCACTACTAGCGGGACGGCGGGAAACCTGGCATTCATAAGCGAGGGGTCGCGGATCGCGACCCACCCGGATAATCAAGAGGTCGACGTCTGGACGATGAAGGAACTCGGCTTTGCCCAGGGCGAAGGCTCCATCCCCCGGATCGAGGCAAGCCTTCTCTTTGATCACTTGATGAACAACCTGACGGGCGTGACAGCCGTACAGGACGGCGACGCGGTGAACGTGGGGGCCGTCTCGGCAACGGAAAGCGTTACCGTGATTTGGGTGAATCCTCACAGCCCCGCGCCAACGGTGGCCGGCGGGGTGGCACAGCTAGAGAGCGACGACGCCGTGGGTTTCGCTACCCCCACGGTGCAAGGCGTTCCCTTCACCGCCTTGACGAGCACGCCATCCTTCGAAGTTCAGACGTTCGCCGGTCCGATCACCGACGATTGGTGGAGAATCAGCATTACCGCATGGACGAGCGGGACGGGATTCCCGGTCGGCGCCATGTTCATCCATGACACGTAGGAGCACAGAACGCCATGCCCGATCCGAATACCCCGTTTGAAGGCGAATTCAGCCTTGTCAAGAATCTCGCCGCGAACGTCGACTTCTCCGACAACTACACCGTCATGACCGCGGTGACGGATAGGGTCAAGATCCAGCTCGGACCGTTCCTCTCGACCGATCACCGGGAAGAGCTCGTCGGCAGCTCTGCGGCTACGGTCAACGTCAGCTTGCAGAAGCTTACAGCCGCCCAGATCATCGCCTTCGCGAAGAATTGGAAGGACAAGGACCTTATGCATCTGAAGTTCATGGCAGAAGCGGGCACCCTGGATACTCCGACCGCCACGAACATCCAGTTTAGCGCCCAGTTCTTCTTGGTGTTTCAACCGATGCTGCCCATGGAGCAGGACGCCGTCTACACCTACGAAACCGGCGATATCCAAGCGGTGTTCAGCGAGATAGACGATGGCACCGACCAGGTAACCGTGGGGACCGAGGTCGTATGATCATCGAAGCACTCAAAGCGTCGTTTGACAAGATCGTCACGCGCAAGATCGACCTGCCATGGTTCGGACCGGAAGGCCAGCTCTGGCGGATGGAGATCTACAGCCACGATCGCCCGGAGTACCAGGCCGCGCTTCTCGCGCTGGAGATCAATCCCCGCGGAATCAAGGACCGGCGCCCGGCGGACGGTGATTTCAATGCGGCAATGATGCGGGAGATTCAGCGGCAACAACAACCCGGCAGCCAAGGGGCGAACGGGACGAAGGACGAAGACCCGGAAAGGCTGGCACAGGAATGCAAGGAAATCAGAGCTTTCGATTTCCCCCGCGCCTACCCACGGGTCGGTTACTCCCGCGCCGAGACCGACAAGGCGCGGAAGGCGGTTCTGGACCACCTGGTCGTCAGGTGTTGGGAAGTCACCTACTGCCAGGAGGAACGGGAGATTACCCGCAAGGAATTGGGGGCAACGTTCGCCAACGAGGAAGTCCTGCCGGAAGTGATCCTGGTCGCAAGGGCCGGCGTCGAGAAAGAGGAGCATGTGGTGTTCGCCAACGAGAAAGAAGGCGTAGCCTTCACCGCCGCGGTTTTACGCGAGGCGGTTCTCCGGCACAAGTTCAAAGAACGCTTAGTCCCTTTATCGAGCGCCTCCGAGACCGCAGGGGATCGGAAGGCTACTACAAAGGCAAGGCCGGATTCACCGCCTCCATCTCCTCCGGCCTCGCAGCCCGGTTCTGGCGTTGCGCAGATCGAAACTGCCCAAACCTGACGTCATGGGCCGCGGGGCGGTGTCGGAGCTGCGATCGCCCCGGGGAACGACTCGCAGAAAAGTTCGGCGTCCCGGGCGGCCAATACCTCGACGAGAACCGGGAATGCCCGTCTTGTGGCCAGTCCTGGCCCTCCCCATCGATATGTCACGTTTGCGAAGGCCCGGCGGAAACTGGTGACCCGTGGCGGGTTCTCGGCTGGGAGGGTCCGGCAGAGGAACTGCCTCTTCTCGCCGTCCTCGAACACGCGATAGAGCTCGGCGAGATAGACGCTGACGAGAACGGCTCACCGCGCCGCACAGGAATCACCCGCCTTTTGTTCAAACTCTATGGTCACGCCCACAAGCGGGCACCGCTGTATCGTTGGATGATCTCCAGGCTCATCCGCGAATACTTCGCGGCGGGCGTCCTCGGGCAGCGCGTTGCGCACGCCGAAGCGATGGAAAAGGCGAACCAGGCGGCGAGCGGGTAGGGCGATGGCGACGCAAGAATTCTCAACGCGGCTCGACATTGAGGTCGGCAAGGGCCATAAAGAACTCGATACCGCCACCGAGAAGCATGAGAAGCTGATAGCGGGCATGATCAAGCGTCTCGACCAGCTGGATGGCCGGCTCGAGAAGGTCGACGACAGCTTACGGAAGACGGGGAAAGCGCACAAGGATGTAGCCGCCGAGGTCAAGTTGATGATCCGGCAGCAAAAGCTTATAAATAAGCTCATGCGGGAGACCGGCAGTGACGCCGCAACGGCCGGCAAAATCGTCAGGAGATACGGGAAGGATATTGACAAGGCGGAAAAAGAGGCGGAACAGTTCACCCGGCAGCTCTCGGCGCTCAAGAAGGAGACGAAGTCCCTGACCCGGGCTCAGCGCGTCGCGTCGACCGGTACCACGTCCTACGGCGGCGCGGCCAAGAGGGCCGGCGTTGCGCTCCTTGGCTTCGCCGCTGCGGCTCTGAGCGTCCACAAGATCATACAGCTCGTGACCGCCGGGCTACGCTTCGGCTTCGAGTCCTTCAAGGAGCTGGAAAACGCCGTTGTGAGCCTGAGCAAGGTTACCGACCAGCTGGCGGACGAGGAGCTTTCAGGTCTCGTCGAGCGCCTTGAAGATCTCTCTACCAGCACCGTACCGATTGCGACAGACCAACTGATCGAGCTGGCCGCAGTCGCCGGACAGCTCGGGATTAAAACGGCGGAGGGTTTGGCCCGGGCGGCGGAAACGGGCGCCAAGCTGGCGGCGGCTACGGATCTATCGGGAGAGGTTGCCATCAAAAGCCTCGCCCGAATCATTGCCATCCAAGGCGAGAGCATACAGTCGATCGACAGCCTGGGGTCTGCGCTAGTCAAGCTGGGCAATACGTCGAAGGCAACAGAGGCAGAGATTATTCCGATCGCGAACGAGATCGCGCGCTCTACCGCGAGTCTCAAGCTCGGGAGTCCTGTTATTCTTGGCTTTGCCGCTGCCCTTGCCGAGATGGGGGCCAGGGCCGAAGGCTCCGCGTCGGCCCTTTCCGAACTCCTGGACGCCATGGTGAAGGCGTCCGTCAGCGGCGAGGGACTCGAAGGCCTGGCGGAAGTGGCCGGAGTGACCGCCGACGAGCTACGGCGAATGATCGACGACGACGTCACCGGCGCCGCGTTGCAATTTCTGGAAGGTCTAAACACGAAGGGACGAGCCGCACGGATCGCGCTGGAGGGCGTCGGGCTCGACGCCAAGAGAACCGCGAAGGCCCTTGTTCCGCTTGCGACAGGGATTGACCGCGTCCGGGACCGGCTCGAAGTTTCGGGCCGCGAAGCCATGGAGAATACCGCCCTGAACAAAGAAGCCGCGGCAGCTTTCAGCACCCTGGCGTTCGACGTACAGCGCGCCACGAATGCTTTGAAGCTCGCCGCGGCAGAGGGGTTTGCCGCCCTGGCCCCGCCCATTTCCCGCATGTTGTCCGACGTCGTGGAGCTGACGAACTTCTTCCGAGACTTCGCCGAGGAGATGAAGAATATCCCGGCGATCATGGCCGCCGCGGGCCTAGCGATTTCCCTGGTCGAGGGCAAGGTCGGCAGGATGATTCGAGAGCTCAAAGCCATCCCCGGGATCATTTCTCTGATCGTCAGCACGGCGTTGACGCCGATGATCAACAGCCTCGGAGCTCTCGCGGCAGCGCTACCATTTGGCGGCGAGGCGGCGCAGGAGTTGTTACAGCCGCTCAGAGAACTCCAGGCGTCGCTGATCCAGCTCGCGGCCTTCAGCTTCAAGGAGAGCGCAGAAGGCGCAGGGCCGGAGGCCGGCTTTGTCGACATCGCCGAGGCGGCCGACGAAGTCGCCGACAGGGTCGACGCCGCGGCGATTCGGGTCGACGCCCTTGCGGCTGCCGTCGGCCGCGTGAGCTCTCTCGGAGGGGCCGGCCGCGAGCGGATCACGCTCTTCGGGGACTTACAGGATCTTCCCCGGATCATGGACAAGGTCCTAGAGCCCGTCAAGCTGATCAAGGAGAACGTCGAGACGACCGCTGATCGTCTTCGCGAGCAGGAGGAGGTCTGGTTCGACATCGCCGACGCCGCTTTCGAGGTCGCGGACGCCATCGGCGGACGCTGGGGAGACCTGCTCGGAGACCTCATCGGCGGCGTCCTCCGTCTCCGTGACGCCTGGAAGGAAGCCCGGCGGGTCGCGGCGGATCCCTTCGCCACTCGCACAGACAGGGCTCTTGCGGGCTTCGGCGTAGGCCAGGCGGCGGGCGGGCTCGTCTCCGGGCTCGGGATCTCTACAGGGGCGGGGCAGGCCGGCGGAGCACTCTCCGGCATCTTCGGCGGCCTCGGGGCGTTGACGGGTCTCCCCGGCGCGGGGATCATCGGCGGGATCATCGGCGAGCTTGTCGGTGGGCTCAACATCTTCCAGAGCGGCGGCGACGACGCGATCGAGACGTTCAAGCTCCTGAACGGGGTAATCTCCGGCACCACCCGGAAGGTGGAGGGCTCTTTGGGGCCGGCGATTTCCCAGTTCGGCCAAGCCGTTTCGCAGGGCTTCAACGCGATCATCACGAGCCTCGGCGCGACCGTGACGTCCTTGGCCGACATCGAGATCAAGCTCCGCCAGGACGGCGAGAAGGTGGTCTTCCGGCTCATCCAGGGCGGCAAGGACATCGCGGAGTTTGCCGACCAGGCCCAGGCCGTCGGGGAGGCCATCAAGCGGTTGCTCCAGCAGTCCGACATCGAGGGCCTGTCCTCGAACGTCGCCGCGGCGCTCAAGAACACGCTGGCAGCGACCTTTGAGCAGCTCGCGGCTGACCTCGCCGTGGCCCAGCTCGTCGACGCGCGCCTGATGTCCCAGGGCGAGCTCTTCCTCGCCGCCCGCGTCCGCCTGCTCCGGGAGGAGCTCCAGATCACCTCTCGGCTCGGAATCTCTCAGCAGGACGTCATTGACGGCCGGATCGCGGAGGAGAACGCCCTGAACCGCCTGGCGGAGTCGCAGGCCTTACAGCTTGCCGGGATTGACCAGACAGCCGCCGCGGGGCTCGCGCAGTTCGATGCCGCGCGGGAGCAAGCGGCCCAGACAGAGGCCTTGCAGGCGGCCTACGACGATGCGGCGGCCGCGGCGTCCGTGGCGTCCCAGGAGACGACCGGCTTCGCCATGGACCTCGGCGACCTGGCCGAGACCCTTGGCCTCTCGGACGAGCGGTTCGAGCGTCTCAGGGAGCGTTTCGACGACCTGGAGCTTGGTGGCGCCACCTTCGGCGAGGCGCTTGAGATCGTCGCCGGCGAGATCGAAGGGATCGACCTCGCGACGCTGGAACAGGCGGCCGAGGCCTTCAGCGCCGGCCAGCGCTCCGGATTCTTCTCCCGGATCGCCGAATTCACCGGCGACGCCCAGCTCGCGGCGCAGGCCCTGGAGCTCGAGCACCGGATGCGGTTGATCCAGTTCCGCCTGACCGTCCAGCAATTCGCCGCCCTGGGGCTCCTGACGCGGGCCGAGGAGAGCCGGATCCGGCTGTTGCTCGACGAGCAAGAAATCCTTGGGGCACCCACCGGCGCGCCGCCCCCCACGGGAGGGGGTCGCGCGCTACGGGGTGGCGGTGGCGGCCGGCGGCGGGCGGCCGAGGACTTCCGCCGCGCGGCCGACGAGGTTTCCCTTGCGCTCGCTGGCCTCGCCCCGGCCGAGCTCGCCCATGCCGACCGGGTCCGCCAGCTGACCGAGCGCGCCGAAGCGGGGAGTATCGGCATCGAAGAGCTCGACCGGGCGATCGAAAATCTCGCCGCCCTGGACCTGGGGAATCTCCGCGACGATGCGAGAGAGGGCCTCCGCGAGCTCGGCCAGACGGATCTCTCCAACGCCATGCGGGCGCTCCGGGAGAGCTTTGCTGTACAGCTCTCCGAAGCCCTGGCCCTGGCGGCAGACAACCCCGAGGCGTATGAGCAGGCACGGGAGGCGATCGAGAGGGGGCTCGCCGCCAGCCTGCGTGAGCTGGGCAGGGACGTCCTGGATAGCTTCGGATTCCGGATGCGGTCCATCCGGCAAGCCGGCAAGGAGGCGGTCCGGCAGATCGAGTTCCTCGCCGACCACCTCGACGAGCTTGGCCTCACCGCGGCGCAGGTCGCAACGAATGTCCGCGGCGGGATCCTGCCGGGCTTGGTGGATCTGGCAATCTCGTCGGCGCAGGCAGCCTTTGCCAGGACAGGGAGCAAGGAAGACGAGCAGCGTGTCCTGGAGCTACAGGCGGAGAAACAGGAGCTCGAGCGTAAGGCCACCCTTTTGCAGCTCAAGGTGTGGGAACAGATGCTGATCGCCGCCAACGCTCTCGACGACCAGACGCGGAGGCTGATTGCCGGGATTCGCGACGATTTGGCTGAGCCGATCGAAGTACGGATCCTGATCGACGATGAAGAAGTGGACCGGCGCCGGCCGTTCGTGCGCCGCACGGTCAGGGCCGGCGAATCCTTCCGTGGATCCAACCCACCGGCGGCCGGCGGCGGTTCTTCGCCGGCCGAAGCCCTCGGCCGCTCCCTCGCCGACATCATCCGCGAGCTCGAAGCGAACGCACGGAGCCCCCTGGAGGCGCTGCAGTTCCAGTTCTCCGAGCTCTTCGACGAGATCGCTTCGGCCGCCGGGACCGCGGCGGAGCGCCTCCAGGCCCAGGCCCTGGCGGAAGCGGAGCTCGCGCGACGCCGGCAGGAAATACAGGAGGAGATGTTCTCCGGCGTGACGTCTTTCCTCGACGAGCTCGACCGGACGGCCCGCGCGGATCTGGCGCCGCGAGGGGCCGCCATAAGCGCCAGGGAGGCATTCCGGGAAGCTTCCCGGGCGGTAGATCCCACGGACCAAGCAAGCGTCGACGCAGCCCTCAGGGCCGCCATGGAGTACAGAGAGCTCCTCGTCAACTACAACCGCCTGATCGGCGGCGGCGAGCGTTCGGCCTTGGTGCGAAGCGTAGAGGACCAGATCAGGCAGCTTCTCGGAAGCATCGTGCCGCCGCCGCTGCCGCCGCCTGGTGCGGCAGGGCTCCCGGGGGTCGGCGGTTCTGACCTTTCCGATTTGCCTCCGGCCTCCGCCCCGCTCGCCCCAGCGGGCGGCGCTGGCGGCGGGGGCGGCGGGGGCCTGAGCCTCCAACAGACGAACCAGATCCTCGAGCTCATCCGGCTGGGGCAGGACGGCGCCAACGTGCGGGAGCGGCAATTCCAGACGGCTACCCTCGCCCACCAGGCGGCTGCGCAAACCGCGTTCGATCAGTTCGCGGCTCATGCGTCCGGGGGGGCGGGGTTTTGAGAGGCTACAGCGCTCTCGGCATCGCCGCATTCCTCCTCGCCGGGCGTCGCCAGGGCCAGGAGCAGGTTGTCCGCGAGGTCGACGGCGTCGAGAGCGAGCCTTCCGCGGTCTTCGGGCTCTGCGGGAATCCCCTCATGCCGCACGTGGTCGCGGAGAAGCTCTCGCGTCAGGATGTTCCTGTCCGTTCCGGAGATCGACAGAACGTGCCGCAGATTGTTGATTTCGTGGATTTTTGGCCCGCCGGGCTCGAGCTTCTTGCGCGGCATCGCTCATTCCTCCGGCCAGCGCTGGACGTGCGCCCTGACGGCCTCCCGCTGGGCTTGGCGGGCGTCGCGGATGGCGGTTTCGAGGCGCCCGGTATCGGCATCGGCAGGGGCCGCAATCCGCGCGACGAGCACCCGCTCTACTCTCACCGCCAGCGCGCCGAGCTCGCGGAGAGAGGACAACCGGGGACCGGCGAAGGCGGCCACGATCATCGCTACGGGTTCCTCCTCGTCGTCGAGGAGGACGTCGATCACCGGGACTACGGCCGACGCGATCAGGCCGATCCCCACATCCGCCAGGGCATCGTCAAGAGCGGTCATGCCGCCACCGAGGAGTCGATTTCTCAGTTCGTAGAACGGCGCTCTTGCCATCGTTCAGTCCTCCTCCTTCAGCTCGGGCAGGACCGCGGGGTTGGGGAAGCGGCGGCGGTACTCGGTGATGGCGGCTTCGAGCTCCCGGCCGAACGCGAACCCCGCTTCGCTCTCCAGCGTGAGCTCCCCGATCTTCACCAGCGCCGGCACGATCTCCGCCAGGTTATGCCCTGCCGCCGGGTCGTCGTCGAGGATGTAGGCCCGGAAGGCTTCGATGGCCTCGTCCTCTTCGTCCGTGATGCACACGGGCGCGTCGTCGATCAGAACCAACAAGAGCCGCAGGTGCTCCAGCGTGGGGGCCGGCCGGGGCTCTCCCCCCCGCTTCGCCGCCTCTTTTTTCGCTGCCCGGCGCTCGTTAATTTTTGCGGCAGCTTCGATCGCTCTGGGGGCTCGGCGCGTCAGTTCCTCGTGTGCTCCGTCATGAACGACGGTACCCGGCTCCCTGACCTCGAACGCCTCGCCGCCGGGGAGGCGCGCCCAGAGCTTGCCGGCTTGATCGAACCAGGCATGGGTTTTCGAGACCCCGGGCCCGGATGCGTCGACGGACACCAGGCCCGGACAGCCGGATTCGACCGGCTCTTCGGCGAGCCGGTGCGTGCCGGAGCCGTCGAAGCGGTCGACGGTGCTCTTCACGGGACCGAAGGTGATTCGCCGTGTCGTGTCGTCGGCCATCTCTCAGCCCTCTCTTCGGTCGATGATCGCGTCGGCCAGGCGGTTGGCCTCTCTCGTGGCGGTGATGGAAGCGGCCCCAGGGTCGTGACCGGCCGCGGTGGCCTCATCGACGAGGCCGCGGTCGCGGCTCCAGCGCCGGCCCTCCACCACGACCCAGCCGACCTCGGCGTAGTCTGCAAGGGCCGCCCCCGACGACCACCCATGGTGGTCGTCGAAGGCTTTGACCGCGGCGGCTGCCTCCGTGTCGCCCGCTTCCAGGTCGTCGCGGTCTTCGGTCCCGGTCCAGGCCCGGAAGGCGTCGAGGGCTTCGACCTCGGCCGGGTGCGATGCCGGCGTCCCGAAGGACGGGCCGCCCTCGGCCATATATGCCACGGTGCGCAGCTGCGCCGGCGTGGGCGTCGGGGCCTCGGTCGCGAGCCCGAAGACGAGAGCGCCGCCCGCGGCGTCCTCCGGGGTCTCTCCGGGTGGCTCGGGGGCGATTGCCATCGCCGACGCGCCGCGGGCGAGGACCCCCAGGGCCTTCTTGTGGTTCTCTGCGATCGTCCAGACTTGAACACGGGCCAGCCGCAGCAGCGTCTCGAGGAGAAACGTGGGCGGCGGACCGAGGCAAACCTCTGCCATCCTCACGGCGTCCGTGTCGGCGTCCATCGCCGACGCTTCTTTGGCGAGTTCGATGACCAGAGGCAGGATACGGGCGAGGTCAGCGGCGAAGGCTTCTTCCGGGTCTGTGGTAGTGTGTCTCTCAGCCATGCGGGGGTTACTCCCGTGTTGGTTAGGTGGGCGACCCGGAGTCACGGCCGGGCACCCGCCGAGTATACCGCGGCGGGCGCGGGGAAGCAAGGGAGCGAGATGATACCGCGAGATCCAGAAGCAGAAGGACGCGTCTTGGAGAAGGTTGAGGAATTTCTTGCCGTCCGCCGCGTCGACTTGCGAGAAGCCCGATGCCGCCAGGGCGGATCGTGGGAAGGCGACGCCGCGCTCGTCGAGGAGATCAAGAAGGAGATGCGATGCCGGTAGTCGAGTTCAAGGGAAAGTTCGTGGTCGACGGCGTCGACCTGACGCCCTTCGTCAACCGCGTGGACCTGGCGTCGCTGCAAGACCCCGAGCCCTTCACCGTGCCGTCGCCGATTTCCATAGAGCTGCGGCCCCTTACGCAGCCGGATGTCCTCCGCCCTTGGGATCTTTGGAGCGGGAAGCCGCGCTGGATTCCGCGGGTCCTGTGGCGCTTGGTCTCGCGGTTTCGGCAAAGAAAGCTCGCAGCCTCAGGGGGCGTAAAATGCCTCCGCTGAACCTTGCCCGAGAGGCGATCCTCGTCCGTGGCGCGGTGAGCAACGCCGGGAAAGTCTTCCGTGGAGCCGTCAGGGCGATTGACCCCGCGGATCAGGCGAGCGTCGACGGCGCTCTCGCGGCGGCGCTGGAGTACCAGAACGCCGCCGCCGTATGGAATGCGCTCCTGGGCCTCCGGGACCGCTCCATCTTTGTCCGGGACGTGGCCGAGCAGGTCCGGAATCTTCTCGCCGAGGCCGTGGAGGAGCACGCGTGACCGCCCTGATCCCCACGCGCCCCGTCATCGGACGGTGCCTGCCGTTCGTAACGGCGGACAGCATCGTTGCGCACCTGGCGGGCGATGCCGGCGGCGGGCTCCCGCTTGCGAACATCCTCAGCCCGCTGATCATGCTCCACGGGAGGACCGCAGACGCCGCCGACCCTGGCGGCTTTGAGTTCCGCCTCGGGGCCGAGGTCCAGGCATTCGCCTTCGAGGTCGCCAACACAGGGGCCAACGCGGGCGAGGACGTCCGCTGGCTTGTGGACAACGCGACGCCGTTCGTCGCCGCCAACACCCTGGACAGTGGCTCTCCCTGGCCACAGCGCCGAGAGGACGTCTGGACCTCCGGCGGTCTCCAGATCCAAGTCCCTCAGCGACCCAACGTCCTCCTCGGCTTCGACGACTTCTCAGGGGGTGTGGGCCCCACCCCGGCGGCCGTGCCAGATGTCGCCACGATCGCCTGCCGCTCCGGCCGGATCGAGTTCTCGTCCGCCGCAGGGAGCCGCACCTTCTGGGAAGCGTCCTTCCTCGGGATCGGGGTGGACGGCCGCCGCCTGCCCGAGGTCGAGTTCCCCGGGGACGCGCCGTCCCTGCCGATCGAGACGGTCGAGCTCCGCGAGGGTACGGGCCACAAGTGGTCGATGAGCTGGGCTCACATGACGACCGCGGACGTTGACCACATAGACTTCCTCTGGGACACGTCCGGTTACGGCTCCTTCCCAATCTTCTTCTTTCCCGCGGCTGGCCAGCGGGACACGTCCGGGCTCATCACGGAGGCGAACCAGCGCCCGGCGCTCCGCGGCGGGCTGGCGCGGATGCTGGAGTGGTCCAGGACAGAGAGTCGCCCCACCGTCGTCGACGGCGTAGAGACCCGCGAGGTCTCCGCCACCCTGTCCTGTGAGACCTGGCAGGAGGTGAAAAGTGGGGGGGCTTGACGTCTTAGAGGCAGCCGCTGAGCTATTCCTCTACGGGCTAATGATCACCATCGCCCTCGGGCTTGGCGCTGGGCTTGCTCGTCTCGCGTTCTTTCTGGTAACCCTGGATAAACGTCATGGCGGGTAACCTCTCAGCCCTCTTCCTCGTCCTGCACCTTGTCGACTCGGCGGGGACGGATGTTCTCGTCTCGACCGAGTCCGGCGTCTCCGCGTCCACCGATGTCCCGGCCTCGGTGCCCTACAGGCCGCTCCTCAGGCGCGGCACGCGCCCGGTGGACTGGAAGGCCGTGAGGACCGACCAGACGGGCGACGGCGGGCGCCCCGAGGGCTGGATTGATCCGGGCGGCGTGGTGGCCCACGGCGCCTACACCTTCAACGTCGCCAACCCGCGCGACCCGAGGGACGACACCCGGCCCCTCGACGACCTGGTCGGCCTGGACTTTCGCCGGCAACCAGCGACCTGGCACGCATGCGCCTGGATCCTCGACCCGGCCACCGGCGCCTACTCGGTGCCGGACCTGGCGGACTGTGAGATCGTGGGCCGCGGCACCGTGAACGATGCTCAGTTTCAAGAGGACTCGTGGATCATCAGAATTCGCGAGCAGACCTCAGAGGGTTTGAACGTTCCCGCTTCTCCCGTAGTGCTTGCGGGGTTGGGCACCGGCATACGAATTCAAACACCTTCTGTGGAACCCGGTGCCAAAATAACACGCGCGGACCAAGCCAGTCTACGAACAACCGGCGACCAATGGTTCGCCTTAGTCCTTTATCAGGAAGTTGGCGTTACGATTACGCCGTTCGTGGTATTTAGTTCTCCTCTTTTCCGTCTTCAAATACAGACAAATGCCTACCGGCTCCAGTTGTTGAATGCCGGCGGCCAGTGGGTTACGATCGGCACGCCCACCGGCATCCCGGCCACGCTAGATACCATCGGACTTCTTGTCAACTATAACGCTTCGACGGAGACGGGAGAAGCGTTCGTGGATGGCGTCTCCCAGGGCACGACGACGCTAGTCGAGCCCCCCGGGGGGCTTAATAGTACCGCGACCGGAGACGCCATCTTACAGAACGGTGGTATCGATGGCACACCGCGAGATATCGTCTGGCTCGCAGCGCGCCACGGGACGCGAAACCTTGCCGCGAGCGAGGTTTTCGAGCGCTCGAGAACAGCGTTCGACATTCGCAACGAGACGAGCTTGACAATGGCCATGGAGTTTCTCGAAGGGGTGGGAGACATCACCGCCGACAGCGTGGTTATCGCCGGAACCGCCGGGGCTTCAGGTGTGCTTAGTTCATTTCTAGACACGGATGCGGCATGGATCGCGTCGGATAGCGGTGAGGCTTCTGCTGTCAATAGCCGGCCCCCGGTGGTAATCGGCAGGCCGTTTGACGCCCGTACCATTACAATCAATGTGGCTTTCCAGGACTATTCTATCGGCTACGACGGTAGGGCGGAGGTTAAGACGGCCCTGTGGGTTGCCGCCGACGGCGGGCGCCTGAAGCCCCTATTCTCCGCTTCCGATACCGTTACCTTTGTAGCGGCCACGCGGACCCTAGAGGATGTAACTTTGCTTAATTGGCCAGCGGTAGGACAGCAGCTAGACTGGAGTACTGGCCTTAACGCGGGCACTTTGACCGTGGAGCAGGTCGTCCTCGATCCGGTGACCAGTGATCCGACTTTCGGCGCTTCCACAGGCTCTATTATCGTAGAGGAGTCTATATCCTCGGAGACGATTGCTGGCACCCTTTCGAGCATCGCGGGCGACGAAGACTGGATCGTAGCGGCGGACATACCGGTCCCGGGCTATCCCGTCCAGGTTCGCCTCTTCACCCGGACGGACCGCGTCGTCCTTACCCCTGTCGGCTCGACGAGCGACTCTTCTTTACGGCTGGCCTCTACTTTCCTCGAATTTCTGGGTCCTACTACTGCCCCCACGGAGGTAAACCTAAGGAGCTTGAACCTAGCGTCGACGGGATGGCAGGGAGCCGGCAACGAGAATTCCCGCGTCTACTTGGAAAGCTTGGCCCGCTCGACGTTGTCGACCGACGACTCGCCGAGCGTCGTCTGCAGGGCGCTATCGGATGGTGCCTGGAACGTACGCGGCTTTGACAGAACTCCTACGTCACCCTCGCTCACGTGGAACGAGGACAGAATCCGCACGGCTTCGGAAATCTCGCCTTCTCGGACCTTCGACGCAGTGCGCATGCGCTATGCCAGGCGCTGGGGATTTGAGACATCGGACGTGGCGGCCTTACCACCGGACACATTCCAGGACCGGTACTCCGCCGAGATCGGATCCGAATTCCGCGAGGTCACATCCGGCACGGGCCGCGAGTTGATCCGGGAGGTCTTTTTACTGGAAACGCCGGACGCGCAGGCCGCAGCAGACGCCTTACAGGACATCATATCGAATGGCGTACTGTATAAGCTAGAGCTCTACGGCCCCCTTCCCAAGCCAGAGGTCTCATCCGTAGCGTTCGACGAAGTGACGGTCACCTGGCCTGCGCATCCGTTCCTGGCCTCGGGGCGCGTCGGAACGCTGGCCGGGCTGGATGTTCACCCTGACACCTTCGCCGCAACGGCACTTGTGCTGTTCATAGGACCTTGAGAAATGGCCCGTAACACAACGCTGCGGCAGATCTTCGCGGGTACCTTTGGAACCCTCACGCGAAAGGTATGGGTCGGATTAAAGGGTCTCATAATCGGCTCTGACGGATCCGAAGCGCCCCGGGCTTCTTTGCACACGGTACAGGGCGGAACGCCGCACACGCCGAGCTTTGAGCCGGGCCTGCTCGTGCAAAACGATTCATCGGCAGGTAGCGCCGTCAGCATCATGCTACACTCCGGGACGACCGGGAACAGCCAAATCGCTTTCGGTAGCGATACGGACGACGACGCCGGACTGATCATCTACAGGCCAAGCCAGGATGACCTGAGATTTCGCACGAGTAATACCAATCGGCTTACAATACACTCCAACGGCGACCACTCAATCAAGACCGCCAGCGCGTTCGGTGACTTGACGGTAGGAGGAGGCGGCATCCTTGCCATAAAGGAGGGCGTGGAGCCCGGTGCTAATAGCGGCTTTGGCAAAATCTGGCCCGTGGCGGACGGGACCTTATGGTTTCAGGACCCTGCACAGGGAGATCCGCATTTGATCGTTGGTCCGGCATATCAAATCTTGCGCTTCCACGGAATCGCGGACCATACCCTAACGATCGCAACGCAAGCGCAGATGATAAAGTTCGACGGTACGAACGCCGTTGGCCTCGGTGACGAGTTCGGCCACATTACCGGGTCCACCTCGACCGATGAGCTGACGGTCGGTTCCGCTGACGGCATTTATGACCTTGGTTGGTTCGCTTCTCTATCGGCGCAAGGCGGTGCGTCCCGAGAGGTTATTCTCAACCTCGGGGTCGAGCTGGCCACCGCGATCGCGGTTACCGGGGCAACGGGCAGCGGCACAAGTCCGATCGTGTTAACGATCGCTGGATTGTTAGGTTCTGACGGTCTTTTGATAGAGATTGTGGGCGTAGGGGGCAACACTGCCGCAAACGGGAGCTGGATAATCAACGCCAGTACATCTACCACGATCGAGCTGTATAGCTTAAACCGAGTGGCCTCTACGGGCAACGGTACCTATACGGCTGATACTGGAGAACTCAACATATACTACCCCAGCTTCAACCTGGCGCATACCGAGATATCTCAAAACGACTTGCTGCTAAACGGCGGCGGATCCACCGGCGGCGGCGTACATTTGAACGAGGGCGACAAGGTGGCATTGTATGCGAGCAACCTTGACGGGGACCAGGCTTTGGATTTTGCTCAAGCCGTGTTCGGGATTCGCAGAATCTCGGGGCCGCGTTCCGGCGTGGTGCCCCTAGTCTTTTAAAGAAAGGTAGATCGAAAGATGACCATAGTCAACGTACCAGGATTCGGAACAGTCAGCGTGAGACTCAGCGCTGGCCACCCAGAAGAAACCAACGGACGGTGGCGCGGCGACGACACCCCATACACGGTTCTCACCGTGGCCGGGAAAGATGTGGGCGCCGCAGGGGACTACGTCTTTTCCTCCGGGAAAGGGACCGACACAGAAAAAGCGTGGCGGGCAGGCCCCGTCGGGACGAGAACCGACCCGGCAATGCCGGGAACCCCAACCGAGATGCGCGCCATCGAGACGGCGGTGCTGGCTGCCTTCGAGACTGATCTGGGAGAAGGCTCGCCGGAAATGCTCAAGTCGGAAGAGGAGGGTAGGCAGAACGAAGTGGGCCGGCTCCGTCGGCAAGTCGAATCCATGGGCGAGAGCGTTCAGAAAAAGAAGCGGAAGATTCGCGACCTGGAGGGGGAATAGCGATGAGTCTTTACATACCGGTGGCCGGACTATTCATCGTAACATTCATTCACTGGCACCAGCTGCGCCTATTACGCCGCGAGCTGGAAGAGGCGCGCGAGGAAATCCGCGCCGTGGCCAGACAGGCTTCCAGGATCGACGCCAGGACCGAACATCTGGTCGAGATCACCGACAGGGATACGGGTTTCTGATGACTCTCATGGAAGGGCTCATGGTAGCCCATATTGTAGTGGGCGGCATTCTCGTTATCCCAAGCCTCGGCGTGGTGATTTACAGAACGGGGCGGGCGGCAGAGGTTCTCGAACGGACCGAACGTCGTGTCGAGGAGCACAGCGACCAGTTAAAGTTGTCTGACATTTCTATGCTGAGAATGACACAGGCAGTGGAGGACATGGCGGGCCGCTTAGGCAAAATTGAGGAAAGGCTAGAGACGTGATGACAGAAGCCAGAGAAATTCACGAGACCCGGCAAACCATGGAGGTGGTGAGAACCCAGCTTTGGTTTTCTTTGATCCTCAACGTCATCATGTTGACGTTAACGATCGTTCTCCTTTACGCTGTACACGAGGGCCGCCAAAGAACCTACAACCTGGAGATCCGCTTCGGTACTCTAAGGTCAAACCAGAAGGTCCTCCTTGACCGCACCGGCACCGAGGGAGAGGAACTGTCACCATTACCCCCGCGAGGTGAAAAATGAAAGACCAACACAGAGATCCGCCAGATCCGAACGATGACGATGACGATGACGACGCCGTGACGGGCGGCGGCTAGCGTCTCCGTGACACCAACCGAAAGGAAAGGAGGACCGTCGCAAGAAGCTACGACACCCATTCACACCGAGTCCCCGGCCGGTCTACGGACCGGCCGGGATCGTGTAGGAGCTGATCGCGTCGGCGATCTCGCTAAGGCCGCTGGCTACAAAGAGGCCAGCAAACAAAATGCAGAGGGACAGGAATAAAAAGGAGACGAGCGCGTCCACGGAGAGGTCGACCACGGTCTTCTTTTCGTCGCTCATGGCGTATCCTCCTCGTTGCCGTACCCCTCTGCAAGCCTCATCACCCCCCGGATCTTCTTCGCAGCGCGACGTGCCGCAGCCTTGTTCACGCCTAAGCTCTTACAGACGAGAGGGTTTATGCCGCCAAGCTCGTCGGTGAACCGCCTGGGGCGTAGCAGGAGCAGGCTTCGGGCTTCCAGCTCCGTAAACTCGATTCCGAAGCGAACGGAAGGAAGTTTCGTGTCACTCATCGCCAGCCCCTTCCGGCCAGACCAGCTTGACCGTGGCGTCGGCCGGGATCGAGATCTCCAGGACAGTCGAGTAGTCCTCGAAGCGCCAGTGCATCGGCCAGCAGGGCAGGAGGTCGTCGTCTTCTATTGGTGCGATGCCGATCGACCAGAGGCAGCGTATACCGTAGACTCCCGTGATCGCCATTCGCGAGGTAGGGGCGGGGTCGGGGTGCTCGTGCCCCATGTTGCACGTCTTGAGGGCAACGGCCTCGACGTGGAGCGTCCTGACGGACCCTGTCGCACAGTCGTCGTGGTCGTTCTCTCCTCGTTGACCGGGATAGTCCCATTGGAAGGTGTCGTCACCGGCACCGCGGACGGTGAGGGTTTTCGTGCTAGGCTTGTCGGACATCTGCTGACCTCCTGTGTCAGTGGGTGGGGCGGGCCGGGGTCACGATCCCTGGCTCGCCCTCCGATCCTACCACACAATCAAAGAAAAAGCGGGGAAGCTGGCCCCGGCCTGTGATAAGCTCTCCGCATGAGCTCCCGCACGTGCATGGTCGCCGCCCTCGAAGTCCTCCGCGAGACGGAGAACGATGGGGTTATGTGGGGCGACGCAGGGCTTCTTGACGCCATCTTCGAGCGCTGGGCTGGTGAACAAGGTGTCCACCCCCTCGACCGGTGGCGGCGGGTCCTGAACGCCCTGGGCGCCGCCGTGAGCCGCGGCGACCCCAGGATGACAAAACGCGTGATCACCGTCGCCGGTCGTCCGGCGCGGGTTTTCTCCCTTGCCTTCGTCTGTCGACCGCGACCGAATCGGTGAGGTGGAGCAGCGCCGGCCGGACGAAGGGTTTGGGGCACACGCCGAGACGAAAAACCGCCGAGGCGGCGTTCTCGCCACCGCCCCGGCGTAGAGGAGACGTGGGAAGCGTCTCGCGAGTGACTTGTCAGGCGCCCTTCCTGTGCGGCGCCTTCCGGCGCGCCCGCAGCCTCGACAGGGCAAGCAGCAGCCCCGCGATCCAGCCGCAGATCGTCTGCGGCTGGTCCGGGACGGGGTGGGTGCGGCTGGCGTTCATCGGCCGAAGGACCCCAGATACTCAAAGGCGTCACCGAGCCTCTCGGCGGCCCGCTCGGCCCTGCGCCACGCATCGGACCGCTTTTCCCCGGGAGTCCGCGGAAGCCTTCCGATCCGGTCGACCAGGGGCCGCCCCCGCGACAGCGGCCACAGGACCCCAAGGAAGAAGACGACAAGCCCAAGGGCGAACGTCGGCAACGGACCGCCCGACGGCATCAGCGGCCAGAAGTCAAAGGCTCCCTCGCCGTGAGCGAGCCGAACCATGTAGCGAGTCCAGCACGCCAGGTAGATGCCGCTCGAGCTTGCGGCGAGGAGGAATCTCATGACGCGGTGACCTCCATCTCGTGCTCATCCTTGCCGGGTCCGGCGAAGCACTTGGTCCGGATGTAGGTTCCGATTTGGGACCCGTCTTCGGCGAGAAGGATCCCGTGCTGCGCCCACCCGATTTTCTTTCCCCGGAAGCTCATGTGCCGCGGGACCTTGGTTCCCTTCCAGGACAGGGTCTCCCTACTCCACGGCTTCGCCGCCTCTTCGATCTTGTCGAGCAGGGTTGCGACCCTCAAGTCCGTCGAGAACCGGTTGTCGGTGATCATGGGGCCGCCTCGTCGACGCAGACGTAGCTCGATGAGTGCCGGAAGGTGCCGTCGTCGCGCCGCTCCACCCGGTAGAGCAGGAGGTGGTGGCCGCTCGGGCAGTCCGGCACGTCGCAGGCGGCCAGCGTCTCCGGGGCGGCGCTCGCGGGGGCAGCGCTCGCGGGGGTGGCGATTCGCAAATGCGAGCGCGCCTCATACAAAGCGCTGCACGCGCTGACGAAGATCGCCGCGGCAAGTAGCGCGACGAGGCCCCGGATGGTAACGGCCTCCCTCTTCATGGCGTCACCCCGCCCGCGATGCCCTGTGCCTCTCTGATCTTGTTGAGCCCCGCGTGGGCAAGACTCTCAGCCAGCTGCATAAGCTCTCCGTCCGCCACCAGGTTCATCCTGATGAGGCCGTCTACCGCCAGAAAGAGGGCCGCTGCTCCTGGCCTTCCCGCAAGCTCGAGTGCGTCCGGTACCTGGGCCAGAGTCGCATTATCCCGCACGCTCATGGCGCCACCCCGTCGGTGGGGAAGCCCCGCACCTCGAAGTCGCGCCAGGTAGCGCCGGGGCGAAACGGCGTCTCGTTGCCGGCCTCGTTGCCCGTGTGTCCGAAGCGGGCGAAGACCCCGTGATGGGCGAGTGGGGGTCCGTCGGGGGTTTCGACGGTGACGCGGCGCTCCTCGCCGTCGGGGCCGACCACCAGGACCGAAACGCGTTGCTGCTCGACGCCGAGGAGGACGTGGTAGGCGCCCTCCGGCACAGCGCGCCCGAGCTCCGCCGACTTCTTCAGCTGCTCGCCGCGCCGCGGCACGCCGCGCATCGAGCCGAGCTGTAGAGACCAGTTGCCGTTCTTCTCCTTGAACTGGAGGTAGGCCACCGTCTCGTTCCAGGGCCTGACGAGCTTGGTGGACTGCCAGTCCAGGCTGTAGAGCCGGACCCCGGGACCCGGCGGCGCGAAGACCTCCGGGCTGAGCTCGACGGTGAAGGAGACCTCGAGCTCCTCGTAGGTGGTCGTCTCGGCGAGCGGGAACCAGAGGTCGACCGAGGGCTCGCCGACGGTCGAGGTGAAGGCCGGCCACGTCGCGAGGAGGTCCCCCCCGTCCGGCGGCTCCGCCTCGCAGTACAGCGCGGCGTCCCCGCAGAGCTCGCAGAGTCCTTCGAGCAGGTCGTCGGGGTCCTGCGCTCCGGCCGGAGGGGCCAGGAGCACCGTCAGGCCGAACGCGAGCGCCGCGAGAAAGAGCGCAAGGACGGCCCAAAAGGTGACCCGCCACGCGAGCCCGCGAGACGCTAGCCCCGGGGTCTTGCCGTCGAGCGCTTCGTCGAAGCCGAGCGGCGGCCTTTGCCCGAAGAGGGGGCCCTCTTCGTAGGACGTGAAAAGCTGTGGGGTTGGTTTCATGCTGTCCTCCTTTGTTTACGGAGCGTTAGGCGTTCTCTGACTCTGGCGGCAAGAAGGGTGCGAGGGCATCTCGGAGAGCTTCTGCGGCAGCGACGCCGCGTTGCTCGTCGTCGCCGTGGGGAACCAGGGTGTAGACGGCGGCGTCCAGAACTTCGCAGAGTGCGCGCCGTGCGTCGGCGGGGACGGCAAGGGCCGCGGTGCGCCACTCGGCGGGACGGATCGCCCATGTCGTCCCTGCTTCCACGTCAGCCCTCCTCGACCGTCAGCCGGCCGAACCGCACCTTGGCGCTCGTGCCCGCCGCGGTGATTTGAATCACAGCTTCGCGGGTCGTGTCGTCGATGCCCGTCACGGCGCCATACTGCCAGCCCTTGTCGTGCCACCAGGACACGCGGCCGCCGACTCGCGGACGACCGGGCTCCGCCAGGCAGAGGACGCGCTCTGCGGCCTCCTCGGCGGTGACGTTGAGCATTTCGTCGAAGCCAAGGGGTACGAGCAGGGTTGAGCCGGCCCTGGCCGCGAGGCTCTGCCAGGAGACATCCGTCTCCGCGAGCCGCAGGCGGCCCGCCGGGTCGCGCCAGATGATCAGGGCGTTGGTGGTCATGTCAGAACTTCCTCGGGTCAACGGGCAAGATCTCGGCATGGGCGAACGGGCGGAAGCGTCGGGCTCGCGTCAAGGCGCCCTCTGCGGCACCCCGCCCGTTCCAGTGCGCTGCAAAGTCCTCCCGGAGGGTACGGGGCGGGTCGCCACCTTCTCCTCGGCAGAGCCAGCACCCCGGCTCCAGGAGGACGACGTAGCGCTCGGCGGCTTTCATCCTTCGTCCTCCCGGCAGGCTTCCTCGATCGCCGCGTCGAGTGCCGGCAGGTCGACATAGCCGCGCGGGCGCCAACCGCGAGTGCGCCAGCGGACGAGGTGATCGAGGAGCTCACGGGTTCGGCCCAAAGCCCTGTCTAGGTATTCATCCCACAAGCCCATGTCTTTCGCCTCCGGTGAGTCCGCCCGGCGCACCGCGGAGTCGATGTCCCGGAGAGTCAAAAGCACCTGGTCCAACTCAGCCATCCGCTCCCTCGCGCTCTCCGCGGGCTCCGGAAGCCGAGCACTCGGGGTCCCCGAGTGCAAACTGGTGCTCCGAGACCCTAAGGGCATCGATAGCCCGCTGGAAATCTATGGCCTTGGCGTTCCTCACCTGCCCGGCGGCCCGCGTCTTCACCGCCTCGACGAGGCCCTCCTTGTAGGCGTCCGCGACGAGCCGCGGAAGCGCAGGATCCTCGAGCGCAAGCTTGATTCCCTCTCGGATTCGAGCCGTCAGGTGGCCCTCGCGGACCGCCAAGGCGACCGCTTCCTGCAAAGGCGAATCGGCATGCTGTCGCCGGGAGAAGATTGCCCCGACCAGGGCGCTGGACAGCTCCTCGGCCGGGATGATGATCTCGACTCTGACCACGTCACTCATCGCCGGCCCCCCCCGCCGCGTCCAAAGAGGCGTAGGGCATAGCCCACTCCAGCCGTTCACAGCCTTCGGGTGAGAAGACCTGGGGCAGCACCTCCTCGGCGAGGCTTTCGGCCGCAAGACGCCTTGCCCACCGTTCCCTGAGCGCCCTCTGGCTGCGGTGCCGTGCGATGGATGATCTCCACCTAGAGAGGAGCTCTTCGAGCCACCGGGCGAAGCACTGAAGGAAGCCTTCCGCCATCCGGCTGTGATCCCCGGTGTCGAGAACCGCCAGGAAGTTCTCCTGGTCGCCCGGTGGTGCGGATTTGACGAGGAGCTGTGCCCTGGCGAAGGCGACGAAGGGCGCGAATCCTCTGAGGCTACCGTCAGCAAATCGCTGCGCGCCGTCGACGGGATGCAGTTGTATCTTCATGGCGTTTCCTCCTTCGGCGTCAAGATCCAGGTGCGGACCTGGACGATTTCGATAGGTCCTTCCTCGACGTAGTACTGCCGTGAGCCTTCATGGAGGCCCTCTTTGTCTACGGTGTACCGGCCGCGGACGGCACAGTAAAACCAGTGGTCCCGGTCGCTGCCTATGTCCGTCCTTATTCTGACGTTCATGGCTCAATCCTCTTGAATTCGATCCGCGTCACGAAGCGATTCGGATCGGGCTTGCCCGGCTTGCAGTAGAACGCGACGAATTCGGCGGGGCTCATGCCCGGGAAGCCTTCGCGCCGCACTTCCCGCGGCGTGACGTCGCCGAGACGTTCGCGGCGGACGGAGGCGATGCGGATATCAGGAAGTCGCCGCGGTGGACCGTATCGTCTGGCGTGTCCGCAAACACGGTGCCGGAGAAGCCAATCGGCTTCGCCACCCCTAAGAGTGGAACCGACCTCGTCGCAGTGGTCACAAAACCACCGAGGTCCCACCCGCGGCGACCACTCCACCGGCGTCACGACATCCCCAGCCTTGAGCTTTTGCCACCCCTCCCGCCGCGTGACGGTCTTGGAACCGTCCGCGAGCGCGGCCAGCGTCTTGGCGAAGGACATCAGCATGGCGGCCCCTCTGGGCACGCGAAGTAGAAGGCGCCGCCGCGTACCGAGAGCTGCCAGAGGAGCAGCCAGCCCAGCGAGGGCATGAGGGCGTCAACCAGGTCCTCGGCGCCCGACCACCCGCCCGTGGTGAAGCGGTAGCCAGGATTGAAATTTGCGGCGTCCTGGGCGGCATACCAGAGCTCGTCCTCTGTGCCGCAGCTCTCCATGGTGGCGTAGGTGGATGCCTCGGCGTAGACTTCAAGGATCCGGATGAGCTCGGAACCGCCGACTCTCGGCGCGTTCTCCCTCAGCGCGTCGAGCGTCTCCTCGGCCGGGTAGGCCCCGTCCTCTGTCAGTCCCTCACGGACCACGTTGATGATGTCGATATAGCTCGTCATGGTGTTTTCGCCTCCCCGTCGAGGGCCTTGATCGTGATCCCCGACATCCTCTCGATCAGGTCGAGCAGTGCGTCCACCTCGCCGGAGGCGCCGGTTCGACAGACGCGAAGGGCAAGAATCTGCTCGTCATCCAGCGATGAGCCCCCGGCACGGAAGTCTTCGATTTCGGCCAGGACCCTGGGGTCCCGGACGGGCCGATCCTCAGCGCTTCCTACCTCCTCGGCGTCCGCGTTGGACAGGAGCGCCCGGCGGGCGCCGTCCAGGAGGTCCTCGTCGACTACGAGGTAGCGATTGACCAGCGAACAGGGGTCAACCGGCACGCCCCCGGGCGTCGTGAGCACGAGATCCTCCGATTTGGCCCAGTCAAGGAACCCGGAAATCGCGGCGTGCTCTTCTTCCACCCCGGACCAATGCTCCAGGGCCTGGCGGTGCTCATCGGACAAGCGCTCGACCGCGGCCTCCATCTGCTCGCCGATCGTCATGGGCGCATCTCCTGCTGCAGCTCCGCGAACGCCTCCTGGGGCACCGCGAAGGCGAGAAGCGCCTGCCGCGGGATGCCGCGGTCTCCGTTCACGCTCGGCTGCTCGCCAGGCACGACAGGGAACCCCCCCCGGGCTCTGGCGATCCGTTTCCGCGCCAGCCATCGCCGGCAGTAGATCTTGGCGCCGCCGCGGTGGTGGACGGTGAAGAGGTCAGCCGACGACGTCCTGTCGTCGGGCGCCAGCACCAGGACGTGTCCCCTGCCGTACCTCAGCTCGACCCGATCGAAGCTGCCCAGGCCGTATCGTGCGGCCACGCCTGCGCCCACGTAGAACCCTGCCATGCCCTGATTGAGCCAGGGGCTCACGGTGTCCCGGGTGGCAGGGTAGTCGGTGATCTTTTCCATCTTTTGTACCTCCGCGCCGGCCGTGGCGCCGTTCTGCCGATGACCTTCCCACGTCCTTTTGCCCATGTCAACCCCAATCTGCCCCAGATTTCCCTTGCTTTCCCACGCGGGCTGCCATACACTCCTCCTGCCGGTGGCGATGGAGCCGCCGGACGGACCCGGAGGACCGACAACAATGGACAACAAGAGCGCCCCTTCCGGCGGGATCGGCTGCACCACCGTCCTCGCGATCGTCTTCATCGTCCTGAAGCTGACGGGTCACATCTCGTGGTCTTGGTGGTGGGTGCTGGCCCCGACGTGGATACCGGTCCTCATCGTGGCAACGGTCCTCCTCCTCGTGCTCATCATCGAAGCGGTCATGACCGTCCAGAGGACGAGATGACAGAGGACGAGCCCGACGTGGATCGAGACCTGCCGGTGGCGATGGAGTTCGAGATCATGGAAGCCGGCGGCCGGCCGCACCCGGCCCGGCACCCGGGCTGGAACAAGACCTTCTCCGTCGGCATCCGCCCCAAGGTGGCCAGCGGGCGCAAGAAGGCGGCCCGGGTGCGGATCGCCGGCCCTGTCCACAACGAGCAAGAGGTAGACCGCGAGGCGCGCAGGGTACTCGTGTCGCTAACCCGTGACGGGCCATCGGCGCGAATCGTTCCTGCGCTCCTCGTCGGCATCAGCTACACGATCACCAAGGCCGGCAAGCGCGGCGGGCTCAGGAGGGCGACATGACGGCGATCACGGACGCCTTGACGGCCGCCCACGACGCGCTGGCGTCTGCGTATGACGCGGACGAGCTTTTGGTCAAGCCTCGGGCCGGCACGGCGGCCCGCCTCGCCCGGGAAGTCCTGGGCGGCGAGTGGCCAGGCGCCGAGGGCCTGGACCTTGACGACGAGGACGAAGCGGCGGAGCGGCTGGCGGAAAAGATCGCCGCGGGTGACATTCGGCAAGGGCTGAGGAGGATGAAGTGATAGCGGGAGATGTCAACGCCTGGATCAACGAAGATGACCCGTACGGGGACTGGGCCGTAAATCTCGGCAGCGCCCTTGACCCGGGGGCGTCGCCGTTGACGATGTCTTGGGAAGAAGCCGAACGGCTCGCGGCGTGGATCACCGGCGCGACCGAGGCACGGCGGGCTCTCCGGGTCGAGGAGGAAGGTCCATGAAATTCAGATCCCCACAGCCCGAGCTAGTCCGCCAGGAAGCCCAGCGGATCGTCCGGGATCCGGGCTCGAGACCCGACCAGGTCGAGCTCGCAATCCAAGCTCTCTGGCCCGACGAGGGCCGGGATCGCGAAAGGGCGCAGAAGCTCATCGTCGCGCGCCGGGAGATCGCGGAAGAGTTCGCGCCGCCGAAACTCCTGGACCCCGGGCACGCCCGAGAGGTCGTGCGGCGATGGGGCACCGACGGCGAGCTTCGGGGCGGCGAAGGCTGGCAGGGGATACCCCCTCCCGTGCCGATGGATTCGGACCTCATCGGGACGGCGATCCGCACCCTCTGGCCCAACGAGGACGACGCGGAGGCGATGCGGGGCATCCTGCTGCCGGAGTGCGTCATGATGGCCGGGAATTCGTGGTGGTGCGCACTGTGCCACGACGCCACGGCGTGTGGCCGAGACGCGCGCCTGGTTCCCGTTCGTTCGGCTTCGAGCGTAGAGTATTCCCTGGTCACTCAACGCCGCTGGCCGACCTGCTCTGCCTGCCGGGCCCTCCTCCTGGAGTGCCGGGAGTGGATGCCGGAGTGGTCGGCCGTCGAGGGGCAGGGTGGCGAGCCATGAGAAGATCGACAGACCAGGCCACCGCCAGCGTCCCCAGGACGCCAGCCATCCGGGACGACGAAGTCCGTGACGCGCGCCAGACGATGGCCGCCAACGCCTTCGACCGCATCGACCAGGACACGACGCCCGTGAGTCGCTGGTCATCACAGCTTCGGTTCACCGAGGAGGACCCATGAAAGAGCGCAGAGGAATCGTGATCAAATTCGACTCGTCGGAAGACCGTGCCGCCTTCGACGAGATCCCGGGCGCCCGCGAGAACCTGGCCAGCCTTGGTCACATGCTCATCGAGGCAGAGGGCGATATGGGCGAGATGCCCGGTCTGATAGTTGAGGCCGAGCGAACCAGGCTCGAGGCCGAGCTGGCACGGATTGTCCAGCTGGCGGACGCACAAATTGCCGAAATCACGAAGAAGCTAGGGGACCGGGAGCTTCGGTCCCTTCCGGATCCTCCCGATGCTCCTAAGCAAGGAGCCCCGCATGAAGAGTAACCTCTGGCATGCGCTCAGGCTCAGGGCGCAGGGCGACAGCCTGGCGGAAGCTGCGGAGACGGGTACGGTACCCGTCTCCCTGCTCGACGCCGCCGAGCGTGATCCTCGGCGGAGACGCAAGCCCTTGGCGGATTTCACGGGTGGCGTGCAGCGTCTTCCGGCAGGCCGGAGCTATGGGGCTATCGGACCGCGGATCCCGGCTCTTTAATCCGGCCTAAGGCTTGACTTTTCATCACGGGCGCGCGAAGATGATCTTGTCCCGGGGCGCCACGGATGAGGGAATGTCTTCGCACTCACACCTTTCAACCCGGCGCCCTCGGGCTTGACCAAACGAGGAGACTAGCCGTGAACGTCGTGCTTTCACCGCAAAAGGTTGTAACCGTATACGAATCTTGCCTGTTCGCCGAGGGCGAAGACACGTCAGACCACGTCCCGGCCGAAGGTATCATGTCTACCGTGGGATTTCATCCTGGCCGGCTTAACGCGCACGCCGCGGAGATCGCGGCAATGCTGCTGGATCTGCCGGACGACTTTCAGGCGGACCGCGGCGGCGGGATGTCCTTCCTCAACGCCTGCATGGATCGCCATGGCCGGCAGTGGACCGGCGATCATCGGACGATGGACATGTTGCTTCAGCTAGGCATGGCGGCGGGAATGGCCAGGTGTCTTATGCCTCGCGATATGTGGGACGTCCTACCGGGCGGAATGCCATATTACGCTGTGGGCCACGAGGCCCGCGTAGGCGGGGTGGCCGTGCCCTGGTGCGATCCGCCGAAGGATTAACTACTCGGACCACTGAAACGCAAGCAAGCTAAAAGGAGAAAGCGATGGCATTTCGCAAAGCAAAGGCTCAGCAAGCGTTCCTAAAGTACGGGATCTACGGGCCTTACGGGAGCGGCAAGACGTTCACCTCTCTACTGATCGCCGAAGGCTTGGCAGGTCTCATGGGAAAGCGTGTGGCTTACGTTGACACGGAGCACGGCACCGACTTCTATGCTAAGGAGATCGAGGAAAGGGCGATCCACCCGGACGAATTCGACTTTGACCGCGTGGACACGAAAAGCCTAACGCAGGCACTTGAAGAGGTGAGAGCGATCGACCCGACGACTCATGGGGTTGTTGTCATCGACTCGATTACGCACCTCTGGGAGGCCGCTATCGAGGGCTACTCTGGAGCGCAGACCTCGGCCGGCACCATTCCCTTCCATGCATGGGGCACGATCAAGAAACCGTACAAGGAGATGATCGCGTTACTCCTCAACGGGTCCTACCACTGCATCATTGCCGGGCGCCAGAAAAACATCTTCGGGGAAGATGAGACTGGAGAGACCAGGTTGCAAGGCGTCACGATGAAGGCCGAGGGCGAGACTCCTTACGAGCCTCATATCCTGATTCGGATGATCCGCGAAGTGTCTCGAAAGCACTCTCAGCTCGCCCCGGTCTCGGCTTTCTTTGAGAAAGACCGAACGGGAATCCTGTCCGGCAAGACGATCACCCTCAGTCCGACGCAAGAGGAAGGAGAAACGTTTAAGCAGTTGGCAGAGCCCTTCCTTATCGTTCTCGGTACTGACCAGGCACAAATTGAGACGTCCGAGGAGGCCGGAAGACGCGACGCTGAGGACGCAGTCGAAAAGAAAGCTGAGATGGTTCGGACTTCTCTGGAATTGAAGGAAACCTACCTCGCAAGAATACGGCTTGCGGAAAGCTCCGAGGAGCTGAAGGCTGTTACCGATGAGCTAACTGCCGAAGTGAAAAAGGGAATGATCAAGGCTGACGTTGGCGCCTTGAGAGAATCCTTTAAGGAAAGATCTCACCATCTTTCTATAGGGGCTGCATGATGTGGCACTTTGACGACGACGAGCTCGACAGCCTGGCGGCAGAAGGACCACACGCGGGAGCGGTAATATCCGAAGCCGACCTGAAGCGGTGCAGGACCGGAGAGGCCATGGTATTGATCAAGATCACCGATCCCCAGGGTGGGCTATTGGTTTGGGATAACATCATGCTCGAAGGCCGCGGCCTGAACATCGGCATCAAGAAGCTTTCCGCGCTGGGAATCGCCACGAGATCAGCGGACAGCAACGGCTGGGATATCCCTGACGTCGAAAGTTGGACGTCCTGCCCGCCGTTTATCGTCACCCTGAAACACGAAGAATTCAACGGGAAGATGAGCGCGAAGGTCGACTTCAACGCCCCCGGATTCGGCTATGAGGCCGTTTTCGTAGATGAATCTGCGGGAGAAGGGGTCACCGATAAGCCGGCCGCGAACGATGAAGAAGACATCCCGTTCTGAACCCTCGTCGAGGGGGAAGACGCCGTGATCTTCGCCGGGTGTGGGCTAGCCTTCACATTGCCCGCCTCGCCCGCCACTTGCCGCCAGGGAGGCTTCGCGCCCGGTTGCGGGGCGGGGCGGCCCTCCGTCGCGGGGCGATCGTCCGGCACGGGGGACCTGGCGGCCTTGGGGCCGGTGGTAGGCGCCAGCCGGATCCCTGGCGGCGCCGGGCCTCTTCCTGCGACGCCTTGAGCTCGTAGAAGATGCCGGCGAGCTCCGTCACCGCCGCGACGCACGCGGCAGCTGCCTCGCCCACCTCTTTGAGAGCTTCGGCGATATCTCGTAGCGAATTCGCCACGGAGTCCGCCGGGTCGAGCGCCAACGCCTGGAGAATCCGGGCGTTGCAATTTTCCCACCCTATCGCCCCGAACGAGGCCGTGTAGAAGTGCTCGGTGGGAACGCGGGAGAAGACCGTCATTGCGAAGACGCTCTCTCTTGCCCGGACCCTGAGTCTGCGCCGGGCGCCCCGCCTCGCCCCGGCGCTCCCGGTCCGGTCCGTCCCTCCGTGTCGTATCATGGTGTCAAGGCCCATCGTCCGCGAGCCCCAGCGCTGTAAGTACTGCCCTGCGGGCGCCGTTTCGGCCTTGGGTGCGCCCGCGCGCCAACATCCCTTGGCCATGATCGTACATCGCCCAAATCTGTTGATTAGTCCATGCGTCGGTGACGACGAAGAGGGCGAAGTCGCCGGCCCTATCCCAGACGAGGACTTCTCCCGACGCGTCTCTCCGGATCTGGAGCTCTTTGTCGTCCTCGTCACGGGTCAAGGTTTCGCTCATCGCGGCACGCCCCGGCAGTGCAGCCCGTGGTCCGCGGCGCCGCCCGGGACGATCACCTCGCGCTCGACCCCGGTACAGTCGCGGACGATCACGGTGGCGGCCTCGAGGCGAGCCCGGACCAGGACCTCGAAGGTGGCCACCGCGGCCCGGATCGTCTCGGCGTCGGAGGCGAAGCCGCCATCGTCCCTGAGGAGGGCGAGCCGCCGGTCGACCTCGTCGGAGAGGAAGACGTGGAGCCGGCGACTCACGCGGGCTCCGGTGGTTTCGGTGGCCACGCGAGACCGAAGTCCCGTCGCTTGATCTTAACCATCCGGCCGTCCGGGTGCCACCAGACGATCCCTTCGTGCTCTAGATGGCGAACGAGGTAGGCCCTGAGCAGGTCGAACTCCCGCGGAGGCTCTGGGGATCGCCAGAGGTCGAAGCTCTGGCCGTGGCCCCAAAGGGCGTGCCCTGCGAGCTGGTACGGGTTGCCTTGAACTTTCGGCCCCACCAGCTCGTAGGTGCCGCGAGCGATGAAGGCTCCCTCTGTGGCGATCTTGTCGCGATCCCGCAGCCACTCCAGGCCCTCCCGGTGCCAACGGTGCTCCGGCCCGTCGCCGACGGGAACCCAGCCCGGCCAGTGCCCCGTCTGGCGATCCGGAGACTCCTGGGCACGTTCCCAGCCGTGCGGGGCGGACTTGTAGGCGGCGAGGATGCCGTCTTCGCCGGTGGCGCCGCGGCGGCGCTTCCGATCGTACCGCGCCCAGAGGATGCCCTCGTGGATCCGACAGCACGTCCCGTCGATCTTCACCGTTGCCCGGCCCTCGCCAGCGGTGACCCACTCGCCGCCCTCGACGACCTCGTCGTAGACCAGCCGGGCGCCGTCGTAGTCGCGCCTGAACAGGGAGGGAATCTTCTTCATTGGGCCTCCTCAGCTTGCCGCCGGTCCATCCCGGCGGCGTGCCCAGCATACACACTCAGTGGGCCGAGGCCAACACGCCGGAGAGACGGTCCGAGGAGGGGCGCAGGAGGTCTGGGCGGCCCCGCCGGCGGTGACGTTCTCCATCGTCGTCTCTCCTCGTGAGGCCCGCGGTTGCTCTGCTCCATCCATCGCGCACGGCTCGGGCACGCACCGGGAAGTCTTGAACTTCCCCTCCATCGGCAGATCTTGTCATACATCTTAGAAGAAGTCGAGGGCCGCTAGGTCAAGCGGTCAAGCGGCCGGGATCTGCGCCCAGGTGCGCCGCTGGATGACGCCGTAGATGGTCTTCAGACAGACGCCCGCCCCGGCCCTTGCCGGGCGCACCGGGCGGAGGTTCGCCGCCTTTGGTGAACCTCATCCTTCCACGCCCTTGGCGGGCCTGTTGAAGCCCTCCGCCCCGGCCAGAGACCGCCTGGCCGTACGCTCCTCGTCCGCCGATATGGCGTCCTGGACGCCGCCGAGAGCTCGCTCGTTGAGGGGCGAGGCGTAGGCGCCAAGCTGGAACGACCGCAGCCGATCCTCGAGGATCGCCAGGAGCTGGGCGTGCTGTACGCCGTTGACGCCCCCTTCTCCGACGGGACCGTTCTGGAACGAGACGTGGACGAGGACTTCTCCTTCGCCGTTGGACACCTGGTACTGGTGGCAGGCGTTGCCCTGGCCAGGCGGGTCGGTCGCGCTGGTTACGAGGCCGTTCGAATCGAGGTGAATTTGGCGCATCATTTCTCCGTTGGTCCGATCGGGACCGGGAAGGTCTTCGCCCAGTAGGGACGAGACCTCGACATCGAGAAGCCTACCACGGACGACGAGCGCCCCGCAAGGCGCGGGGCACTCGAAGATGTCCAACCTGAAGAGTCGCTGATCGGGCTGGCAAGCCCGGGGTCGTCCCAGCCTCAACGACCCGAAGAGCGTAGCACGACGGCAGGGCGGGGTCAAGCGAGCCGGTCCCACCGATGGAAGCGAAGGAGCTCAGGACGCTTTTGAGCGCCGATACTCGAGCGCAAGGGCGGCGATGTCGGCCCTGGCCCGATCGTGGATCAACCGGGCGTGGAAAAGTCGGCGCGCCTCATTCTCAGTGTTCTGTACAGCCTGCCGGCGCAGACGCTCGATCAGGCGACGCCGTATCTCATCCGCCAGAGCCTGGCTGATCTTGGTGCAGCTCATCCAAGGAGCGTAGCGCAACGGCGAGCGCCCCGCAAGGGCGGGGCTCTGATGACCGGAGGGCCCTGGGGATTGGCAGGCCCTCCCCGGCAGGCTCGTTGCGGTTCCCTCGGTCCGGGCCAGACCTCGGAGCGGTAGGGCGCCGCGCCGCGTTCGTTCTCCCGAACCGCTTCGCGGGATGGGCCGAACTACCCGCCGCCAGGGCCTGCGCGGAGGCGGTTCCTGACGGTTTAAGAGGCCGTGATGCCGCCGATTGGCCCGCCCTGTGATCACAGGTCCCGCTTCCCGAGAGCTTCCGTCTCCCATCCAAAGGCGCCTGCCGAGTCGAACGGCGGAGGCGGGCGCTCTCGTCGGTGGCGGGCCAACCGGGGACACCCCGACCCGAAGAGCCTACTCCAAAAGCGAGCGCCGCGCAAGTCATGGGAGGGAAGGCGACAGGCGCGGCGCTCTGATGGTCTCGGACCTGGATCGAGGCCCGGTTTGGAGAAGCGTAGCAGGCACGGCGGCCGGCGTCAATTGAGAATCTCCCGTAGCGGGGCGGGGGCGGCCGACAAGACCTCCAGCCTTCGCAAGCACGACGCCGCGAGCCGTTCCGCTACTTGGACCAGCTCGTCGTCGGCGGCGCCGCCGACCAGGCAGCCCGACGCGGCGTGCAACAGCTTCGCCATACCGGGCCTGCCGATCGCCATCGCGCCGGCGAATTTCTTGGTCTCGGCCACCCATGCATCCACGGCGCTCTGGGCTTCTTCGGGCGTCTCTTCGTGCATCGAATTCTCCCCTGGAAGTGCCGGCCCGGCCGCGGTCGTCCCGGCCGGGCTGGCGCGTGGCGCCCTCTCGGGCGGTGTGATCCGATACGACCGGCGGCGGGAACCGCGGGCGCAGGCACGGACGGCCTGCGTTTGTCCGGCAAAGGTCCGGGAGCCGCGGGGCGGACCCGGAGGGCCAGCGCGAAGCTCATCTCTTCTGCGAGGGATCCGGCACGTAGTTGGCGCGGATCTCCCCACCTCGTCCCGGAGAGTGCTGGACCATCCGCCGGACGCCGACGATCTGGCCGTCTTCGTCCAGGACGACGGACCCGGGGCCGGTGTCGGGGACCCAGACCCTGAACTCTGGCGACGCCTTGGCGACGAGCGACGCCACGACAGAGGAAACGATGACCGTACCCGGGCGCAAGTCCTCGACGCCCTCCGCCGCCCGCGCCATCCAGGCCGTTTTGCCATCGGGATGAGACCACTCGATCGCCGAATGTTCAGGCGGCTGAACGGTGACGATACGGCCCAGATATGTATCCGCTACCGCCGGCTCCATCGGACGACTCACGGCCCGGCATTGCCCCACTGACTCGAACGCAAGATCTTCCCCGCCGTCTCGGACCAGCAGGACGGTATGTGGGGTCCAGTTCTCAACTCTGTTATTCATGACAAGTCCCCTCCTTTTGTCTTGGTCTTTGGCGCCCCATGTGTGGTACACGTGGACCATGTTGCCAACCCCTCCCCCGACGATGATTACGATCATCGCCATCTGTCCCGGGGTGATCATCCTAGGCGTGAACATCAACTTTCCATGCCGTCGAAGGCCGCGTTCCCCGGGACTTTCCAGCTCCCGTCCTTCACCACTCCCGCGGGGCCGGCGGTGGCACTCTTTGGTATCTCCGTCTCTTTCGAGTAGATGACCTCATGCTTCCGGTCTCGCAGCCTTGAATAATAGGCGGTCGACCTCATCGTCTTGTTCTCATCGTTCAGGCGGTTCGCCACGTCGATCGTCTCGTCGTCTCCGGGCAGGCCGCGGGCCCCGGGCTGGATCAGCAGGTCGGTCAACTCCTCGAAGGTCAAGGTGTGCCACACGTCCGGGGCGGCCTTGAGGGCATCGCCGATCTTGCGAGCAGCAGCCGGACGAAGATCTTCGACTCCGAGTTCTTGAACTGTTGAAACTTCCATTACTTTTCCTTTCGTTTGGCGCCGCTTGATTGCTGCGCCGCAGTCCCCCGAAGGGTCTCAGTTGTGCGCGGCCCGGAGGGCCGGCGCGAGAGCTCATTCGGGAAAATCCTTCTCGTATTCGAACTCAAACGAGTAGCCGCAATCCGTACAGCTGGCGCGATATTCCACGTAGAAATGGCCATCGGGGTGGACGCCTTGGCCGAAATCCTGGCGGAGGGTGGGCTCCCCGGGTTCGCCGAGTGCGTCCGCCGCCGCGGTCATCTTCTGCCACTCGACGGCCAACACCTTGCCGTAAGCATCTGCGGCCAACACCTGCGCCGCAAGGGCTTTGTTTTCTCTCCGCTTCGTGCATCTGGGGCACGGGTCCCACGCATCGGCGCTCATCAGCTCACCCCTTTGCCCGTCTCCGGGTCGACGCGGAAGCGCGCGCAGAGGTCGCGGGCCGTCTCCTCATCGAAACCACTGAGATCAAACGCCACTTGGACTGCTGCCAGGAGCTTCTCGTCGCGCGGGACCCACAGAATGATGGCGCTCCGGAGCGCGCCCTCGACGAGCTCGCCGTCGCCCTCGCGGGTCGCGCCCGGCGCCAATTCCCAGCCGGCCGCCAGCGCCCGGTCCAGGGCCTGTCCCCGCGTGGCGTAGAGAGCCCCTCCGTCCTTCAGGACCGGGACACGGCCGGGACCGGGTTCTGGTGAGAGCGTCACCGGGTCACGGTCGAGGATGTCCATCTGGGGCGGATCGGAGCGGTCCGCGGTCGCTTCCCGCCGTAGATACCTGCGGTTTTCTGCCGCGATACGGTGGGCCTCGTCCTCCTCTTCGGGTGTCGCGTTGGCCGGGATGACGGCAATCGGGTTCCTGTCGGCGAGCGCCTTTTTCCGCTCCGCGATCGCCCCGAGGCTCGCCGGGTCTTCCTGGTCTCGGCGGATGGTCAGGACGGGACCCTGCGCCGCGGGCGGGTCCATCCGGCCGACCTTGGCACCGACGCTGCCGCCGGTCGGCCCCTGCCTGAGCGTTGCGAGCATCGCCGCCGTCTCCTCCGCGCCCCAATCCTGGACGATTCGGCGAAGCCTGCCCAGCGCGACGGATCGCAACCGGGGCTTGGCCTTTGGTGCATCCAGGGGCTCGCCGAGCGCCTTCTTCTGCTCCGCCGTCGCCGCGAGGCTTGCGATCTCCGCGAGGCATGCCTGGTGCCCCGGGGATCCGAGGGTGCTCATAGCGCCCATGCTCCGGCCGGGCGGGCAACGGCGGCGACACCGCTGGCCAAGACCACAAGACCGAGGCAGCCGGGGGCCGCCGTGACCTCCCACGCGCCCTTGATCATCCAAAGTATATCCCTGAAGTTTTTATCGAAGTCGTCCATGGTCGTCTCCTCGTTGGTGGTTTGGTTGGTTCCGGTCTCACGAGCGGAAGCGCTCCCTCTTCGGGTCCTTCTGCTGGTGATCGTACCGATCGAAGTGTCTGCACTCCTCCGGCAGGGACCAGCCGTCTGCGTCGGCAGGGCACTCGGAGCACGTCCCGTAGACGCCGTTGCGGTCCAGGCATTTCAGAGCGTTGGCGTATTGCGTGTCGCCGTTTCCGTAGTTTGCGGTCATGGTCGTCTCCTCGTTGGTGAAAGCGGATCGGGAAGGGACCCGCCCTCAAGATCGGATCCACTCCGCGATGGCGTGAGCGATCGGCGACTGGTTGTCTGGCGTTGAGCCAGACATACAGTCCCAAAGGCAGAGCAGTAACACGATCAGGAGAAGCCAGCATCCCCAATCGGAGTCCGGCCACAAGTGGTAATGACGGTGCTTGTCGTCGGCCATGAGTCACCTCCGTGCTTTCGCGAAGGGCCGCTTCATCGCGCCGCAAAACCGTCTGCGATCTTGAGCGCCGGCGTAACGAGGCGCGCCTTGCGGATCGACGCAGCGCGCTTCTCGGGCGAGTCGCCGCGGCTCCAGTCGTAGCGCCCCGAGAGGTCCTCGTCTGCGAGGATCGCGTCTGAGATCGCGGGGGCGGCGAGTGCTTTTTCGAGACGTTTAGTGGTAGGTCTCATGATCGTGTTCTCCGGGTTTGCGGGGCGGTTTAACGGTGCGGCGGCGGAGGCGGTTGCGGGGCGGTGAATCCGCCCCTTGCTCATTTCCTGTCGGGACCAGGGGGGAAGCGAGGGGCGGCCCGGATCGATTCTTGACGCGTAGAGACACGGTGCCGAAGCCTGCATAGCAGGTGATCCACGTCCAGCTCTTCGGTTCATCGTACTCGGCGTACTCCAGGCCGGCCGGAAGCTTCGGCCTGACTCCCGGGGTTGACTCGTAGAAGCAGGTAGCAATCTCGGTAGACATCGTCCTCTAGAATCCCATCTCTGCGCGATCGGCGCAGGCGTTGCGCTGGGGGGGCGCTGTATGCGCCCCTCGCTCTCTCCCTGGTCTCGAGAGCGAAGCGGCAAGGGCGCCCTTGCGGGCGTCCGGTTGCCTAAGCGGCGCCGATGTCGGCGCCGCCGCAGACTGGGCAACCGTTTACGCCGAAGGCCGCCTTCTCGGCGGCCTTGACGGACCGGAACCCGTGTCCGCATTCTTGGCACTTGAAGATGACAGGGCGCTTGGTGGTCTTCATGTCTGATTCTCCAACCGGGCGAGGCTGGATTGCCGCCGCCCTTGCCGTTTCGCTCTCGTGTTGACCAGGGGGGAAGCGAGGGGCTGAGTCCATCGACTCGCCCGGTGCGAACCTCTTGCCCGCGGGCTCAGTCGCCCCTCGCTCTCTCTCTGGTCTCTTTCAGCAGGGGGCAGGCGAAGGGCGGCCTTTCGGCCGTTCCTCAGCCCGGGACCTCCGCGCAACCACCGGCGCAAAAGTAGCGCCGGCCGCCGACCTCGTAGGCCCACGAACCGTCGGTCTCGCGGATCGCGGCGGCGTAGACGGGAGCCAACAAGGTCACCCGGTCGGAATCCTCGTCGAAGACGATCGTGCCGGCCGGGATGGAGATCTCAGAGGCGGTACCGGGAGAAAAAGCCATGGTTGACTCCTTGCGAGAACCGATGAGACGGTGAATCCGTCCCTCGCCTGCCCTCTGCTGTCCTCCTCGCGGGCCGTAGCTCCGGGAAGGGGTCCTGGCGGTAGAGCCTCAAGGCTTCGGACGTTGGGCGGCTTGGCAAGGCCGCTATCCGGCGAGGGCTCCGTTCCGGGTCTTCCGTTTTCAAAGAGTGTCTCAGGGCGCCTTGTCTGCCTTCCCTGTCGACACCGAGATTGTATAAGCAAGCGGCGTGCCAGGTTGTGTCCGAACGGGCGGTCTAGTGATTCCGGGGGTTAGAGGACCATTGCTAGGCCCGTCGCGGACGCGACGTGACACAGAATGTCATGCTACAGGCTTTACGGACCGCGGCATAATCACCACAAGCCAAGCGTTTTCAACGATTTACGAGGGGTGACACGCTTTGCCGAGCAGTGGACACATCTTGACACTCTTCTATGTGGCCTTGCCCATTTCAGGCGTCTTGTCGTAGCATAGGCTCGATGCGCCGGCGGTAGCGGTGCCAGGAAGTCAAAGAAAGACCGAGGATCGAGGCGGCCTGCCCGCGACCGATTTCTGCTTTCCTAAACCGCCGCAGAACCGCCAGGAACGCCTCGTCGGAGACCTGCCTCTCGGGGCCGAAAGCCTTACGGGGAGCGGATCTACCGGCCTCTTGTGCGGCAAGGATGCGTCTTGCTGTGCGGTCGCTACATTTCCGCTTCAGGCGGAGAAGCGCGACGTCGTCGGGGTCATAGGTCGGTCGTGCCATGCCCGGAGACCGTGCAAGAGTCGTTCCGGTCACAACCTGGCGCGCTCTTCGCATGTGAAGGAGGCGAGACCAAGAAACACCAACCGGAGACAGACCATGACCACCGCCAACACCACGAACCACGCCCGGGACGGCCGGGCGACCGTAGATGCCTACGACCGGAAGGCCGGCGGCGAGGAGCGGGTCTACGCGGCCTCTTTCATCGTCCCCCGGGGCCAAACCGCCCTCGATGCCGCGTGGATTTTCCTCGGCGAGATGGGCATCAACCCCGCAGCGGGTCAGTGCCGGGTCGTCATCAGCGGCAGCTGCGCCTGATGCGGACGGACACCGGACACCAACACGGAGACGAGACAATGTTTGGACCGAAGCTCCGAGAGGACCTGAAGGAGTGGCGCAAGCCGGAGACCGGCCGAACGTGGCCGGATTGCTGCTCGCTGTCAACCGAGCCGCTCGACGACGACGACTACGAAGTGGCCGTCGACTTGGTTATGACGGATCGGGGTCGCTATCTGGGCGCGATGCACCCGGGCGACCGTGCCGGCCTCCTCGCGCGGGCGCTGGCAACGATCCACGAGCTAGCCCAGCGTGTGGCGCTGTTGGAGGAATCGGCATGAACCACCTCGATGCCTTCAGCGACCTCGGCCCTGACCCCGACTTCGTGACGCGGATCGGGCGACGGGATCCCATCCGTCGCCAGCGCGGGCGCGGCGCCGGCGACGAAGGCGCCCGGTGGATCCGCTACGGGGAGGCGTGCCGCGCCTGGGTCCTGGCGCTGGCGCAGCCGGGGCAAGTCAAGATGCAGAAGATCGCCGCCCTTGGCGGCAAACGGATCAGGATCAAGACCAGCGCCGACGAGCGGCAGGCCAAGACGGTCGGCGCCTGGCGGCGGAGGCTGTAGGAGAAGAGCCATGATCTTGAGCATAGAAGAAGCCCGGGAAAGCTACGTCGGCCGGCCGGTGGACGGATGGACCTGCTCGTGCGGAAAGTGCAGTGGCGAAGCCGGGGTAATCCTGGCCATCGAAGACCAGGGTTACCGGATTGGTCTTGGCCCGTGGGGATTCATCTGTGAAGTAGGGAAACCTGGCCACGAACATGGGTGGAGTACCGGTCTGCACAGTCTTTTCCCGGAGGCCGAAGCCGCGCCGCCCGCCGAGGAATCTCCGACACTGCGCGACGGGGGCGGGGCGCCATGACACCGCCGAAGGACGGCGGTGTCGACACGCAGGACCCGCTCAGTATCGCGGTCTGGGCGGAAGCCCGGGCGCGACACGAGGGCGAGCTTGGACGGCATACACCGTGCCCCGTCTCTGACCGTCACGAAGGCAGTGAGTGCGCCTACGGAGGCGTCGCTCGCCTGATCGTAGGGCTCCCCGAAGGCGCCACCCTGCGCGAGATCCGCCACGAGATTTACGCCCAGGGCCACGAGGGCGGCATCGTGCCGTGGGAGGATCCGGAGGCGGCCGAGCGGCCGGCAGACGATTTCGGAGACCCCGACAAGGTCCCAGCCGTTCCGCGCAACCCCGACGAAGCTGAGGCCGGGCGGTGACCGTCCTAGGGGAACAACACGGAGACGAAGTGGACCTAGAACACCAGAAGATGTCGGCCATCATCACGGACGAGGTAGAAGAAGCGGCCGGCCGCTGTGCCCGGCTCTTCGCGACGGACGGCGAGGCCTTCGCCCACTGCTTGTGCAGGGCCATCTCCCGCGGCATCGAGGAGCGTTACGGGGGGCGTCAGTTCGACCACCAGGCTCGGATACGAGACCGAATGATGGAGATCTTGCTGCGATGAACAAAGAACCCGAGATCGATTCGGACGCCTTCGAGGCGCTCAAGAGGGCCAATCCCGGCGTCGCTGTCCGGTTCATCCCGGCGCACGGACGCCCACTGGACTACAGGCAGCTCCATGGCGATGAGAGGGCCGTCTGGATTCCAGAAGAGGACGGCTCGGCCGTGGTGCGCGGCCCCAAGGAGGTCGAGTGAGCGGGCTTCGCCCTCGTCGGCCCCTGAGGGGCGTTCGGCTCAAGGCGCCGTGCTGGTGGTGTAGTCGTGCTCTGCGTGGCGGCCACGGCGTGCTCGGGCTCGTCGATAGAAAACCCACCGCCTTTCACGCCGCTTGCCTGAGGGAGGCTCGCCGGGACAGCGACCTGGCGGGCCGCGTGGCCGTGATTCGTCCATGGACACCGCTAGACGATGAGGACGGGGAGGTCGAGTTGACCTGCTCGGTCTCGTCTGATGAGTTCGACGCCCTCGTCGCCTCCTCGGCGTCCACCGAGGAGGATGCGGAGTGAGCGGCCGCGTCGACGTCCCGGCCTGCCCAGGGTGCGGCAAGACCATGCACCCGCTCGCCGGCGGATCGTCCGGCCGCCGGGACGAGGAGAAGATCCGTCGTGACCACTGGGTCCTCTCGTGGGAGTGCTGGGACTGTGACCTTGCCAAGGCGGAAGACGCTCCCGCGCCCCACTGGCCCTTCACGGCCCAGGAGGCGACTGAGTACGAATTCAGAGCTATCGGCTGGGAGGTTGGGTTTTGACCGACCGCGTCGACGCGCCCCTCCTCGGCGGTCCGCTCGAGCTCCTCGACCCCCGGGAGCGGGAAGATCGCCGAGAAAGTCCTTGACTCCGGGCGTACGCCCCCCGTACACTGGAGGCATGGAACCCACCCGCATCGGCATCACCGCCCTTCGCAACACCCTCAAGACCGTCCTGGAGGACGTCCACGAGGAGCGACGGCCGTTCGTGATCGTCACCTCCGGGAAGCTCCCCTGGGTCGCCATCGTGCCCGTCAGGCCCGATGGGACACTCTCGCCGCGGCCGGGAGACTACTTCAAGTGAGCGACCGCGTCGACGACCCGAAAGCGCCTGTCCCCAAGGTGTGCGACGGACAAGTGGACCGCCCGGACCAGCCCGACTGCGCCCATCATTGGCCGGACACCTCCGGCGATCCTCACTTTGCCGACTGGTGCGCCTGGTGTCGCCTCAAGTACGAGATCATCATCCGGCCGAGGGCAATCTTTTGACCTACCGCAAGGTCTCCCAAGCCTACTGGGAAGGCGATCTCGCCGAGGCCCTCCGGGGCGACACGACGGCGCACGCCGTCGCGTTCTATCTGATGACCTGCCCCGCATCCAACGCGATCGGATTGTACCGGATCGCGACGCCGACGATCTGCGACGACCTCGGGATCGACGGAGAAGCGGCCCGGTCGGCGCTCTTCAGGCTGTCGGGCGAACGCGTCTCGAACGCGTTCGGAACGCGTCGAGAACGCGTCGACGACGCGTTACGGACGCCTTTCATACTCGTCGATGACGTCTACCGGATGCTCTGGGTCGTGGAGCTCGCCCGGCATGAGTGGGGCGAGACCCCGAACCCCGAGAGCAACCAGGTCAAGGGCCTGGTCAAGATGATGGACGCTTTCACCTCCGTGGGCCGCAAGTCCGCTCTGTGGGCGGACTTCAGAGCTCGCTACTCGCCCGGATGGGACCCGGTTTTCGACCGCATGGCGAACGCGTTCGGAACGCGTCTCGAACGCGTCGTCGACGCGTCGGGGACGCGTTCTCGATTGTCCCTCGCGCGCGCGTCCGGATCCGGGATCCTGGATCCAGATCAGGATCCAGAAGGAGAAGAGCGCGCGGGCGCGCCCGGCCCCGCCCGCTGCGCACGGGACCACAAGGGCGATGAGCCTTGCCCGGGCTGCGACTTCCCCGGCCTACCGCTGGAAGACCCGGACGACGCCGCCAACCCGTACGGTGCCCCCGGCGAAGAGCCAAGCCCCGCTCCGGATCCTCTGTCCCCGCTGCAGCATGGGGAGAAAGGCGACACCGCCGCGAGCGATCCGGGGCGGGCATCTCCCAAGTCGACGCCGGCGGAGCGCCGGGCCGAGTTCGACGTGTGGTGGACCGACTACCCGAAGCGGACCGGCAAAAAAGAAGCGCTCGCCGCCTGGTGCCGTATCCCCGACGATGACCGCCCCTCGCCCGAGGAGGTCGTAGAGTTCATCCGAAGCGCCGAGAAGACGCGCCGCTGGTCCAGCGGCTACGCCAAGGGCGGCGCCCCCTTCGTCAACCAGCGGGCCTGGGAAGACGACCTCGCGGCCTACGACGCCGGAGGCGGCAACGGGGGCCGGCCCCCCCCCGCCTTCCCCACCCTCGGAGCAGAACCCCCGGAGGCCGAGGCGGAGCGCCACGAACGGGTGTGGGCAGAAGGCAAGTGCCGGTTGTGCGGCGAGAAGCTCGGAGGCGCCAAGGTACAGGACTTCCTCTGTGTAGAATGCGACAAGGACCTTTTCGGGCCGGAGTCATCAGACCCCGCTCCGGAGTGGGCAGGAGAGGAGCGGCCGGAGCCGATTCTCCGGTGAGGTGATGAGACACAAATGGCGATGGAGCCCCGGCGGCACGAAGGCCACCTGCCAACGTCCCGGGTGCGGCATGAAGCGGAAGAAGCGCCGCGGGGTGAACATGTTTGCCGGTGGCGAGAAAATCGCTTGGGGATATTGTTACTATTCGACGACCGGCGGGAAGGTTCCGCCTTGCGACGGCGGGACTCTCGATCCGAAGGAGGCAAGGTGAGAATCCTCAAAAAGATCTGGGGCTATCTGGTCCTCGTCTGGGACTATCTGGTCCTCGTCGGATGTGCCATGATCCTGGCCGCCTTTCTGTCGGCCGCTTTGATGGAAGCGATTCACCAAGACGAGGAGCACGCCCCGTGAGCACCCTACAGAAGGAAAGCGGCCGGTACGTGACGAACCCGGAAGGTGTCTTCTACGTGAAGGACGACGGCAGCGAAAGGATGCAGGACTCCATCGAGCATTGCGAAGGCATGGCGGCTGAGTGGGAAGCCGTCGCGCTCATAATGAGGGACTGGCTCGACGAACGAGGGCAAGCTATGAGAGACCCGGTCATCGCCAAGGGAACCCGCTTGCGCTTCGGAGACGTCATCCGGAACGGCTGCACGACGCCGTATCCCGACGGAGAAGGCGGAGGAAACCCGCACCATCTCGGAGTCTTCATCCGCCGGAAGAGAATTCAGTCAAGGGAGCACATGGAACTGACCGACACGAGGGGCGAGATCTGGCACATACCCGTCGTATCCAAAGGGCCCAACGGTCAGGGCTTCGAGCACGAGATAGCGGGGCGATGGCCCGAAGATACAAAAACCGTTAGCGTCAACGGCTGGTGGGTTGTGCGACTCAAGAAACTGGAAGCCGAGATCATGAGGAAAGGGCCATGAGAAAACCGGTCGAACGAGGCTGGCTCCTACGGGTCAAGATCGTCCACCGCGCCGCGCACGTCACGAGCGACGGCCGGGTCTCGGCTATATGCTACAAGAAGCCGCGCGCGATAGATCTCTCTGTCGCATCGTGGACCATCCGTGACGAAGCGGTGACCTGCCCAAAATGCAAACGGATCGTGCAAGCCGCAGGCGCCATCAGATGTCAGGAAGGCAGCATTGAATGAGCTCTCTCTATTCACCGGCGCAGGAGGTGGACTCCTCGCCTCCGTCCTTCTCGGATGGCGAACCGTCTGCGCTGTCGAGCACAACCCATACCGGCAGGAAGTCATCCGGGCCCGGCAACGGGACGGACACCTCGAAGCCTTCGAGATCTTTGATGACGTGCGGACCTTCGACGGCCGGCCCTGGGGCGGCCGAGTTGACGTCGTCTCCGGCGGCTTCCCCTGTCAGCCCTTCTCCGCCGCGGGCAAACGCCGAGGCGCCGATGACTCCCGAAACATGTGGCCGGACACCGCCCGGATCATTGGCGAAGTACGACCCCGCTACGCGTTCCTGGAGAACGTTCCAGCTCTCCTTGCTCACCGGTACTTCGGAAGAATTCTCGGAGACCTGGCCGAGAGCGGGTATAATGCGGTCTGGGATTGTATCGGCGCGTGCCACGTCGGCGCCCCTCATCAGAGGGAGAGGATCTGGATACTGGCCCACCCCGGCAAAAATGGACACCCGCTTATCTATGGTGAGCAGGCTGCGCAAGAGCTTACGAGCAGGTGCGCCCTCACCCGCAGCGCAAATCCTGGGTGGAATCCCCCATCCCAAGTGGCAAGAGTGGCGGATGGGATGGCCGACGACGTGGACCGCGTTGAAGCCCTTGGCGATGGACAAGTTCCGCTCGTGGCTGCGCTGGCATTCAGACGCCTTGCAAAGATTGTTGAGGACATGAAGGAAGAAACCACATGAGCAAGCACAGATGGAAAGGAAGCGGGCACTGCAAAGTGTGCGACCTGTTCAGGCGGTACGTAGTCAACGAAGAGAAGCAAACGAACACGTCCATTTACGAGTACTGCTTCGGACGACAAGGAGAATGGGTCGGCTTCGAATGGTTCCGGGCAGAGAAGGTGCCACCGTGCCAACCCGCGGAGGCTGCGGCGAGCGATCCTCCGGAAGAGAAAAAGAAGAACCCGGGAGGCCGGCCCTGCCTGCTCACGTACGAGCTTCAGGGGAGGATGGTCGAAATCATAAGCGCAGGAAACTACCGCTGCACTGCCTCGGTGCTGGCTGGCATCACTGACGAGACGGCAGGCGTATGGAACACCCAAGGCGAGAAGGACGCAGCCGCGGGGCTGACCACCAAGTTTTCCGAGTTTTCCGCCGCTATTAAACAAGCGAGACAGGTCGGCGTCGCCTATGCCACCCGCCAAGTGCGAGCGGCAATGCCAAACCACTGGAACGCCGCGGCGTGGTGGCTCGAACGAACGGACCCCAAGAGCTGGGGCCGGCGCGACCGTCTGACATTGGACATGGAGAGCATGATCAACGAGGGCGTTGAGGAACAGCGGGACAAGATGTTGCGGTTGCTCCGGAGCAAGGACGAGGAATGTGCGGACCGCGCGGCGGAGATCATGGGGATGATCGCCGACGAACAAGAGGCCGCAAAGAGAGCAGCAAATGGGTGAGAAGACAGGGATCAGCTGGTGTGACCACACCTTCAACCCGCTGCAAGGCTGTGGGGCTGTTTCAACCGGGTGCAAGAATTGCTACGCTGAGGCAATGTTCCGCGGCGTGTGGGGACCGAACGGTCCGCGGCCAAGGACGGGGGCCGCATACTGGCGCCAGCCAATCATCTGGAACCGCAAGGCGGAAGCGGCGGGCAAACCGCGCTCGGTATTCGTGGGATCCATGTGCGACTGGGCAGAAAGCCGAGACGAGGAACAGCGAGAGATCATCGCGGACCTGTGGCCGCTGATCGCCGCTACGCCGTGGCTCAAATGGCTGCTCCTCACGAAGCGGCCCCAGAACATTCATGGCCTCTTGCCGAAGGACTGGGGAGCCGGCTACCCCAATGTCATGTTAGGGACCAGCATAGAGAGCGGCCTACTGGAGCACAAGGACGCACACCTCGGGGTGGCGGTGATCGAGCGATTATTCATACTCCAGGACCTTCCTGCCGCAGCCCGATTCGTCAGTTACGAACCAGCCCTCGGCCCGCTGGCCGAGTTCGCCGACCACTATTTCTGGACAGCCGGGGCTTGCAAAATCGACTGGTGTATATATGGCGCCGAAAGCGGACCGAAGCGGCGGCCGAGCGGCACGCCGAAAGATCCGAAAATATGGGCGCGAGAGATGCGCCATGTCTGCGCTGGATACGGGACGGCGTTCTTCTACAAGCAATCGAGCGGCCTCAGGCCCGGCGCCGATCCGTTCCTCGACGGCGAGCTGATCCAGGAGCTGCCGGCCTTCCTGACGGACATCTCACCCGCCGCGATCGATCAACCGAGGCAAGCGAGCCTCTTCGAGGAGATGACGCGATGACCGTAATCCATCCAGTTCCCCTGCCCGATTCTGAAAGAGTGCTCGCCCGTCTGCGCGCTGCAAGGCAAACGCTGGAGGATTGGCTCCGGTACGCCCGTGCAGCGTCCTTCGTGGCGACGACAGGGAAAGAGACGCCCTTCGACGACCTGGCGGAAGCGCTGGACGCCGTAGTCGAGCATCTCTCAAAAGAGTGGCCTCTCAACTTCGTAGAAATCGGCGGACGCCTACCGACCGCGGCGGACCGCAAGAGGTTTCCCGGTGTCGCGAAGATGCGAGCCTTTGCCGCCGTGGACGATCCTGACTGGAATGAGGTGGTGGGCGATCTCGGGGATGTAGCAAAAGAGGAGATGACGACGTGAGCAAGCAGACGATTGGCGGGCTTGTCGATGCCGCGCTGGCGGCGGGACGACGCATCGAGGCCGAACCCGTGTACGGCAGAATCAAGGTGACCCTGTGGGAGCCCGGAGTGAACGCCGGCGGCCGGGATTGGGTTAGCCCGATAATCCTGACGGCAACGGAGGACGAAGTCTGCCAAGTGGTAATGCGCCTATTAAACGCGGCGAGATCCCCCGGAGGCGGGGAGGAGGGCGTATGAAGACGCAGACGGAATGCTGGCTGGTGGTGAGCCGACCGGGATCGGCCCAGACGGCTCACGGAGAAACGTTCTTCCTGACCCGCGAGGGCGCCAAAAGAAGGCTAGCCGGCATGCCGCCGGACATGGCCAGAGAGTTCACCGTCGAGCGCTGGTTCCTGACTCCCGCGAGCAAGGAAAGGCAGAGCGCACGTGACCACTTCTACCTAAAGAACCGCATAGAGCGGCTTCTCCTAGACTTTCTCAAGGATGAAGAAGATCTACGACCCTTCGCCGACGCGCTGATCGACATCGTGGCTCGCTGGAACGTCAGGAGCAGGCGGGAAGAAAGCCGGCCTTGATGAATCTTGACCTCCAGGTGGGCGTACTCCCGGAGGCGCTCGCGCAGTTCGAGGACAACACGTTCCACGCATGCCTGGCAGACACTCCCTACGGCCTTAGCGACGACCCGCCGCCGGAGCTGATCACCGCGTGGCTCGCCGGGGAAGAGCCGAGAGGGCGTCGGGGATTTCTCGGACGCACCTGGGACGGCATGCCGCCGGGGCCGCGGTTCTGGCGCGAGCTCCTCCGCGTCATGCGCCCGGGCGCCACGGTGATCGCCTTCGGCGGAGACCGCACCTTCGGGCTCCAGGACATCGCGATGCGCTTCGGCGGCTTCGAGATCCTGCCGGCCTTCGCGTGGCTCCACGCAGAAGCTCAAGCCCACGGCGGCAACGTGGGCAAGCTGGCTGACAAGGCGGCTGGGGCCGAGCGGGAGGTGGTGGGAAGCCGTCTCGGATTGCCCGGGGTCGCGAAGGATGGGAGAAACCAGAATCCCAGCCGATATCAAAGCCTTCCGGGCCGCGGCACGGTCGAGACGAGTAGCTGCGACATCACCGCCCCCGCCACACCCCTCGCCAAGCTCTGGGACGGTCACGCCAGCCGCCTGCGCGGCAACTGGGAACCCATATGCGTGGGGGTCAAGCCCTTCGACGGGACCCTCGCGGAGAACGCGGCGCGGTGGGGCGTGGCGGGTTTTGACGTCGAGGGGGGGAGGGTGCCGACCGCGGGGGCGGAGGATGACGCGGCCCTGGCGGCGATTCATTCCGGCGTAGTGGGCTTCGGCCACGGGCGCGGCCTTACCGGTGGCGATCCCGGCGTCGCGAAGCAGGTCTCGGGCTACTCCCCAAACGGGCGCTACCCGTCCACGGTCCTCCTCGAGCACTCCCCCGACTGCCACCCGGATCGCTGCGTCCCCGAGTGCCCGGCGGCCGTGCTCAAGGAGCAGGGGGAACGGGCGGGAGTCCATCGTCCTGGGCGTGGTGGCAGCCTTGGCCCGGAGCAAAACGTCCAAGGTTTTTTCCCTTTGACCGAGGGAAAGCGATCAGGGCGAAGGCGCGTGACCTACTACGCGGACAAAGGGGCGCCCTCGGATCCTTCGCGCTACTACTTCCAAGCCCGCCCCGCCCGCCGGGAGCGCTCCGCGGGCTGCGAAGGCCTCTTCTGGCGCCGCGCGCCCGGCCACCCCGACGGCTGGGAGCTGTGCAGCGAGGCCGACGACTACGCCCGCGAGAAGGACGGCTCGCCCCTGGGCAATCCTCACGGGTCGATCAAGAGCCTCGAGCTCACCCGCTACCTGGCCAAGCTCCTGCTGCAGCCCGGTCCCGACGCGAAGGTCCTGGTCCCCTTCAGCGGCAGCGGCTCCGAGGACATCGGCGCGATGCTGGCCGGCTGGCCGCACGTGGTGGCGATCGAGCAGAGCGCGCAGTGGGTGGAGGTGAACCGCCGGCGAGCCGAGTACTGGCGCCCGATCGCCGAGGGGCAGACGACGGCGCCGATCGGGAACCTCCTCGACGAGGACCCGCGGCAGGGGAGCCTGTGGACTTGACGGCTGGCATCGCGGTGCGGTAGTATCGCGATACCGGGGCGCTGAAGTCTCGGTACCGCCAAGGAGGAAGCGATGACGATCACCGTAGGCACCCTCAGAGTCACAATCCACCGAACCGTCCGCGTCCCCGAAGGGCGCGCGCCTGCCAACCTCCCGCCGAGCCTGGGCCGCGCCCAGGTCTACCGCGTGGCAGACCGCGAGACCTTCGCCGGCCTCGAATCGGTCTTCGCCACGGAAGAGCCATGAGCAGGAAATACCGGCCAGCCCCCGACCTCGAACCCGAACCAGACCCCGTCCGTACCACCATCACCCTGCCGGAGCCCATCTATCTTCACCTGAGGAACGCGGCCGCGGCGAATAGATGCTTCAGCTACGAACTTGTCACCGAGGCGCTCAGGGAGTGGCTACCGGCCCATTTCGCCACTGACGGCACACCTATCGACCCCAACTAAGGAGACAACCCGTGACCGAGACCGAGACCGTAGACATCGCCCCCGATCTGACACTCAGCACGCTCAAGGACGGAGCCCTCGAGGAGCGCTTCCAGGCATGCCTCGCGGAGATCTTCGCCGACATCAACGACCCCAACAAGCCCGCCGATTCTCTGCGCTACATCGACGTCAGGCTCGTCTTCAGGCCTGACGGGGACCGCGATCTTGCGCGGTACGCGATCGACAAGTGCGAAGCGAAGCTGGCCAAGCGGACGCCACGATTCTCCAAAATCCACGCCATGAACCGGGGAGGCTCGATCCTCGTCTTTGAGCACGACCCACACCAGACCAGTTTCGACACGACCCAAGGAGAGCCCGTCTCATGATCCAGAAAGATGCCCTGCAGTACCTCGTCGAGTCCACCACCACGAGGAGGTTTGAGCCGGACCAGGCGCCCGCCTTCAGCCGTCCCGTGTTCAGGGCGCCTCGGATGCCACCCGATCCGCTACCCCAAACGCTCGACGTTTGGACGCTCGCCGCCGTGGCCGCCTACCTGAAAGAAAACCGGGACGACCTCGAACTTGACCGGCACGTCGTCCATGTCCACGGTCCGCACTGCGTCACGCTGGAGGGGCCGCTGAGGGGCGAGCATCGCCACAGGGAGACGCCTATCCGGTGCTCCCTTGATCCGTCCCGGTGGACGCTTTCGGATCCCATGCAGCTGTCGCTCCCGGAAGCGATCACCGCCCTCCAGGCGATGCCGATCGATGGCCGGCACGAGAGCCACGAGCAGACGAGAGAGATCCTCCTCGACTTCAAGACCGAGGAGTCCGAGCTCTACGAGGACGACGGAGTCGCCCAAAGGGTCAAGACGGAGAGGGGCGGCACCTCCGCATGGGCGCGGCTGCCGAAGCCCCACACGATCCTGCGGCCCTGGAGGACGTTTCCGGAGGCGGTGCAGCCCGCGAGCCCGTACGTCGTGCGCATAGACACCAGCGGCGGAGAGCCCCGGATCTCGTTCCACCTGGCGGACGGCGGCTCGTGGAAGTGCGCCGCCGTGCAGAACATCGCGACCACGCTGAGCGCGCTCGGCGTCGAGGTGACGATCCTGGCGTGATCGTCAACGCGCGTTCTCTCTGGCCGTGGATGGCGACCTCGCCTTGACGCCATCGACCGACCCGCCGTAGACTGACAGCGCGTTGGCGGACTTTGACCTCCGCCTCCAAGCAACGCACTGGCTGCCCCGGGGCGCGCGTCCCCGGGGCAGCCACCCTCGCAGACCGGTCGTCGTTGAAGGGATGAAGCCGTGAGGATGAGAAGCAAGTGGATCCTGTTCAAGCTCGACCTGCTGAAAAAGCTGCCGGCCGCTGTGCGTCGACGGATTCACACGAACCCGAGCCGTTGGCGGGACCGGCTGCTGAGGGGAGGTTGGTGGGACCGGGGGCATTGGTGGTGCCGGTGCGATAGACCAGACGGGGGCGGTGCAGTCCTAGGCGGGCATGTCGGCGCGTGCCAGGAGTGCGGAGCAACCCGGCCGGGTCGGAGCTTTTGGACCCGGCCGATTAACTTCGGTTTCCGTTGATCTCAGCACCGCAACCCAATGAGGATCTCCGTGAGGCGCCACACGCATCCGGGCGTCCCGCGGCGAGGTGGTAGACAAGGAGCGCTGAGCCTGCTACACTTGCAGAATGAACGGCGACACCAACGCTACCGCCTCCGCTCTCTTCGGGTCCCGCTCGTCGGAGACCCGCACCAGGAAGACCGGCGATCTCTTGTGCCTGAACAAGCTCACCGTCTGGATTCTGCTTGCGAGCGGTAAGGTGGTCAAGCGGCATCGGCCCAAAGACCACGTCCTTCTGTATTGAACGAGCGCTCGGATGGCCCTGCTGACCCTCGCCGCTCTGCCGACGGAGTCGTGCCCCGTCGCCGGCGCCCATCTCTGGCACTTCACCGGCCAGGGCCGCACGATCTGGATAAGCCACCACACGGGCGATACGGAGCCGCCCGAGGACGCACTGCCAGAGTCCGAAATCCGGTGCTCGATCTGCGGGACGACTTCTTGGATTTCGTTTCCTCAAGAGAAACTCGTCACGGGCAGCATGTCGTCCACGGACCTGGGGCTTCTCGAGTTCATGGGCTTCGGTCCGGGCGGCACTGCTTCCGGGGTGTCGTTGTGGTAGGATGCGCAGAGGCCCGGATCCACCCGGGCCACCACTTCGGACAGCCGAGAAGGGACCCCGACATGCCGCAAGGCAAGCCTGTCACCCATGAGGCGGCGCGGGGCCGAGAGGCCAAGCGCTCGCACCTCGCCGGCTGGGGTGTGTCGGTCGCGGAGACCGAGGGGCGGATTCGAGCGCGCGATGCCTCTGGACCCCCTGCAAGGCCACGCGGGGCATAGCTGATGACGTCTGAGCCCTCCGCGGCGGACTACCAGTGGATCCGGGACGTCCAGGCGACGCTGGGCGCCGGCGAGAAGTCCGAGCCCGTCACCCTCATGCAACACCTGCGCGAGGTCGACCCCGGCCCACACCTCGACTGGTGGCACGTCGGGGCCATGGCGGAAGCCTGCCAGGGCGTGCTGGACGGAGACATCGAGCGCCTAGCGATACAGGCGCCCCCCAGGTCATTCAAGTCAAGGGTCGTCGTCCAAGGCGGGTCGTCGTGCCGGGTGCGGAACGAGCCGCGATCCAAGGTCTTCGTCAGCTGTGCTGACGACGGGCTCGTCAAGTACCACTCCAGGCACGCGAGGGCGATGGCGCTCCACGAGGCGTCCGGGGTGCGACTGAAAGCCGACTCAAGAGCGGTCGAGCTCTGGGAGACCGCCGCAAACGGCACGTTCAAGGCGTCCACGATCCGTGCCGCCGTGCTGGGCTTCGGATGGGATCTCGGAGTCGTGGACGACCCCTTCCGGAGCCGTGCAGAGGCCCAGCGCAGCCTGGCGCAGACGACTACCTGGGAATGGTACCGAGACGACTTCCTGTCGCGGAAGCAGGCGCGGCCAGAGGGAGGCCCGCCGGGCCAGATCATCCTCCAGCAGAGCCTGAGCATCGGCGATCTCATCCGGCGGCTACTCAAGTGGCTGGGCGCGGAGGGGCTCGAGGACTGGCATCTCCTGACGCTCAAGGGCTACGCGGAGCGGTCTTCCGTCGTCCTACCGGGCTGCGTGACGGAGATCCCGGACCCGAGAAGGGTGGGCGAGCCGCTCTGCAACGACGACGGCCTCATGGCTCCCATCGCCGAGCGGAAGCACTCCAACCCCGCTCTGCACCGCTGCGTGGACCAGCAAGACCCGGTCGAAGACGCCGGGGGAGGCGTTTTCTGCCGGTCGTGGTTCCGGATCGTCGGACGATCCGGACCGCCAGACGTCGAGCGTCCCGTGGCGGGGCTAGTCCGCATCGGGCGCGGCTGGGACTTCAACGCCGGGGGCGCCGACAAGACGGCATCGGCGAAGGGTGGCCCGACCGAGAGCGACCGGTGGCGCTGGGAGCACGCGAGGGAGTACGATCCACCCGCGGCGCTTCTGGCCCAACTCGTCATCGACACCGCCCTCGACGACGGCCCGGGTGTCGAGCAGGTCCTGCCGAACGAGCCCGCGGTCGGCAAGGCGTTCTCGGAGCGGCTCGCCCTCGACCTCCGCAAGCTCGGCTTCACCGTCCACCTGGCGGGCCAGCGGGAGCCGAAGCGCTCCCGGTCCCTTCAACACGCCGGCAAGGCCGCGGCGCGGTGCGGGAGATGCCGGCAGCTGATCGTGCCCGCCGAGGCCGTCGAGATGTTCAAGGCGCAAGGGGTCTGCAAGTGCCCTGAGCCTGACGGCGACGGCTACGGCGCTGTCGACTTCCTCGAGGGGGACTGGAACGAGCCGGCCGGGGACCGCCTCCACGCTTTCACCGGCGAGCCCGGCGGCGCCGACGATCTGCCGGATGCGATGGCGGTGCTCTTCAACGCGCTGGCGACCGCGCTCCCTCGGGACTGGTACATTGGTGGCGTGCCGGGGGCCGAGGACGAGCAGCCGCAGGCGCTGGGCAACCGGATCGAGGATCTGTGATAGGCTGAACGCGGCGGCGTGGCAGGCATGACCCTGCCCCAGGAGCGTCCGAGTGGCGGCTCGTGGCGGGCGAAGGGACGCCCGGCGTCGCCGTTTGATCAAAAACGGCGGCCCGGGAACCAGCCCGGACCGCCCACGGCACAGCCAGGAGGGCCAAAGCCATGCCGCAGACGAAGGATAGCACCCCGCCCCACGCTCCAGAGTGCGGCACTATGTTTCGGGGCTGCGCTCCATGGTGCCCGAAGCGACTCTCAGCGCTCTCGCAGCCCGGGTTCTCAGATCCGCTTCGGATGATCCGAGAGGTAGCCGCGGCCTGCCACGTGTCCACGCCGGCCGGCAGTTCGGCCGAGGAGCTCACCGCCGAGATCTTGAAGGCGATCGAAAAAGACCGACGATGACCCACCGCGCCTACCTCCTCTGCGCCCTCGCCGGCTGGCTCCTGGTGACCTGGGGTGCGGCTGAGCTCCTGGGGCGCTGGGTCTGGCCTACGGGCCTGGGCCTCGCCTTCCTCGCCGCGCCGGGCTTGCGTCCGCTGAGCCTTCTGCTGTACCTTGGTGTCCGAAGATGGATTGAAACGCCAACGGAGGACACGAGATGAACACCTGCACAGTCCGATGGAGCGAGCCGCTTCTCAGGCAGCTCTCGGCCGAGGGAAACGTCTATGCGCCCGACGAGATCATCGAAGTGACAGGCGGCCTCGCACGTGACGCGAAGCTCGTGGGGGCCGAGTACCACCCCGCCACTGAGCTCGTCGAGCTCCGCTACGAATCCGCCAACGTGGAAGAGGGCGAAGAGATCGTCGTCGCCCATCGCATCACGCGGTGCGGTTGGCCAGGAAGCTGGTACGAAGCCGCGTTAACCTCCCTCGCGCGGCTGATCCTGTCGGAAGCCCATCGATTCTCTAGTCGACAGACCCGCAAGAGGCCGAGAAGGACCACGCCATGCTACAAACCCTGACCCGCGCCTTGACCGCCGCCACCTTCGACGATGCCCGGGCGGTCGAGCTCGCCAGCAGCCTCGCCGCCGGCGGGGCCGGCGCAACGATCGGCACTGGACTGGCCGGTAGCCGTACGCGCTTCGGCCTCGCGCGCCTCTGGGCAACGAACCCGTGGGTGCGGCTCGCCGGCGACGTCATCGCGGCCCGGGAGGCTGCGGCAAGTTGGTTTCTCCTCAAGCCGACCAGGTCGAGCGCGCGACGCCGCATCACGGCGGCCCGGGCCTGGGAGAAGGACGCTCTCATGGCCGCTGCCCTCGAGGCAGGAGACCTCGAGGAGGTAAATGACCACCCATTCCTCGAAATGATGGCCGCGGGCACGCAGGGAGCTCCTCCGTGGATTGAGCTCCCGGGGTATGAGGTCGACAAGCTCGAGCGTGTCGTCCTCGACCTCCTCGGCTCCTTCGCCTACGTGCTCTTCCGCGATCCGTCCCTGGGCCACCCGGTCCGTTGGTGGCCGGTCTCGCCCCTCTGGCTCGTCCCGCCGCGCCCCGGGCTGCCCTTCTTCACGATCGGCGCCTTTGACTATCCGCCGGAGGAGGTGGCCTGGTACCGACAGCCCCGCCCGGATGATTTCTATGGAGCCGGTTCCGGCGTCGCCGGGGCTCTCGACCACGAGATCCAGATCAACGAATCAGCCGCGCAGTATCAGGCGGCGATGTTCAGGAACAACGCGAGGCCCGGTCTGCTGGTCATGGCTCCCGGCCTCGGACCGGCTGAGGATGAGCGCTTCCAGGCGGCCTGGAGAGCCCACAGCGGTCCGCGCCACGCCGGTTATACCCACTTCGTGGGCTACCCGCCGCTCCAGCCGGGCGTAGGCGGAACCGCCGGTATCGTGGTCAAAGACCTGGCGCACAGCCCCGCTGACATCCAGGTCGAGGAGGGGCAGAAGAACCGCAGAGACGCGATCCTCCAGGTCTGGCGCGTGCCGCCGGCGATCATCGGACAGACGGAGAGCTCGAACCGCGCTACCGCCCGCGAGGCAGAGTCATTCGTGAGGACGAACCGCGTGACGCCGGACCTCGAGTCCCGCCGGAACTGGCTCCAGGTTCGCTTCTTCGAGCCTCGGCCCCCGAACGGCCGCCCCGAGTACGAGGGCGACTGGATCGTGGGCTACCGGCTGCCGCCCCTGGATCCCGAGGATGACAGGGTGGAGCTGATGAAGGCCGAGCCTCGGGGCTTCCTGGAGAACGACGTCAGGACAGCGGCTGGCCTCAGACCGATCGACGGCGGCGACGATCGCTACTTCCTAGAAGAGGTGGAAACCCGCGCTTCCACCCGGGCTTCTCCCGATGCGGCGTAGCGGAGGGCTGGGTGGTGGTGGCCCGGTAGGCCTCGGCGGGCGCCAGAGGCCGAAGAACTTCTGAGCGTCTGCGCGGGTCGCGGCGCAGACGCTACAGACCCACCGCCGGAGCCAGACTCTCGGGAATTGGTCCACGGCCCACCGGCCGCGCCACGAACCTTCCCACCGGAATTGATACCCGCAGCCGACACATGTCCGCCACCACGGGACGCATCGCGCCGCCCGGGCTTCGTTGAGGGCTCCCGGGGGGCGCCTCATTGCCCGCTTCCTCCGGCCGTCTCCGCCGGATCCAGTCCAACGGCCCGGCAGAGCGCTGCCCACTCCCCGAAGTCTCGCGGGATCCCTCGTGGCCGCCGCTCCACCCTGGAGAGCCAGGACGTGTCCCGGGGTGAGTCGGCGGCGGCGAGGAGGTTTTCCAAGGTCCAGCCCTTGCGCTCCCGCGCCGCTCGCAGCTGAGCCCCGGGCGGCAGCGGATCGCCTTCGGCGTAGCCGCAGGCGGAGCACTCCGGCGGTGCAAAGAGAGCCACCGGCCTACCGCCGCGGAGCTTCGTGGATCGCCGGCCCACCAAGTACAGAATCCGCCGGCGAGTCCTCAGCGGCGGCGGCCGTCAGACGATCTTCATCGAACCAGTGGGGCTCGGCGTACTTCCTCGGATCGTCAGAGCAGGGCTGAAGAAGGTACTGCCTGCAACCGGTGCTGTACTCCGCGCGCGCGGTGACGACTCCGCCGAAGCCGCTGAGCCGATCGGTTAACTCGTCGCCCATGGCGATCAGAAATGGGGCAGGGACGTTGGCCATCGCGGTTTCTCCTGGTAGGTTCCCGCGGGATTGCGGTTTGTGCATGCTACCTTGTATGTTTTCCGCCGTCAAGTCCTGCGCTACAACGTCCTCATGGGACAGCTATCCATCCCCGACGCGCGCTCCGCGCCCCAGCTTCTGACCCTCGATGATTTCCGGGCCGCGGTCCAGAAGGACGCTGACCTCGACCCCGCGAGCGTCCTCGTTCTGCGGGACTTCGAGGGCGACGACGTCCAGGTCAAGGCCCGGCACGAGGTAGCCGGCCAGGTCTACGACTGGACGTGCTCCTCCGGCGCCGTCGACCGCGACAAGGACATCCTGAGCCCCGCCGGCTGGGACCTCCGGGCCTACAAGACCTCGCCCGTATGGCTCGCCTTTCACGACTCGACCCTGGGCCCCATCGGCGTCTCCACGTCCATCGGCGTAGAGGACGAGAAGCTTCAGAGCACCATGAAGTTCGGGCCTGTCCCTCTGGCGCAGAGCCTGAAACAGATGCTGGACTGGCGCCTTGAGCAGAAAGCGCTCGGCGACAGGGGAGGCTCGTGCTCCGTCGGGTTCATGCCGACCAAATGGGCCTGGGCGCCGGAAGAGAGCAAGCGGGGCATGGGGATCGACTTCGCCAAGCAGGAACTCCTCGAGATCTCCTTGGTGCCGATCGGCAGCAACCGGGACGCTATGCTCCGCATGAAGGCGGCCGGCGTCGAGTGCGGCCCGGTGGCCGACTGGGCCGAGCGCTACCGACGGTCAGAGAGCGGCACCATCGCGGTCGACCTGGCGACCGCCGAGGCGATCGTGCGGACCCTGGCGCCGTCCACCGGGCTCAAGCTCTTCCAGATGGGGGCAGACGCGGTGACGAAGCTTTCGCCGGCCAAAGCTCCGGAGGGAACCCAGACGCATGACCCAGCTGAGGAAGATCCGCTAGCGGCGGCCATCGGCGAGCTCGTCGAGACCCTCAAGGCACCCCGTCCACTTCTGCCCGAGATCAAGGTCGAGGCGTCCATGCCACCCGCCAAAGAGACACCACCAGATCCCGCACTTGTGGAGGCCTACGCCGCAGAGTGTGCCCACAAGCTCGCAGAATCAGCATTCATCGCCCGCACCGGGCGCCCCTTCACAGCAGCAGGAGACCCCTAGATGAATACCGAAGTAGCCACCGCGGCGCCAGCGGGGGGGCTCGCCCCTGTCCTGCCGCTCACCCAGGCACAGAAGGACAAGATCGCCAAGGATGTCGACCGGGAGCTCGGCGATCACGTCGCCGGAATGGTCGACGAGAAGCTCAAGAACCGGGACGAGCTCCTCCAGGCCCAGTTTGAGACAACCGCGGCCAATCTCGCCGCCGAGCGGGCCTACGAGGACACGACCGGACAGTTCCCCGTGCTGGGGGCCTTGTTCTGGGCCCTGGCGAAGGAAGGC
>Ga0209976_10000094_pt1 | contig 60771 bp, 74 predicted proteins | sample SumtaG_FD_182806 | JGI IMG/M metagenome (GOLD analysis project Ga0209976, IMG submission 182806) | Deep subsurface microbial communities from Indian Ocean to uncover new lineages of life (NeLLi) - Sumatra_00157 metaG (SPAdes) (version 2) | ecosystem: Environmental > Aquatic > Marine > Oceanic >... | reverse complement strand
CATTCATTTTTATTATGCACAAGAAAACCATCAACATTATCTTCAATTTTGTCTGAATATTCATCAATAGCAGAAACTACAGGTGCTATACCTAAAGCCCAATACTGGAATATTTTTATGGCACTTTTGCATTTATTAAATTTATTAATCAATAATGGCGCTATTCCTATATCTATATTTTTCATAGAATCAGGCAATACATCTATAGGAACCCATTCTATGGTAGTTATTCTGTCCTCAAATTTTTGAAACTTTTTACCTAATTGTTCCCATCCTACCCATCCTATAAGAAGCAATTCAGTATTGTCATATTTTTCCATTATATCATATATAGAATCTGTGACCAAAGGCATGTCATGAGCATGTGAACCTGACCCCATATAACCTATAGTTATATTATCTTTTAATATTGTTTGCTTTTCTGCATAAGAATTATCCCATCTTTCGACATCAAGATAATTTTCTACGATATGAATAGGTACGTTGCATGCTTCTTCCCTGACTCTTTTAGCCATTACTTCTGTAGATACCATGACTGCATCGGCTTCGTTCATGAATGATACAATATTTGACTGTATTCTAGGATCTGAATATAACTTATATGGCTCTATAAATTCTTTAGGAGTATTAAGTAGATCGTCATCAAGTTCATATACTGTTTTTATACCTAGCTTTTTAGCAAATATCATTTTTTCTAACAAATCTACTGAATGAGATCTCTGAAAAACCATTATATGAGTGTTAGGATAATCTGATATATATACTTTTCCCTTGCAGTCTATTCTGCAAGATCCATTATCTTTGTTTATCTCTCGTGCAGGAACCTCTGCCCTAACATACCCACAAGCAAAATCGTCTTGCATAAACCATTTTACATTCATTACAACTCCTTTTTAATTATTTCCAATCAAAGTCCCATCTTAAAATCCAGACTGATCCTCCATCTTCAAATATATAGTCTCTACTTATTCCGTCTGGATCTCCAGGCCATGATATTGACTGAACAGGATTAGCAGAATTTGAACTAATTGAAATAATATTAAACTCATAGTTTTGAAGGATATTTGTAGATTCAAATACTTGCGACATCTTATTGCTAGCTATACTGTCATTAGTTACTACAGAATCAAAATCAAAAACATCATAATAATGAGTATTAGTAAATGGACCTGATTCAGGTTCAAACCTTCGTCCGTCAAACGGAACATTCATTTTCATGTATAATTCTGTTGTATGACTGGTGTTTGTATCTATACCTGTAATTGTGTGTGGATTATCAGGCAACCTTCGTTCTGAATCATACCCATATTTATTAATAGCATTATGATCGTAGATCTGCTTAGCATCTATCCTGTAAAATGCAGGGTCAATAGCAGAGTAAGTGCTTGCAGCCCATAATACATTCTGTGTTGATTCTGCTGCAAGAAAGTTTGTTGATGAAGCAATTGCTGTTCTAATCCATCCGTTTGTTTGTCTATTCCCGAATGTTTCGTTTTCCTTTGTCATTATCATGTGTGACAGAATTTTCCACCGTTCATTGATATCTAAAGCGTAAAGCCTATATGGTCTATCACCGTAAAGAGCAAAGTTTCCTTTATACTGAATATTTATAACGTCACTTGGATTATCCCAACTAGCGGCAACAGTAATATTGCTAATATCATACCATAACTCTGAAAGTGATATAGGATTTGTACTTCCAATAACTATAGTTTCTCCTGCAGCTATTGTAGTTTGATTACTTACTACTAAAACAGAACCTGTTATTGATACAGTTAATGATGAGAAAATATTTGTTCCATGAAGTCTATACTGTAATACAGGAAAATTATTTTCATCATAATATCGTTTATCAAATTCTTGTATATCTATAAATATACCATCTTCAGAACCTCTTGCTATTGTTGTTCCAGGCGGATTTACACCGAAAAACTGCGCAGTCCATGATGCAGTAAATATTCCTGATGCACTTGTATAATATGACAATATAGGACTATAAAAGCCTAACGGAGTAATAGCATATTCATTTGTTGATGCAGGGTTTTGTAGTATTTTTATGGATGGGTTATTCATATGCGTATAGTAAATTCCATTTGTTATTTCAGAGTAAAGACCGTTTACGCCACTAGAACCAAATCCTCTAGCCTCCACGAAAACGTTAGATCCGTATGGTCTATGTAATTCTGATAAAATATAGGAATTAGTTGTTGACGGTCGCCTAGTAAAAAAAGCATCACCACCCGCAATGTATCCCCATTCGTTAGTAATAGGATCACGAACAATCCCTACATCTAGAACTGTGAACATATTGGCCTTACTAGCTAGAAATACATTAGTTGCGTAACGCTGAAAAATATTTGTAGTGTTAACGATAAATGCTCCTGCAACAGTATGCACACTTGTTGCAGTCATACTTTGAGAAAACCAGTTAGTTATGTCATTGGTAGCAATATTTACGGCAACAAATTTGTTTGCAGTGAAAAGATCGTCAATGGCTCCATCTAATTCGCTCATATAAAAATGAGTAATATACGTATGACCAGTAGCCAAAGATGAATCAGTTTTTGTATATTCAAATGCTCTACCTGCATTGGTTGTTGTTACAAGAATATTGGTTTCGAATATATTTGTGTATATTCCTGTATCTAAACCGTTCGTCCATGGAATAATATTTGTACCCCATGTATCAAATACGCTCCATGTTTCGACTATCTCGATTGGAGGCAAACCAACTGCAAAAGTTTTTTCCACAATACTGCTAGCTATTTGACCGCGTATATAATTATTGGTTTTATTTACAATATTCCAATCGACACCGTTTGTAGATATTGGGAGATTTTGAAAGTCAGACAACACTGCATTAGATATTAGAAAAAAGCATAAACTATATAGTAGCAAACGCATTATAGTCACCCTCATGTCTAATATCTGTCATTATATAATCAGCTCCTACTGCTAAAAACTGGACAAGAGGAATATAGAATGTGTCAGCATTATTGTCTGATACGCTTGATGCATGTAACAATGTTGCTGAATCATTGTTTATATCTACACTTATGTAAACCTCCTCTACACTACCCGTAAGAGTCACAGAGTCTTCTGAAAAAATTATTGTTGTATCACCTAATCTTATACGTCCTGCTGATATTGTGCATGTAGTGCCGCTTAAAGAGTGTTTAAGCGTTGTAACTCCTGAAGATGGTATTACTTCTTCAACAGGTACAGTAAATGGGATATCATCGTCTTCTACATTATCAAGCCTTGATTCTATATCATTTAGTCTAGATGATGTGATTTCGCCAGGTAACGGCAATGCAGTAGCCACCTCAATAGCAGGAGTTGTAATGTCTTCTATTGGTGTGATAGGAATATCTACTGCATTGCCAATATCAATTTCTACTTCTATTTCATTATCTTCCTCTGTAGTTGCTTCAAAAATATTTTCAGGAAAGTATTTTTCTCTGAATAATTCAGATTTACTTTTTCTTGAAGTTTCAATAAGGATTTGGTTTTCTTCTTTATTTTCTCCAAGTTTAGAAGTTAGGGATGATAATTCTCCTTTAGCTTCAGACATGTTTCTTTCATCTACTAATGTTAAGTTATCACTCATGTTATTTTAGATCTATAATGAGCAGCAAATCTTCCTTTCCCTGCATGATCCATATTAGCTGCTATTAAATTATTGCCTCCAAGCGTTCCGTCTGCATGTGCGAGAGCAAGCCAGGTTTCAGCAGTTTCAAGATCTCTTGTATGATATATATACACACCAATACTGCTAGCTATTCCAGTGCTATAATATCTAAACTTGTATCTGAAGTCATCCCAAAAATCTGTAGAACCGCTTCCTACATAAGGAGTTCTTGTGATAGTATAATTATTTGTTCCGTCAATATTAATAGATGGTGATACATTATTACTCTTGTCAGAATTAAGGAACGAAGAGAAATTTATAGCAGATCTCCAATTCTTATATATATAAGCTTCCCCATCTCCGTATCTTGTAGGCCAGTAAGAATAATGAGCAGCAGCTTTACTTCCTGCATAAACACTGTTTGCATTATATGTTCCGTCTTCAAGCATAGAATTTGAAGCTTGATAAACACCGCCTAGTAAATTATCTTCTGCAGCTATTGGATTACTAACGTTTTTATATATCGTTGATAAATTACCATTCAGATAAGTATTTGTAGATGAAAACTCGTATACTCCTGAATTGTTACTTTCAGTCCAAGCTATACGTCCATCATAAGTTCCATCAAGGTTGAATGAATTAGTTGCCTGATAAATTGATGCGCCTCCAGAAGGAGAAGGTGCAGATATAGGAGTCCTGCTGTTTTTATATATCCTTGATTTTTGAGTCTTGAATGCAGAGTTAAGGCTATTTATGGTTACATCATTTTCAACACTTGCTCTGTATATTTTTCTAGAATTATAAAGCCCATCTTCAGTCATGGAATTACTTGCTCTATAAATCCCTCCCTGAACATCATCATCTGCAGATATAGCATTATTGCTATCTTTATATATAGTTTCGGTCTCTTCCATTAATGCTGAATCTAATGACTTATATTCGTATACGCCTGCACCTGTTCCGTATGTATACTGTTGCCTACCATCGTAAGTTCCATCCTCATTTATGCTTTGTGCAGCTCTATATATTCCTGAACCTGAATTAGCCGGGGCCGATATTGACGTGTTTGAGTTTTTGTATATTGTTGATTGTATTGCTTTGAATGCTGAAGACATGGAGGCAAATTCAATTATATCAGCTTTGCTTTTTGTATATACAAGTCTAGCATCGTAACCACCAACAGAATTGAATGAATTAGTAGCCCTGTAGATTGATCCTTGCCCCCTGGAATCAAGAGCATCAATAGGAGTTGATTTATTCTCATATATTATAGTGTCTTCTTCTGTTAGATGAGTTTCTAATGAATCATATCTTGCTACAAGATCATCAAAAACAGCAGTAGTTATAATAATATCTACAAGTTCTCCTCTGTACATAGGTCTTGCAGTTTTGCCAGCTGCTTCATTTGCATTTATAATTGTCTGAGCTAAGTCTTTTGGTACGTTCCATAAGTAAAGATCGTCTGTTTCTCTCGATCCTCCAACATTACTAAACGCCTCTAATGTGTATTGTGGTCTTGCCAACTTGACAGTAATTGTAGAACTACCATCATCTTGCTTTTCATGAAATGCCTGTACAAGGTGCCAGTTATTACCATATTCCATAGTCTCTATTATCACAGTATTGTAAATTGTAGAAAGGCTAGCCATAAAGCTTTGAACCGCAGAATTAGATACTCCGCTAAATTCTGCATATATATACTTCTCTGGACTATCGCTTGTTTCGTTTCCTGTTCCAGTAGCATTGCCTGGAAGGTCATTACCTTTAGAAAGCCTTGCCTCTTCCCAATCTAGCTCTAGAGCCCATCCTTGCCTTAATGTCTGAGCTACCCAGTAAGTAGTAGTGCCCCGATCAAGCCTTTCAATTCTCCTTACAAATGCTTGTCTATATCTTCCTTTTAAAACTGTGTTGCCTACTTTCGGATCTACTACGAATTTTGAAGCATTGCTATTTTTTACATCAGTATACCTATCAAGGAAATATCTTATCTGAGAAAATTCATCCTTTACGCCTAACTGCCATAATCTTGTGAACTGAGAATCACCATCTACAGAAACAGTTACATTATCTTCATTTATGAAAAATTCAGAAGCAGAATCCTTAAGCTTTTCTCTTATTTTGTTAGCTTCAATGCTAGAAGTTGGGAGTAGTTCTCTGGACATTTCTACCTCTTCCTGTGTACATGTTTGTCCTGAAGTCAAACAATCTATTGTGCTTATCTCTAGGGCTTTGCGTTCTAGGATCAGAAGGATTTAGTTTTATAAGTGCTGACCGTGCTTCTCTTATCTCACTATCTGATACAGGTCTTCTTTTCTTTGCTTCAGGCATTTCTCTTAATACTTTAAGTTTCAGAAGCTTTGTGTCTGCCAATAGTATAGTATCTGTATCTTTTGTAAGTGGTCTTGGAGCAGTCCAGTAATAAAGTGTTATCTCTCTGTCCTGCAATTTTATATCATTAGGATCTAAAATAACAAGATAGTTCGTTTCTGGAGGGCGTACAACAAAAATTTCATCACTCCTATCTCGTCCGTAATACTTAGGAGATATTGTAAATACATTTGCTGCTTCTTCTGTTATCTGATAATAACCGTTTTCTCCCCCAATGCGTATCCATTCATCAACAACGCTAACTCCACCGGCTACTATAGCTGCTAAATCGTCAGACTCAAAAGTAGTACCACCTGAATTTATCAATAGATCTTGAAAATAATACAAAGGATCTTGAGATGGATGATATGTATAAGCTTTGTAAGCGTATTCATCAACTTCTATTGCGCTACTATTCCTTAAGATAAATTCTATATTATTAGTTTCGTCCTTTATTGCATCTATTCCAAACAGATTAGACGGCAATATGATTCCATTTTCTCCTATATCTGTAAAATCTAAATCAAGATTTGTCCTAAAATTTGATATACTTATCTCTTTGACTATTCTTTCGTACATTGTTCCTGTAAGAAGCTCGACTCTTTCCCTGAGATCATCATCATTAACACCTGTAACATCAGTAAGTATTTCATCAATAAAAGCTTTATATAACTGCATAAACATGCCTTTCTTTTTGTAAAATCCTAATATTTAATATTATAGGTCTTTTGATTTAATCATCCAAGCATATTATTTTGTTTCTGGAGCTGTTATTATACTCCTTTTACTGCAAGGATCTGCAGCACATTTCGCACCTAATGCAACAGCAGTATACACCCATGAAGCTCTAATAAGTATCATTCCGTCTTCCCTGCATATCTTAAATAGTATTTTGTCAGCTTCTTTTCTGTATATATTTTTATCAATTAAATCTTCTCTCATTAACTGATAAAGAGCATCATGCACTAAAGATCCCCTCATGAATGTTTTGGTATCAATTGCAGGGCCTGAAGGACCGTCCCACGCATATCCTCTTTTAATATCAAGTATACCATCTTTAGATAATTTTATAAATCCATCAGGAGAATAAATGTCTGTTTCATGTTTTATAGATATGATAACGCTGTAATCACTTACTAACTGATACTTGTACCCGCCTCTGTAATGAATATATTTCATATTATTTTCTCAGTAAAGATATCCATTCCTTTATAGGCACTCCTGCAAAATCAAGCAGAATAATAGTCATGCCTAATGCTACGATTATTCTAGGTATATCCCGAGATTCTATAGGCTTGAAAACTATTCCCCACATCTTCTTGCCACCAATATCTATCTGTTCCTCTAATTTATTTAGCCTAGCTAAAACAGATGGCTTTCCATTTGATTCGCATAATGCTTTATGAGTTTTCTTTAATATTATTTTTATTTCTTCCTGGTCTTTTTCATAGGCTTCAAATTTAGGCTCACAAACCTTGTCATGCATTTGTTCTGCTGATAATACTCCCATTTTATTATCCCCCTCTTTTTTCATATCATTCCTTAATGGTATTGGGATGCGTCAAAAACTCTTTGCCGCCAGTCCGCCAAACCTTGCTGCCTGTTATAAATATTTTTCTAGGTATAACGCCCGTTACCGTCAAGACTGCATCAGTACCGACAAAGAAAATATCGCTTTGGAATTTTGCGCCAGAATCAATAGCACCATAGGTACCGGACCGTTGCGGCCAGCCGTCTATTTCCAGCGATGCTATTGTTTGCCCCGAGTTTGCATTCATGAATCTGATCACAGCGGTATTTTGCAGATTTGTGCTTGACTCTAAATTGACAGTTGCACTGACATCAAAAACATTATTGGTAAATAATTGTAGCCGGGCATACGGATCAATCGTCACGTCATTCCTCAGGCAACCAGGAGCCTTTGCGGCAATTAGCCCCCATCCCAAACCGCCGGAACCTTCTCCACCGATGAGAAGCGTGGCACCGCCGTAACTATTGGATGTCGTAAGAGACGTTTCTTTACCTGTATTAGATCCGTTGCGACGGTGTATACGTAAATCTCCCACACCGCTAATTGTAGAGGCAAATGTATTCTGGTCATTCTGCGAGTTCTGTCCTATCGTGCCGCCGCCTATGCCGAGAATTATGGTGTTTTTCCAAACCCCGCTGTTGGCCTCAACGTTGATAGCGGCATCATCTAGACGTAGATTGCCTGACCAGTTATCGTCTTGTTCGTCCTGAAATCTTATGATTGCATTAGAAGCGATTATATCTCCAGTCCCATGAAAATTATCGGTATCATCAAAACGAAAATCTGCGCCCCCGGTTAGCGTTGTGTTTGTTCTATCACTGAAAAAACATAAATCGCCAGAAAATGTAATATTGGTTATTGATGCGAATGCGCGTAATTCGGAGTTAGGCTTAATATAAGAAAGTGTATTTGTGCCAAAAACAATCATACCGCCTTTGTGCGAAATAATAGACCCATAACTGTTGGATACAGTTAAACCATTCATACCCAAACCCGTATAAGTAAATTTGAAACCCTCTTGGTCCATATCATTATTTCCGCCGGCGGTTTTTATGTATGTGGAAATAGTTATATCTTCAGACAAAAATAAATCTGCCCCAGTATTATTTGTGGCAATCGCTGTAGGATCATCAGGAAAACCCACTCCAGATGTCCAATTATTCGTATCTGACCATATACGATTCGTTGTCACGATAGAGTATTCATAGCTATGAACATAACCCACATGTACAAGCAGAGAAAAAAGTACTATAAGCTTTTTACTCATTAGCCACCCATGAATCTTTCGCCCGCTGGTTAAGCAGATGATAGCAATATCCTCTAACAATAAACATGTATTGCCCTGTCGGGATATTGTCATCATCAAGCACGGCCTTCACGGTGCTAAACGTAGTCTTTGGTTTGCCCGCCATGATCTTACGCGGTGTAGACGGAGAGAGGCCGTGAAGTGCATTGAGTTCAGCTAGTATGCTGTTGGCTGTGGCCTCGTTTGCGCACAGTACTTTGCCGTCTGGAGTTGCGGCATATGCTGCGAAGGCCAAAAATAAAACTATAAAAGAAATTATGTATCTATGCATATCACTCCCCTATGTAATGGCCTTGGAATAATGCAAATGCTTCATTTGCCACCCTGACAGTAGAATCATTATTAAAAAGGAATACCTCAATATACTCATTAGTTGCTAGATGCATGCAGTAAACTGCCCTCAGCGTATTAAAAGAACTACCCGAAGCTGTAACCCTGGCCATAGATGGATTTTGTATGGCACCCGCTTTGTATAGCGCGATCCAACACCAAGCTTGATCTGCAACAGCATCCATCCTGATATTAGCGACAAAATGATAACTTCCCGGCACTTGAGGATTATACCTAAATAAATTCGTATCATAGCCAGAGTAATTATCATCTATAATTAAATCTGCCTCCATTCTGGTCGCTATTGCATTTGTAATATTTTGTTGTGTAGACATATGCACAGTGAAAAATGGAGGCTGAGTTAATGAAACATTTGTAGATGCAAGATCATTTATGTTAGTATAGGAAAAATTATTGCCGTTCACATTATTTGTTTGAGCCCTGCTATCAAGTGGACCGCCCGATGAAGCCGTTGCCGCAGCAGCCTGCCATCTTTGATCCGTTGCATTCCATTTAGCGATTTGTCCGTCTGTAGGTGTGTTAGTGGTTATAGATCCTGCGCCTGCTACGTAGTTAGAAAGCACGCTTCCATCAAGAGTAATTGGACCAGCACCTAGAATTCTGTATCCACTCGCAAATCTCGAAGTCCACTGATCGTCAAGAGAGCTAGTTTGCGCAGTGCCGTCAGACCACACAACGCTATTCTCATTTGAAGATATTGCGCCTTCTCCCAAAGCCATGGAATCAGTAGCGGTTGCACCTGAATTATTGCCCAAAACAATAGCACTTGAACCAGATGCATTATTACCAGCCCCAAGGGATAAAGAACTTGCGCCACTTGCAACCGTTGTATCACCAATAGCTATAGCAGCACTCGAACTAGCTGTCGCATCGTTTCCTATTGCGATTGACCTAAAAGCATTCGCCTCTGCACTGTTTCCAATTGCACAAGAGTCAGAACCAGAAGCATCAGACAATGTTCCAGACGCAAATGAATCGCCGCCCGTTGCAGTCGCTGATGTGCCGACATTAAGATTATCGGCCACGGATAAATCATCGTTTATGTTGACATCTAGCGTTACTGTCAAATTACTTGTTATTCCGACATCAGCATCAAACGTTTCGTCCTGAGTTGTCAGCGCAACCGTACCAGCACCGCCATTAGCTTCGGGCATAGTGTACGTCATGTCTCCGCCTGTAGCGTCCGCGTTGAAACGTATGATGTTTGTGGGCGCGACAGCATCAAAGATAGTAAGCTCGGCATCTGTAAAATTTACTTTAGCCTCTGGACTCGATGCCCCGCCCCCCGCCGAACCAACAGAAGTACCAAGTTTAGGTGTAATCGTGACATCAAATGTACCGCCTCCAGCAGGGGTCCGGTGGAGGGTAGCAAAACCTACAACAATGAATTGACCGGGTAACCGTGGGTCAGAGACCGAATACACGGCATGCTGATTAACATCTTGCTGTGCGTTGGCTTGGCTGGCATAATCATCAGTAGATAAATTAAGATGGACCTCCCCAACACTGCCAGTTGTACCACTGCTGACATGCTTCATAACCACCACATTAAAATAACTTACTGAACTGCTAAGAACAGCATTGCTATTAGCATCTACGGTGATCTGATTAAGATTAGTGATCATCTGCTTACCATCGGGATGATTATCTATTATGTAAAAAACGCTACCATTAGTAGCGGTCACAGCAGGGAATGTTTGCTCATGCAATTGTGCCGAAATTCCCGCCGTAATGGTTAAATATACATCATCATTCGCGCCGCCCTGAGTAGTAACAACAGCCGCCAAATCTCCACCTTCTAGCCACCGAGACGGCTCAAGTCTAACCCTATGCATTAACCTTTGTACAGCCGATCTATCATCACCGTTTGGCCCCGATACTTCATCCGTATGACGGCGTATCGAATATAGGCCAGTATTCTGCGTAAACAGGGCGTCAAGCAGACCTATATCAAACATCGGAGAATATTCTCCTGTAGGGAATGTAGTACCATTCGTGACCCCGCCAGCGAGAGCATATACATAATTCATTTGCAAACTGTTTGTGGTACCGGGTGTAAGCGTAAGATTTATCGGGGTAGCAAACTGCACAAGTGTATCGTCGAAAAATACATCAAAAGACCCTGATCCATCAGTTGTTGTAACTGCTATAGTTACGTTTGTCCCATCTGAAGAATATGTAAGTACTGGCCTGTTGGTCGGCATAGCATTAAGTAGTTGTCGCACCGTAGATATTTGCGAGATAGTAGCTGCATCCTGTGGGTTTACGCCGTCCACAACATTAATCACCGAGTTAGTGCCAACGTTAAAAGTCTCAAGCGCAAGATCAGAGTAGCCATTAGCTGTTTCTGTGCCGCTCCGGAACTTGGAGGTTGCATGCGTATTAGTAGTTCCAGCCGCCGCCGTGTTGCTCTCTGAGATTTTCCATGTGTTGGTATCTAAAATTGCAATGTTAGCTTGATTTGAATATATTATAACCCATTGATCTAGGTTTGTAGCAATATTATTTGCAACTCCGGACGTATTGACGGCATTGCTATCTGAGTTAGCCGAAATCCAAAATTGATTGGTAAGTATAAGATTCTGTTGTATCGTATTGGTATCAAGGTTCGCCGTTACCTGAGCCTCTAAGTTTGTAAATGCCTGTGATGCTGCTATCTCACTATTTAATCCAAAAATCTCGTTTGCCATTATAGCCGGATGAATATTGATGTTAACATTACCGGTGACAGGATTTATGATACCGAGTTTACCAAGCCTCACGATATAATTAGTCTCTCCTGTCGGAGCGTTTGTCTGCGCTAAGCCAAACGTCGTTGCAGACAAGAATAAATCTGATCCGCTGTTACTTCCTATAGCCGTTGTATTCAATCCGCCTACAGACCCAAAAATCGTACATTTTCCATTTTCATTATTGAGTATTTCCTCTGTCGCAAAAGCTAACGCCTTCGCTGTTGTTTCATTATTTGCTCGTGCAAGGGCAACTGTTTCCTTTTGACCTATTTGTCCGGTAACATACACTACCTGACCATTTGTTATTGTAGATCCAGTATTATTTCTGCCGGGAAACCATAACTCTTCTCCTACGTTCATTGTGACTTCAGAGCTTTCAAAATACATTTTCCAGGAATCGTCTGTAGCATTATAAAATACACGGCCTGCCTGGTGTGCTGGATCTGCCGACAAGGGCTCAAAATCTTGATATTCTACGCCCGTAACAGCATTGCTACCGTGATCCTGATCGCCTGTGAAATCAATGATGCCGTCACGACGTATGACTGTAGCATCGACTGCAATTGTATTTGTACCTCCAGACACAGTAACATCAATACCATCGCCACCATTAATATTTACTACTGAAGTAATATTTGTCCATATAGGCGCAGCTAAACCTTGAGATAAGAGAATATAACCTGAAGTTCCTGCTGATATGCTTATCCAGTTTGTTCCATTAAAATAGGTTAAGTCTCCTACTGCAGAACCATCTTGATCTGAAAGAAAAGGCCATGTTGCTGTAGATCCAGAAAATGTATATAAACTTGGATTTATACTTCTAACAAAACTTAGAGTTCCTGAATCAACTTCAGGAGCCCTTTTAATAGTTATTATTCCTTCAGGGTCTGAATTTACGTAATTATTAGTATGAGATGCTGTTATAGCGCAATACCATTTTTCAATAGGAGAGCCGAATGTGTTTGTCATTGCCTGGAAACTTACAGTATTTGATGTGACTACTCCTGCTATGCTTACCATGTTGTCAGAATTTCTATTCCTTCCAAACTTGAAAGTAAAAGTCCATCCTGTAGCATCCCATAAATCATCACCATCATACATTGTGGCAACTATATTTGGAGTATTTCCAACCTTAGTCCTTAAATCCCATTGTTGTCCAGTGAGTTGAAAATTAGCATTTATAGGTTTTGTAGGTGGAGCTGAATAGCAAAAAGAACATGCAATAAAGCATAAAGCAAAAATAAACTGTTTCTTCATATTATCTCCTTCCGACTAGTCTTAGCCATACTGAATTAGTATTGCTGAAAACGAAAGGAATAATATCTCCACGCTGTATATAGTGATTGCTCAGAGCTGATACATCTGCTTGCTTTCTTGTTTCGCTAGTATTAGTCCATGATACAATACTGTTAGTTATGAGTGTAGTCACAGTGTTTGTAAGCCCATGAAGATAATTCGTTTGAATATTTCCGAATTCATTTGTAACTACACGAGTTTCCTCAAACTGTTCTTCTGTATGTCTGAAAACATGACTCATTGAATTTGTGCTAGTAGATGCAGCAGTATACCATGTTTCAATTTCTGCAGGGTACCACATGTACGTCAAATTATTAGTAAATGAATACGATCCACCAATAACGTTTTTCCATTCAATAAAATAAAGTTCACCGGCTATAAGATCTTGAGCGTACTCACGCCTTTCAGGTTGAGATTCTCCCATCATATTAATGCATATCATTAATATACAGACGAAGAATATAGATATTTTTTTCATGATACACTCCAAATTAGAAACTGTGGAAGCCTGCACGGCCATACCTAATGCAGACCTCCACATCAATTTTTTAGACTTCAGCGTTACGGTAATTTATGAGACATTTAGCGCCATCTGCCATTGATACAGTAGATGTAAGTTCAATAAGAATCGGTCCTTTAACTCTCAGAGGTCTTGTTGACCAATCCCATAGAGTAGTCCATGAGTTATCAGGAACTAATCTTGTATAACCCAGTTCTTCTTCTTGGGTATAATCAGTCTCTTCAGGATCGTAACTCATCTTGAATTCACAATCCGTTCCTGAGTTAGAATCTACAAGAGCCTGTATAGACACTATATCAATCTCTCCGCCTGCTCTCTTACCATTAAGGTCGTCAGGGTTTCCGAGACGCATAGACATATAAGTAAGTTCTGAAGCATCTCTGTACAGATAATCAGTAAACAGAGGGCTCATTGTCTCTTCAGTAAGATCAATGAAATCATCTGTATCAATAGAGTAATCAGCAGCAGCATCAAGCCTGACCATCCACAAACCTACCGGAGTTGTGTTTAATCTCAATGCATTGACAGCATCTATCAGTGCCCCAAGTGTAGTTACTTGTGCATGAGTAGGAGACGAATCAACAGCACTAGGATCTGCTACAGCAGCAGCAGCAGCAGAAAACTGATACTGAGTATAACTAGTTGCGCTCACACCTATATTCAGCAATATTATAAGTTTGCTATCGTCAGACCCATTATTATCTATAGTTATTGCAGCATACAGATCTTGAGTTTCTCCACTGCCTTTTCTGATATCCTTAAACTTAAGACGGAATAAAGGATTTTTTGTATCAGCTTTTTGTATCTCAGCAGTTCTTACAGGAAGTTTTTCAACCATATTCATATTCATTCTCCTTTATTTTTTTTATTACATTTTGAACGCAGGAATAACATATTCATTAGTTGCTCCAGTCAACCTTATCTTGAAGTACAGAGCATTAGTTGTTGCTGCAGGCAAATCATTTATTGCCATGGTGCTACTTCCTGGAGCGTTAGTCACTGTAACTATAGGAAGGCCTGTAATCTCTAGAGTAGTGTCAAAAACAGCGGCTTCGTCTACAGATAAAGTTCCTTGTATATCTGTAGCTACAGCAGTGTCAGCAATCTCTACAGATGTAGCAGTAGCAGCACCTATAAGCAATGAACCTGCAGCTTGAGTGTCAAGACCTGCGCTTGCATCTACAGTTACGCTATCAGCATCAAAAGTAGAAATGACAGATAACGCACCTGCAGAAGTTAGATTCAGTACCTCTGTAGTATGATTAAGTACTGATAGATCATTACCAGTAGCTTCAGATTCAACTGTCCACGTATCTGCATTATCATCGCCATCGTCAGCGTCAAGAATAAGTTTTGCATCTGCATTCTCTCCTGCTGTAAACGTTGCAACAGATACTATGCCGCTTGCTGTCTGAGTTGCTGATATATCTCCTGCACTGGCAGTTATATCACCAGCAGAAGTAGTAAGATCACCAGAATTAGTAAAGGCTCCTGTTACAGTAAGACCATTAGGCAGAGTTGCTCCATCATAGAGTCTGTGCCAATTAGCAGTACTTTTCCTAACCTCTTCTCTTATCTGGTTGTTCAGAATATCTTCTATAGTCTCTGCCATAGAAAAATTTGCAATTACGCAAACACAAGTCATTAATATTACGATATATTTATTCATAATTTTTCCTTACATTTCTAATCTTTTATTGTCAATTATAAGCATAATAAGTTCAGAAGGATCTGGTTCGCCAGGAAGTAAGCCAGCATCAATCATTTCTTTTTGAGTCAAGAATGACATCAGTTGAGCCCTTGACATGCTCTGAAGTTTTTTAAGCGTCTGAGCCCTGTCCTTTATCCTGTCGTGTTTGTCAACCTTTCTAAGAATCCAGAAGTCTGCTTTGTACTGTTGAGATTTAAGAAGTTCTTCATAAACTTCTTTATCTTCTGGAACTTTTAAATTAAGAACCAGTCTCCAGTTACGAGCATGAAGTACTCTACCTTGCGGAGTTCCATGCTCTTCAGACTTAAGATCATCAAGAATATCCAATATCATTTGGTATTTCTTATACCTAAATTGGATCGTTATAAGATCATCATCTACTTTTTCTTCTTTATTTTCTTCCTGACGATGAGTAGAAACAATAGATTCTTCTGTAGAATCTTCTATCTGTTCTACTTCATCGTTAGAATTGGAAGAAAACACGTCAGTCAGATCTTCTTTTTTATCAGCTTTTTTAATAGTTATTTCATCCGTCATTATGACATTCCTAGTTAAGCTTACAGTAAGCGTTAGTCATTATTATTTTAGTCAACAATAGTTTTTCCTGCGCCGCGAACGAAACCATGAGTTTCAGGATGACGTGCTTCAAGAGAGAAACTACCCCAATATTCATCTTGCCTGTAATGAGATCTACCTTCTTGGATATTCTGTCTCCACGTCATTGGTGTATCTACATATTCTCTATGGAACGCATGGCCCATATCAACCACAAGACCCCATCCAGCAAGACCTTCAGAAGCAGGGAATCCACGTTTGTCCCTTGCAACTTTAACAAGGTTGCCTTCTTCAGTAGTGATCTCAAGCATATCAGTATTAAGATCTGGTTGGAAGTACTTAACAGGAGGCGTAGACATTATGCGAGACATCCTGTTAAGAGCACCATACAATCTATTTCCTGCATTGACGAATTTCTGAGAAGAACTCGCAGTAGCATCAAAGCACTGGTCAAAGAATTCACTAAGAATAGGCCATGTAAGGTTTTCGTTCTTGTTTCCTACATTAAGTACATTTTCTTCAACATAATGAATGAATCCCTGAGAAACGTAAATAGTACCATCGGCAGTTACAGTAGTACCTTTATGTTGAAAAATAAGAGCTTTATTAACTTTACGCTTGATCTCAAGCATCTTATTTACAACTTCCCATTCTATAGTAGCGGGTGCGCCAATACCAACTTGTATCATTGCTGCAACATCCTGAAGATGTGAAATCTTGAATGTTTCAGAAAAATAAGATACGAAGTTTGATTTCTCTACATCAGGAATACGTCCGGTTCCTTCATTAGCATCACCAAGTTCAGGAAGATGCGCAATACCAGCTACAAGTATTTCGTTGTCAAGAAGTGCTGCTTGAGGCGTACCATTCCATCCACGAGTAACAGTTATTGCGTTTGTTGTATAATTGACTGCTGTAACACGCATATTTTCTAGTGTACGCGTATTATGAACTTCTGAATTGACAATAAATAGTTTTGCCTCATCTACAACTATAGATGTAGCAGATGACGAATATCCACCTGAGTTGTTAACATTAGTATGAATAGGAAGAATTTCATCTTCTACCCAACTATAAACAGGCTGATTTACAGGCTCTTTTCTGCTCCATAACTCAAGAGCTTTAAGAAGTGTGCCATCATCATCATTAAGCATATCTAATTGATTGTCTAACTCTCTCTGTCTGAATAAATTGTCTGTGTCAAAGACATCTACGCCAGTAGTTCTAGTAGTATAAGGTAAAGTTACCCTGTACATAATACTCTCCTTGATTAATTGTTATACTAATCTTGTGAAGGAGATCTAGAAGGTATCTTTCCACCTATACAGCGTGGCAAGTTTCCTTTTTGAACATCTACATTGGTCCTGTCATCTGCTCCATCAAAATTATTAGCAGATCTATTACCAGTTGCATTCACATGACTAGCAGATCTATTTGCCCGTTTAAAAAGTTCTACGAACTCATTAGCATCGGGCGTGTTAACCTGGTGATCAATAAATAAACTTTCAGGAACTGACTGAGGGGTAGAAGCTTTAGCAGCTATCAAAAACGCCTTCTTTTTTTCAGGATCTGATACTATTACTGCTTTTTCCTCTTGAGACAGCTTTTTGTATACATCATCTGCAACTTTTTGCTCCTCTTTAGAAAGTACAGGCTCAGAACCTTCTTCGTCAGTGCCACCCTGATTTTCTATATTTTCTGCTTTTTTCTTCAGACTGTCAACTGTTTTTTCTAAGTCTTTTATTTTTTCAGGATCATACCCATCCATTTTCTTCATAGTTTCGAGAACACTTTCAGCCTGTTTTCTGGCATCACCTATCTCTTGCTTGAATTCTTGTGTTATTTTTTCCTGGCCATCGACTTTAGTAGTCATTACTGCTACTGCGTCAGTAGCGGCCTTAATGCTTTTTAATACTTCTTCTTTGTCATCATCCCAGGGCATTTTTAACCTCCGCTAATACAGGGGTAGGAATTATTTGTTCTTGCCTTCCTGTATTTTTTTGTTTGTGTTTAATAACATCCTTTATTTCTTTTATCTTTTCTTCTATTTGTTTATCAGCTGCTTCAGCATCAGAAAATCTTTTCAGCCAAGTTTCTGCCTCAAATTCTCTTCCCTGTATAACAGCTAAAAGAATATTAGAATTTTCTGAAGTTGGATCAATATGTATGTACTGTTCTCTTGCAAAATTTCTACGGTCTCTGAGTTCCTGAATAAATAGTTTTCCTTCTTCATGATGATTCAGAGATGTATAGAATTTCTGTCTGGTCCTTATTTTAGAAAGTTGAGATATCTCATTTTCTAATCCTTTTATATCGAATCCATGATAATTCATACAAACCTTTATTTCTTCTTGGTTGTCTTCTTCTTGGTTGTCTTCTTCTTGGTTGTCTTCTTCTTGACTTTATGATTTATTTCTTCTGGATCTTTAGCTTTTATAGATGGGTCTTTCTTGAATCCTATTTCTTTTGTTTTCGGAGTGCACGACGATCCTTTTGAATATGCATCATATCCATGCTTCTCCATTACATTTACTATATCTTTTTCCATCTCTTTGTTTTCTGGTATTATGTAAGTGAATTCTGCTAACATTTTATTCTCCTTGCATCAACTACTTTGAAACCATGTTTTTCCGCAGTTGCTTTTAATTGATTAACTCTTGATTTAAGTACAGGAGGTAATTTTCCTCCATGCTTTTTTCTCATTTGTTCCAGTCTTTTTTTTATTTCCTCCTTTTGTTCTAGTTTGTAAAATACTTGAAGTTCTTCGTTCATAGCTTTTAATTCTAGATCTTCCATACAACTCCTTTATTGTGACCCGCTAATACCTGCAGAACCTGCAAGAGCCTGCTGGCCTTGTGTTTGTTGCGCCTCTCCTGTTCCTGACTGAGAACCTCCATTCTCAATGTTTCTTACTTCGGCCTCTGCCCTTCTTGCAGCTCTTTCTTTCACTACATTTTCAGGAAGCATTGTGCGTCTTACAAGTCCTACATCTCCAGTCAATTCTTCATATCTAGCCCTGTCATCAAATAACTCTGGCTTCCTTTCAGTTCTGTCAAAATATGCAGCTCTTTCTGCAAAATCTGAAGCAGAGTTAAGTCTTGCTGCAGGAAGGTTAAGATCTACTTTGTAAACGTTTCTCATGTCTTGGATTGTGACACTCTTTTCAACAAACTTCCTGTCTCCAGTATCTGCATCAAAATCTACATCTATAAATTTGTCTCCGTCATCATCAATCAGTAACTGCTTTTTAATAAGTATCTTCTCTATTGTTGGTTTGAGTCCTCCGAGCTTAAGTATCTTACTTGCTAAGAATTGCCTTCCAGTGGTTGAAGAAAGCATAGTTTCAAGAGCATTCGCTCCACCCCTGACAAGCCCTGCCTGACCATTCCTAACACTTGATACCTGTGAATTCGTTTGGGCATGGAACTTCTCAATAATATCACCAATCCCAAACAACGGTTGAGGGAACTGAGGTAGATCCATATATTGAACAGATTCACCAATATTTCTATTAACTCGTATATCTGAACCAGGACCTCTTCCTAAAGAGTCAGGATTATCTACTGCTGTAGTATTAATAATTCTTGTAGGATTCATCATATACATAGCCAAATCTACTAATCCATTATACCATATATTCTGTCCTGTTGCTGTACGTTCTGAAGCCTCTGTGACGTTCTGCGGAAACCATCTTGATCCATCGGCGCAAGCAGACCATTTTACTAAATCGCTCATGTAAGTCTGATAAGTGTCTTTAGCTGACCATATACGATGCTTACCATTTGCTATCCAATGCTGTTCATGATCAAAATAGCATCTTACTATAGGTATTAATACAGGTATTCTTTTGTCATTCGTATTTGTAGATGAAAGTCTTTTCCCTGCAAGTATCCATATATTGTCAGACATTATAGCTCTTGCATCAAAGTTCATTGACCTTGCTTCTTTTACTATAGTATCAACATCTCCTTTATAAACCTTATCATTAGTCAAAGGATCTTTTTCATCCATCATGTCTCTGAACTCAGATTCAGTCTTAAAGTCTATAACGAAATGTCCTGATGCTTTATTTGCGCCTTCAACATTTGCTCCTCCAGGCATAGGTATGACTTGAATTACTGATAAATATTTATAAACAGGGACTGTTACAGGTCTACCGAAAACTATATTTGGAGTCTGTTTAAGTATGGCTCCATCCTTCTGAACTCTACTTTGGATAACTTTAGGAGGTGTTATTCTTTCCGTGTCTATAAGTCCGTACCCTACACCAAACTTCCATGAATCCTTTATAGAAGGGAAAGCTGCGTTCTCAAGATCTATCTGGCTCCTGACAGTATAAAGAAGACTGTCCTCTACACTTCTGACGCTTTTCTCATCCATTACTTTATTTGGAAGCAACTGTATAAACCTATTTTCAGGAAAGAGATAACGCATAGAAAACGGCAATTGTTCTTCGACTGAATTAAATGTTATAGGAAACGTAATCTCAGATATAGTTGGCCAGTTTACAGTACTAGGGTTGTTATCATAAGCATTTTGTAGTCTCTGGAAAACTGTAAATCTCTCTAAAGCCTCTCCATAAGCATGATCGAACCTTGCCATCATTTCATCAGTTATGCCATCTTTAGTACTTTTTCTTTTATCTTTAGTACTTTTTCTTTTATCTTTAGCCATCAGGTTCCTCCGTTTCTATATCCTATTGAACTCATTCCGCAAGGAGCTTTCTGCTGAAGAGGTTGTTTTTTAAACCTAGAGATGGCTTTCTTCTTTGCAGTGTACTCAACATTACATCTTATTTGATTTGCATCGAATTTATAAATATAACACATTATTCCAAAAGTTATAGCAGAATCAAGTGTTCCTTCACTCGTATGATCACAACGTTTTTTTTCTCCTTTAACTGAAAGTACAGCTGCAGCAAGTTCCTTTAACAATGGTTCGTCTGGTATATAAGGATATTCATCTTCTTCGAAATCGTCAAGCCAATCTCTCACTAATTCAAATATAATGTCTCTTGTTGCTGAGTTTACATCGAATCCTTTTTTCTCTCTCTGCTTGCCTGTAGAGTCTTGAGTTGTTGTAAGGAAATACCAGTACGGGTATTCATCTAATTCAAGCTTTAGAGTAGCATTTGCTGATCCTCTGCCATGTTCAGGAGCAAGTAATGCGTTGTTATAATGTCTTAATCCGTATGAACATACTCTAGCAAACTGAATCGTTTCCAGAGTGGATCTTATAGTGGCTACCATGACAGGCTTTATTTCTTCCTTTTCCTTCATAGGTGGTCTTGACATTGTAGCAGCACATATGTCTCCTACTGCTTCAGGTGTCTCTGCTCCTTCAGAAGGATCTATAGTTAATACATAACCCACGCCCGGTATAGGGTCTTCGTAAACTCTCCAAGTATTCATTTTATTTGTTTGAGAACACAATACAGAATTAACTGGAGTATCCATTAAACCAGGCAAATGAGTTATATGAGGCTTGCTAATCATTTCATGATAAGTTTTAGATGGTTGAAATTTCTTCCATTCGTAAACTCTACTATAAGACGCTATCCATTTTAATATTTTCTTTCTGTCATAAAAAGGCTCACCCTTTATTTCTGTGAAGAATCCCCAACACCTTGAACCCCTGTACCAAGACTCCATACCTTTTCGTTTTATTTCTATATCTTCTTTATCTTGGTAGGGTGAATCATATTGAGTTGCGTGAAAAACTTGTATGTCTTTATTTCTGTTCTTAGGAAAGATCAATTTCTTTGACCACGTTATACCGTTAAGAGGTGTCATAACAATGCTTCTGAATTTGGCATGCTCCTGTGCTGAATGCCAAATGTCTGAGTTAGGCATTTCCTCATCACCGATATAGCTCCATGCCATTTTAGCTTCAAATCTATCATGACCCTGCTCATAAGTTATAAATTTTACTAGGCAGTCTCTATCTGCGTATACAATTCCATCTTGTTTGTTTGTTCCTTTATTCCCTCTTGTCCTGTCGTAAAATGATTCAGGAAATTCTTTATATAAATTTTCCGCAACACTAGGCCACCAATAATTAACCTTTGCCTCTTTGAATGTTCCTATCCATATTTGAGAGCCAGGAGGAGCTATCTTTTCTTGAGGATATACACCTACACCAATTATATTACCGCAATCCCATTCCTTCCAACCTTTTGATTCAGGAGACTTCCAATTGAAATCTATAAATTCTCCCGAACTTGAATCAAATCTACCGAACCTTAAAATATTCTCTTTAGTTGTTTTTCTCTTTATCTTTGTATCTACACCTAAATCATACCTTAAAGAAAATGGAATTTCTCCGGTAGTCATTATTGCTGTTTCTATTTTAGGAGCAAATGATTTTCCTATCTGAGAACCACCAAGCATTATCCTTAACTTATTTATAGATAACATGTAACCTGACTGAAATTGGTGCGGGTCTTGTCCTACATATCTTATGAAGTCCGGATCTCTGAGGTCTATTCCGTCTTCGAGAGCCTTTGCAATTATTTCTTCAGGTCTCTTCTCTACATCCCATGGTTCGAAGAAGTAAAAAGCATGAGCCTCTTGATCGCCATCTGCGATCCTATCTAGATCTTCATTTAGCCTGTCAAATACGTCCATTAAGGTTTCCTTGCTATGCCTATGCAATCATCATGCTGGCCTTTATAGATTTCACAAACCTCTATTTCCCACCCGACGTGCTTAAACAATATTTTCATTCCGTCAGGCAAAATCCTCCAGCAATCTATCGGATGACTATGTATGTCAATCTTAGTAGGAGTTATTATACAACAATATCCACCAGACTTCAAAACAGAATCTATATCTTCTATAAATGAAAATGGATTAATACAATGTTCTATAGTGTTACCAGATACCACTATATCATATTTATCAAGGTACTGACTGAATAATCCTGCAGGAACAACTTTGTCAACGTTAGGGCCTTCTACAATGTCAACTCCTGTATAAGCTTCGAAATGGTTAAAGAGTTCTCTATAACTTCCATTAACATCAAATGAACCTACATCTAATACGTTTTCATCAAAATTATTGTCTATATAAGTGCCTACAAACCCTTTCATAAGTTCTAATGATTCAGCATGCATTATTCCCTCATTCCTGTTTTTGTATTCTTCCATATATCTTTCAGGCCTTTAACTACGTCCTCCTGAATCACTCCAATAGGCTCTATTTCTTTTCCAGCTTTCTCATTTTTACCAAGCTCAAATGCTTTGAATACTAATCTCTTGCAAAGTGAAATCATTTTATGCATTCTGGCTGCGAGTTCATCGTAATGAACATAATCAGATGAATCCATTTTAAAATGCCTCATTGAGCACTTAGATATTATATCAGCCATTTTAAGTTTAATATCTATTTTTGTTTTATCAGTCATGGGAACAGGACCCACTTTAGTCATTTCTGTCAGTTGTTCCCTAACCAGTATTGCGTCAAACAATTGGTCTCTGAGATATTCACCAGTCTCTTTATCTATACATTCAACATTCTGCAACCTATCTAATATCTCTCTAAGTATTGGAAGCGTTGCAAGTTCGTCAGCTTTTTCCTGATCAAGGCTACGCTTAAATTCATGAAGGGTCTCAGCCATCAATGCTATATCTTCCTTTGCTCTGAGACTAACTTCAGCTATTTCAGCTTCTTCCTTTGTAACTGCTAGATATCTTTCGCTATCCATACTTGCCTTTCCGTATATTTGTAGATCTCTTAATTGATTCTTTGCAAAACTGTAAGACCTGTGCTGTCTGGAATTCTCACACCTTAAACAATATCCTACTCCGAGGTGTCCTGTCTCAGGGCCTAGCCCGTAGAAATTACCTTTAGTTTTTGATCCAGCAGTTTTAGTGCATCTACATACGTCACAAATATGGTTTCTGGCAGAATGCGAATAGTCGCCCTGCGCTTCTCTCTTCTTAACAAATGATCTCACCTTTGCATGACATCTAGGTAAAGGTGAGTCTGGAGGCCAGAATAAAATTCTTCTAACAGCCATTATCTGCGCCTTAGATGTTGGACCTATACTAGGATTATATTTCTTAAAATGCTGCTGCCAAATACATGGCTTGTTTCTGTTTGCAATGTATGGCTTTCGGATACATTTTTCATTCATGGCAGATTTCAAATCCTTCGTTTGTAATCATATCAACATAAATCTCTATACAAGACGGATCAATTCTGATCATATCTTCTTTGTAAAGGTTACCCATAAATAATTTTGCTCTATGGCTTTCAGCACTTATAATATACATAGAGTTCTTGGCTCTAATCTTTATATCACAATCTTTTGACATTCAACACCTCCGATGGTTTTCTATATTCGTGATCCTCTCCTTTGAATCTCGTAGTTAAAAGCCCTGCATGTTCCATAGTTTTCTCATTAACAATCCAATTCATATAAACAACAAAAATCTCATTCTTATACACGCCTCTTACAACAGTCTTCTTACTTATCTTTTCATTATATACGATATCACACTTGACTTTCAATTTCCTTAGTTCGTCATACTCTTTCAGCATTATATCTTTTTCAAGCTCAAACAACTCCCTTTTAAGCACTTCTTCAGGAGCTATGCCGTCAGCCTCTATGGGGTCATTGCAAATATTCTTAACATGGCTTGGAAGCGTTCCGTCCTTTACAATTATATTAATCATTATCAACTCCGTCAGGTTCAGGCCAATCTTTTAATTTGATTGCAAGTATAGTCTTTTGTCTAATCATTAATGCTTTAGCAATTCTATGATATCCATCTACAAGTGCTCCGTAAGGACCCAAAAGAATAGGATGACTCAAATCACTATCATTTATTCTTTTGCAGTGATACGCTATATCAACAACTCTGGTACAACCAGCAAACCTTTTATATGTTAAATCGTAGTGATCAAGATTAAGTTTAAAAGTCTTGCATTTTTGTTCTTCAGCGCATTTATAAAGATAAGGAGCTGACCACGTTTTCCCCTGCTGTATGAATGTACTGTCCTCAAATTTACATGTATCAATATCAATCATTATCTATTTCCTATTAAGCAACACTTCTTGTATTTCCTGCCTGATCCGCATGGGCATCTGTCATTCCTGCCTATTTTCTTCTCTTCCCTGACAAGCGTGCCGCCTGACCAATGCCGTTTCTTAACTTTCTCGTAAGAGTCATTCTGCATTTTCTGTTTCCTTTTCTAATACTATCTTTCTGTATATGTGAGCAGGTACTACTCTCACTATATTATCATTATTAATATTATCGGGATCATCAGTATTATCATAAAAAATCACTGCTCCTGATTCAGTTACCCTAAGTCCTGTTGCAAAAATATAACCATTAATTCCGTCTACAGTACATAACATATATTTCTTCATTTCGCTCTCCATCCTGCCACCCATTCAACATTCTCAACTTCTCCAGCCTTTATATCAGAAAAATTAAACTTACCAATGCAATCTCCGCCAGAAAGATCAATTGGATATACAGTCAATTCTTTGTAACTAATATGTCTCAAGAAAGCTTCGCTAGCTGTCTTGGCAATAGTATACGGCCTGATTTCCTCGTACTCAGTAAACACTGCAAAGCATATGTCATTCATTTGTCAACCTCGCAATCTGAATATCAATAGCTTTTATCTTCCTCATATTCTCGTCAGTGCTTTCAGCAGTAAATAATTCCGCTCTGATAGAATTCAGTTCCTCAAGACTAGGCTCTCTAGGGCTTTTCATATTTTTTTCTTTCTGTACGTCTATCTCATTACACGAATCAAACAAAGTTTCACTAGGATTAAGTAAATCATCATTTGGACCACTAGAATTATTTTTTATCTGCAATATCGATTTTGTCCAGACTTCATTTTCAGTATGTGTTGAAAATATAACGCACATATCCCTTCTTCTTTCGAGGAAACGCTTGATGCTGTAACTAGGTATTTCTTCTATAGGTACGTTAATCTTGTTATACGTTTCAATTACTTCTGGCGTGATTTCACTTTTCATTCATCTTCCTCCAGCAATGTAAAGCCATACCTTCTCGAATCCAAAGCCTGTGATTTAATGTAGACTTCTTGCATTTATGGCAATATATACGTTCCCTTTTAAAAGCAACAACAAGTATTGCACCACATCCGCAATCACTGCACTTTACATCAATAGGAAAAGCTAAATCTTGCAAACTATATTCATTGTTCTTGTTAAATGAGGATATGCTGACCTCTCTTGCATTTAAAATATCAGAAATACGTTCCTTCAATACATGCAAATCAGCTTTAGCGTCTGCCAGCTTATCGCTAAGTTCTTCGTATGTAGGGCATCTGCCATATTTATTGCAAGCACCTCTCCCATCCGTTGTAGTGTATCTGACAGGCTTTCCACATCCACACAAGTCTTCACTCATAGCTTGCTCCTATTATGAAAAAACCAATTCAGACCAGGAATATTATTTATCCTGTTCCAAGCATCAAGCGCATCATGTAAATTTATATGCCTCAAAGTAGACTTACCACATTCACTACATGATATACTCCATCTGAAATAACCTCCGTGATCACTCAACCCTTGAGCATATGACAATGCACCAAGCCTCTCACCATCATTGCAATCTCTACATTTCATCCTTACCCGCTTCCTTCTTCAGCACCACACCACATACATACCGGCTAACACTAAGCAAATCACTAGGATCAAATACCCCTCTCCTCTTATGATCCCTAACAGTATGTATACTCTCATCAACAGCCACAGCCACATCATTCATCCCGTATCTCCAACTCCGCTTTTTCATAATGTAGGCTTTCCGTCAATTAAGGCCGCTAATTGACCATTTCTATACATTATCCAGCGTATAAGCACATTTGTCAATAGCTTTTTTAGCAAAATTAATATGCAATACATCAGCAAAAACAATGCAGGGGGTAAGGCCGGGGCGTTTAAAAGCAAGGGGGGCGGGATGGACGAAAGCCTACGGAAAGATTGATTTGAACGCCAACTTTCCGTAGGCCACGTGATCCATCCCCAATAAGGGGCAACAATATTAATGAGGGAGTAGCTTAGTGCGGCGTGGGCCTTTACAACCTTAACGCCAAGGGTGCAGCCCCCTTCACTTCCACCATTAATATAAATAATACTACCAGATATAAAAATATTGTCAAGAGGCTTATCCTTGCAGTATTATGATTCAAGGCTACGGAATAATACAAATTCAAGGCTGGCAGGGGCTTTTAATGATGAACAGGCGGGATGGGGACAATCCTTCTCTCTCCCTCTATGCACACGCATTTCGCCATGGGGCTCCCCCCACCCCTTTTGCAATGCTTGCCTTTCCGTTTGCACTGGTTGCTAGCCAGGCCTTGCGGCCCGCTTTGCCCGGTGTTTGCAGTGTGAAACAATGCGGCTGCCAGGCTTTGCAGTGCAGAGTGCTTTGCGGGTCGATGTGCATAAAATGTATGGTGCTGTCCCCCTCCGCTGCTTAGCTGAAATTGCTTTGGATAACGCTATGCTGCTGCGCTTGCGTTAGAGGCATAGCGTTGGCACTGGCCTAGCGGCTAGCCCTTGCTCTGGCTAGCGTAGCATTGGTTGATTGATATGCTATTGGTTGATTGTTGTTATGTAGTAGTATGTGTTAGTGAGGTTTTCGAAAACTTAGTGTTCCGGGCGAACCAGCGCCATTGACTGAAACCAAGCTTTTGCTGCCTGCTTGGCCCTGCATCGCAACAGATCAAGCCTAACAACTCGCTGTGAGTGCAACGCTTGATCTCTTACCGTCCTGTAGTACACGTTGATTCATTCTCAGGGTCTTTGTTTCTCTTTCTTTCCCGCCCTCCATAAACTGAATCCTGCAACGGTTTTTTTCACACCCTTTTTGCTGCGTGAAAAAAAGTGAAAGAAAAGCTTGAAATGAGCTTGACAACTATCAGGCCTTTTGCTAACTTAGTCTTATGAGTGAGAGATATCTTAAGAATATGACAGGAAAGGAGCATAACATGATAACCAACAGCAGACAGTTAGAAACAATACCGCAGCCAGTACTTGACGCCTTATCAGCCTTGGATTGCCTAGGTTTCGACGATGAAGAAGAAGCGTTGGACGCAATAATACAACATGCTGACTGGACTGATAGATGGGATGTTAACGATGGAGATATAAGCAATTCCTCGATCATTAATAGCTTTATAAGGAATGGATCATGAGAGAGTTATTAGGTATATTAGGAAGATACTTTGGTCGCCGCAAACCCAGGGCAAGAGGCCCTATCATAGCTACAGTCATAGATTATGATATAGTATGGTGTGATGTTAATAAGAAGTACGTAAACAGAGGCTAGCTATGACTGCTATCGAAATGACTGAAACTAGATTCGGCAGGGTGCTTTTGCACATTGCTTGCTGCATAAAGAGAGATAAGCGCGTTAAATGGCACTGGCAGGGCATTGTAAGAGAATTAAGGTATAAATAAGAAGGGTATGAAATTATGAAACTGTCTGAAGTGACAACAAGAGGTATGGCAGGAAAAGCGCGGAAAAATATTAAGAAGGATGAAGCATTCTCGCATTTGTCGCAGCTAATTGAATTACTGCCAGATGAGTTTGCATCAAATCACGCTATTGCCTTGACTGAGCTTATACATATCTATGAGCCTAAAAATAAAAAGAAGGCTAAAACGGATAGATACGCTTGGCTGGCACAAGCTGTTAGCACTGATGTGGGAAGATACGTTCTGACACACGTACACGCCGATGCAGAAAACGTTGTTGCTACTTGTGGCAAACGCCTACACCTCATGCCTAACACCGATAGCTTGAAAGGTTTCATAGACCCAAACAATAAAACAAATGTAACCGATGTCAAAGACGTTGGAACTTATCCCAATTATAAACAGGCTCTTCCAGATTACAAAGGCGGCGACTATAAACAAATAACATTGATTACTGAAAACTTGAAAATTGATGCCTGTTCATCCGGGAAAAAAGCAACTAAAATAGAATCTAAATTCTACGATCTAAAACATATCAAAGAAGCTTGTTCTATGGGTAATCCGGATGTTACTTATATCTGCAGCACTACTCATACCATCAGCCCATTGGTAATGTTATGGAGAGACGGCAGGCTTGCTCTAGTAATGCCGTTAATATAAGGAGCGGATCATGACAAACACCGAATTACAGATTACGGATGAGATGATCAATAACCCCGCGGCAGACGCAGTGTTGATTAATTATGGAGCTGGTTGCGCGATGCGAATGGAGGTGGTAGCCGCTTACTACATATACTGGGATATTGGCATGGATCAACTGCCGGAAGATGTTGATTACAGTGTTGACGCTATAATTGATCATGATGACTGTAGATAATCATTTGACCAAAACATAGATAAGGAGCGGACAAATGAAGAAAGAAGCTCATTACAACTACGATATTCAGGCGTGGATAATAAACGGGCATGTTGCGAGATGCGGTCATTGCGCACCTGTGAAGACATGCACCGCCTGCAAATGGGCTGGCCTCACCGAGGAAGACAGGGCCAACGCTCAAATAATGGCCGCAGCACCGGAAATGCTTGAGGCATTGGAGGCTGTCACCAAGGAATTACATATGCCTTGTGCAGACTACAGTTGCAAAATATGTGGAAAAGTAAAGCGAGCAATGGACAAAGCGAAAGGCAAATAATGCGCTGGCTACACACTATGGGAGGCCAATGGCTTAGCAAGAAAAAAGGAAAATCTGGAACTGTGACCTACCTTACAGCCAGACAGAAGAAAAGCAAACGCAAATCGGCAAGAGCGGCTAAACGCAAGAATAGGGGGAAGAAATAATGCCATTAATCACAAATGAACGCTATGACTTTAAGTGCAAAGTAGGGAATAGTGACAACCAAACAGCCTCAGACTGGTCGCCATGTCTTGATAGATGTCTTTTTTGTAAGTGGGGAAGAGGTTGCAATTGGAGAGAGGACTTCGTGCGTTGCGAATGTCCAATCAAAGTCAAAAAGGGTGACATAATTCAGGTTGATAAAATTTATAGAGTTACAAAGAAACGCAAAAACAGGGGCAAGAAATGATTGAACAGGAAAAAGTATGCAGAGACTGCGGAAAACCAACAGGCAACAGGATATGGGTAAGATGCGCGAATTGCCACTTTGTAAAGAAGTTGAAAAGCTGGAGCAAGCAAAGGCCATCATGAGCGAAGAGACCAAAATATGCACGTGTTGCGGTAAGCCGTTGCCGTTGTCTGATTACTTTATGCAACCAAGCACGCGGATGCATATGTATAAGACGGCGGCTTCTCAGAGGAGAGCTGTTTGTAAGAAGTGCATGAAGCAGCAGCAGAGAGACAATTATCGGGCATGGCTAGGCGGAATTGCTTCCTCACTCAGAAAAGCAGGGCATAAAAATGTAACCATAAACGGGATTATAGAGCAGCTTGGAGACCCGGAAAAATGCCATATATCTGGTGCACTTATAACATGGAAAGAAGCATCCCCCGATCATGTAGTTCCTTTGTCCAGAGGCGGGGCCAGGACTCTTGATAATGTCAAATGGGCGCATAGGGATTGCAATATGATGAAACATGGCTTGCCGATGGAAGAGTTTATGGAATGGATGAAAAAAATTCAGACCTACCAAAGGAACAAGAGCGATGGATAAAGAAGAAACAAAGCAGTGCGGTGATTGCAAAAATCCGTTTCCCTTATCTACGGGCTTTTACTTGAGATCTAAAAAAGATCAAGCAAAGGCGCGGACCGAAGGCGGAAAGTATGGATCTATATGTAGAAAATGTCTGAAAATCAGAGAGGAAACGAACGTCAACTTGAAATGGAGACGCATAGCTGGATCATTGCGGCGCAGAGGTGTCATAAATATTGGCCTACAGGAAGTCAAGGACCACCTCGGTGAGCCAAGCGTTTGTTACCTCTGTGGAAAACCGTTGAGCTGGGCTGACGCAAGCCCTGACCATATTATCCCTCTGTCAAAAGGAGGTTCGCCAACATTGGATAATGTGGCATGGACACACGCTGATTGCAATATGAGCAAGCACAGCCTGTTGTTAGCTGAGTTTGTGCAATTGATAGAAGATATTCTTAAACACCAAAAAAAAGGAAAAAACAATGACGACTAAACAAGAGCTGTTGGAAGACTTTAACATCATGAGGGAACAGAATCTTCCTGTAGCTGAAACAGATGGATTCCGCGAACTTGAAGATATGGTAAAAAAGATAGACGAAAGGCGCTTGAGTCCAAATCAGGCACAAGTATTCAGTGACCTTGCAAAGAATTTGAACGCTATTATCGAAATATAATTTAAATTGCGGGGACAGCTCTCGGTGAGGGAACCGAGTTTACTTAACGGTGCAACAACAAACAACAATGCGGACAATCCGCATAAAGAGAGAAGTAAAAAAAGGAGGATATGTAATGCAGATGGATGATGGACATTTAGAGATGATTGAAAAAGAGAGTACAAAACCATTCCTAGATTGTGTAGAAAGAAATCCTGATCTTGTTTTCAATGTTGGCGAGACAGTGACCGTTAAGGGTGGTGATTTCAGGATAGAATCTATGGGGCGAAAAATGATGGTTCTTAGAGGTCTGCCCGGAACTCGTATCAACACGCAACAATAACCGCCCTGGCAGCGATAGCCAGGCATTGAGGAGGATAAGGTCATGAAGAAAACATTAATAGCAATAATGCTTATAGCTGTAGGCATTACAATCGGTTTGTTTATCGAAGTGCCAAGCACAAAGACACCGGTAGATGAAATAAGGGTATTGGCCGCTAAGATCGATAAGGCAGGTTATCACATAGAAGCGTCCTTGCTCTACGGGATAACCGCATCAATTGCAGGGTGCAGACAGTATGAACTTTCTGAACACTGTTTCCCTTTCTACGTTGAGATGAAATCTCAAATGGAACGCGCAAAAAGGGTTCTGAATTCACGCATTGAGGAGGGGGAATGTTATGAGTGAAGAACAAATAGACGCACTTATGTACCACATCACAGTGGAGGTTATCTATTCGATGAAGGCTCATGAGTGCGAACACCATCAAGGCAGCATGCAAGAACTCAGCGATTTCGAAAGGAAAGTATTTCAATCGCGGGAAGATTTGAAAATAACCCTTTCTGCACGAGGATAGCATGACCCTGCAAACAGAACTGATAAGGCTTAAATTCAACATCCGAGCGAATCAGGCGGCAAGTGCCAAGCTGAGAAAAACTATCGCGGAAACGGCGGAAATATACAAACTAAAGGAGCATAAAGGATGAACCATGAATAAACCAACCACAAGAACATCAAACCGCATACCGGAGCCTATTTTTATCCCATACCCGAGGAGAAGCATTATAGACTATGCAGGCATTATTGTTTTTACGATAGGCGTAGTGGTGTTGCTTACGGGTATGTGTTTAAGGATAGTTGAGCTTAAGAATCAAGTTAAGGAGAAAACTGAATCAACGCAGGAGGTTAAATAATGGAAGCATATAAAGAACATGGCGGCTCTAGCAATGGAACAAGTGATAAAGTACGGTTCTCTCAATTACTAAAAGGTGATGTATTTAAACACAGCGGTAGGGTGCTTATAAAAACAAGTTGGGTAAAGGTTGCAGACAGAAATGACTATCAAAAGATACTGACATTCAACGCATTAAGACTCACTATGCAGCCAGGAAGTAAAAGCAAGATAAGCCTAAGTACCTTTGTTGAGCCTTTCCCTGATGCAGCTATATACTTGAAAGGATAATAATGGATAAGCTCCTCTCTAACATGATAATGTTTATGTTCCTGTCTTTTGTATGTACTTTGATGGTTGCTTATTTCAGGAGTGAGGCTGCATTCAAAAGGCAGTCGAAAACTAAAGAACGCACCCGGAAATTCTACAACAAAATATTAAGCTAGAAAGGCCAGTCATATGATGTTTTACAGAATATTAAGGTTGGAAGGAAAAGAAAATATGGACACCATCAGTATAGATGTATCAAGCAACGCTGATTTTATACTCTCCCCTGACGGGTCGTTCATAAAAGACAGGTATAACTTTGCCGGTACTTTTACCTTGGCACATGTTAAAAACCATCTAAAATCATTAACAGAAGAGCAGCGAATTGATTTCATTGATTCTTGTATGAAGGATTATTGTGGACTTTGCGGATCTTCTGAACTGCCTTGCTACTGTCATCCCAGTTTTGATGACTAACGCCAACCAGAAAGATTAAATATGCAAACAACTATATGCCCTAGATGTACAACAACGATCAGATTAAAAGAATATAACATCAAGCATTGCATTGCGGTGTGTCCGCTTTGCTGTAAAGTTGTAGAGATAAAAAAGCACGAGAAGGCAAAAACCTATCGCTATGCAAAAGATGCATTGCATCAACTATAAAGGAATGAGATGAAAATCATCATACTAGGCAACGGCTTTTTGAGCAGAGCATATCAGGCCCGTGGCTATGAGCATGTGGAACCACGGTTCGTGTTGCACGAGACTATATCAGCCACATTCGCGTCATTACGTGCGCTTTGCTTGTTTGCGGACGTGATAGTTAATTGCACTGGATGGGCTAATACTAGGCTATGCGAGGGAACGCCTGAAATGGCAATGTTTGTGAACGGAGTTGTTCCTGCAAGAATCAGCGACTGGTGCGCCTTAAATAATAAGAAATACGTTCACATCTCGACGGGATGCCTTTACGACCTTGCTCAAGCAAAAGAGACAGACCATATTTCCGCACATTGTGTCTACACGCTCTCTAAATGGATGGGAGAACTATCTATAGATAAAGAAAGAGACTTGATCCTTAGACCCAGGCTTTTATTTAATTCAGAGCGCACGCCTAAAAATTTCCTATTTAGGATGCAGTCATTTGATTCAGCAGTAATAAATGCTCTTGATTCTTTTACTCATACACACACAGTAGTAGAAGCTACTAAAAAATTGCTTGATGCGAAAGTATCAGGAGTTTTTAATGTTGCTCAGACAGGCATTGCTTCCGTGCATGGTTTATGCGCTATTTGTAAAATACATAAAGAAAAAACAAGAATAGAAGTTCTGAGAAAACAAGAGAATATCCATCTAGTAAATTGCACCATGAATCTTGACAAACTTCTATACTACTATAAACCTGCGTTTTTTGTAGACTCTGTATCAAATGCATGGGCAAAAATGATGAGGAAAATATGACAGCCAGAAAAGTAAGGTGCGAATGCGGCCATGAATTCAAAACAAAAGCTGTTAGGCCATATTGCAGCAAATGCAATAAGAAAACTAAAATAGAATGGATCGACAAATGAATGATTATGAATCTTGGCTGGTTGGCGTCATACGTAAACATCCTCTTGATGTGTTGCAGGTGCTAGGCGATCTACTGAAAGCTGGTCTTGCCAGGGGGCAATGCTCTGCCAATGACATACGAGACAGAGACTACAGCAAGCCTCAATGCATAGGAGCCACATTCAAGATTCTTAAGAGGATGGGCTTTAAGCAGCTTGATAAACGCATAGCAAATACAAACAAAAAAGGGCATGGCAGGCGTGTGCACGTCTGGTCGCTGGAAGAAAGATATAAGGCTGAGAATGCAGTCAATAGCATCTCTTCAAAACTATTAAACGTGGACGGTAACGGCAACATGCTTTTACCAATGTGAGAAAATTATGTAGTGGTGATGGAATTGGAAGACATGCCGTTGCAAGCGGTTTTGAGTAAGTTTGCGATACTCAATATTGTAGGTTCGAATCCTACCCACTACACCTTAAGGAGATATCATGTACTTAGAATGCTTAGACAAAGAGATAGACAAAAAATTAGAACAAACAGCCGAAGAATGTAGAAAAATAGTAGAATTTTACAATAATAAATCTTTGATCTACAGGTTGTTAAACGATTGTGATTCTATGATAAAGACTGATGTTTCTATTTTATGGATGAATTTTGATTTTTGGAAAAAAATGAGAAGAGCCAATATGGAGTTTGTAGAAGCTCAAAAAACCGCGACCAGCTTGATGGAGGATGTTATCAATGAAACTACTCTACCTAGATAACAGCTTCGTGTGTGTGTGCACTTTCCAAAACAAACACATACCAAAGCAAGCCGGTTTTACGTGGGATGCAAAAAATAAACGATGGCATACTAACGATGAATTCAATGCTAGGAAATTGATTAATTTTGCTATACCCGATGTCAAGGCAAGACTGCAAGAGTCAAAGTCTAAGGCTGAAGAGATGGAAACTCTCAGCAGGTCAGGCACTTCAGATGCAGAAATACCTATCCCCGCAGGACTAGAATATTTGCCTTTCCAAAAAGCAGGCATTAACCTTGCCTTGCAAATGATGCATGATGGTGACGGTGTTCTTATAGCTGATGAAATGGGACTCGGGAAAACAATACAAGCCATAGGCGTAATCAATTCTACGCCATACAGGAAAATACTTGTCCTCTGCCCTGCATCCCTAAAACTTAATTGGCGTAATGAAATGAGGAAATGGCTTGTAAATAAAAACATGAGCATTGGTGTTGCATTCTCTAATCTGCCTTGGCCTAGAACAGACGTGATTATAATCAATTATGATATACTGACTCAACCCTGTAAATTTTGCAAAGGCAAGCCTAAAGAGGTTAAAAAAGCCTGTTTGAAATGCAAAGGCAAAGGCAGTAAAATCATCTTTCCTGAATTACTTAATATGTGGGACGTAATAATAGCAGATGAGTGCCACACGTGCAAAAACCCTCAAACCAACAGAACAAAGATGTTTATGAGGCTTGATGGTAGAATCAAACTTGCTCTGACAGGTACTCCTATACTCAACAAGCCTATTGAGATACAGACAATTCTTTCATGGCTTGATAAAAAAACATGGGGAAACCGGTGGGCTTTCGCAAATAGATATTGCGGCATGTACAAAGATCAATACGGTATGCACATGGACGGAGCCTCAAATCTTCCAGAACTACAGAAAAAGATGCGTCAATCGCTCATGATCAGACGGCTTAAGAAGGACGTTCTAAAGGATCTACCGCCCAAATTCAGGCAAGTAATAGAACTGCCTGCCGCTGGCCTGGAGGGTGCTATCAAGGAAGAATGGGAAGCTCATAAGAATCTTGAAGCATCAATAGAAAACTTAAAGATAGCCGTGCAGCTTGCCAAGACTTCAGAAAATGATGAAGACTACAGCAATGCCGTTGCCAAGCTAAAGGAAGGCAGAAATGCAGCATTCACGGAAATGGCTAGAATAAGAGTAGAAATAGCAGAGAAGAAAACACCTTATATAATTACTCACCTGAAAGAAGCCCTTGAATCAGGCAATAAAATAGTATTCTTTGCTCATCATCATATAATGATAGATGCTGTTAAAGATAAATTCAAAGGCTGCGTAGTCATAACCGGAAAAACATCTCTTACCAACCGGCAAAAAGCTGTTGATTCGTTCCAAAAAGATCCTAAAGTATTGCTTTTTGTAGGGAATATGAAAGCCGCTGGCGTGGGGCTTACACTCACCGCCTCTTGTCATGTAATATTCGGAGAGCTTGACTGGGTACCTGCTAATCTCAGTCAAGCCGAGGACAGAACGCACCGAATCGGACAGAAAGATAACGTACTTATTCAGCATTTAGTCCTTGAAGGAAGTCTAGATTCCGTTATGGCTAAACGGGTTATAGCAAAACAGGGCATGATTAAAATGGCCTTAGATGATACAACAGAATTCGAGGAGGAAGTTTTTGAAGTCGATGATTCTGCATGCGGTAACACTACCAGGAAAGAAATAGTTGCAAAGGCTCCGGCATTAAATCCTCAATACGTGCACATTATATTAAAAGCAATAAAGCTAGTATCTAATGCCTGTAACGGTGCAAGGACATTAGATGGTACAGGATTCAGCAAGATTGATGCCGGTATAGGGCATAGCTTTGCCTCACAAAGTAGCTTGAGTCAAAAGCAGGCATGGCTGGCATTGAAAATAGCAAACAAATACAGGAAACAGTTGCCGGATGAAGTTTCAGAAAGGATTACAGCTATTATACATGAATACGATACCGAATCAGTGCAGAATATGTAAATACAAGCAAGAAACACATTGTTCCTGGCAGGGTATCGAATGCAAGGATAATGTGCCTTATGCCAAAGGAACGTGGTGTGGCATCGTCTGGCATGATCCTTTCTGGGAAATATCAGGCAAAAGCAGGAAAGATAAGAAAAAAATTGAAATGAAACGTAAACTAGAAAGGATGAAATCATGAAACGAGGTATTAAAAAAGAAACTATAGAGCATTACGACCGGATGATTACCTGGGCTGAGAAACAACCTCATGACACTATGCCCATGACTCTCCTTATGCTCCACGACATAGGAGAGTCATGGGATAGTAGATATTGTTATTACTGTGATATATTTTTATTTAATCCCGAAAAAACATGTCCTTTGAATCTAATGTACACATATTGCAGAGGAAAAAATTGCTGTGGTGCCCTTTGGTCTGTTATGCAACAAGCACCAACATGGGGCACATGGATAGTAGCTGCAAAAAAAGTAAGAGCTTTCATCAAAAAAACACCACTAAACAAAGGTAGAACACTATGAACAAATGTATCGAATGTGCTTTATACCACCCGTCACCCAAGCTTGCAGGCGGTAGATGTCCTCATACAGGCAATGAGTCCAGATTTAAAGATGATACCTGTGTGCGCAAAATTAAAAATCCCGAGGGTGTTATGATCTATGCTTTTGAAGCAAAGCCTGTTGATAAAGCTGTTGATAAGCCAGCCGGAAAGCCTCTATCACTGGGCGAAGACCCTCAAATAACTTATTCATAAAAAAGTGTTGACAGGGAAAAGCTAATAACATAAAGTTTAAATCGCTATGACAAATAGAGATATTAAATCTAGTAAATTCGAACCCCAAACCATTGCGTACTTTCAGATTATATCTCTAAGTCATAGCAGCGCATTGGCGAGGGGTTTTTTTAAGGACTAAATTATGATCTATTACCGTCAAAAATACATCACACTAACTGGTATAGATTTACCCTCTCAATTCCATGTTCACCATATGGATCACTGCAAGGAAAATAATTCAATTCATAACCTAGTAGCTCTCCCAAACTCGCTACATATGAAGTTTCACGCCGCGTACAGTCTATGTTTTGATGATGCATATGAATGTACACTTAATAAAGATTTCATGCTTCTTAGTAGCGGTAATAACGGAATGGTATCTATACTTATAGCTCAAATGACAAATCTTGCTGCTTTGTATGACGAATGCCAAAGATGGTTATTTTTTCGTAACTTTTTACTTGGTAAATACGAATATAATTTTTATGAGTTATCATATGAAACCTATAAAGGATGAATAATGAGTAATACTAAAAAGCTAAATAGAGATTTCAAAGGTATATGGATACCTAAAGAGCTGTGGCTGAATAATGATTTGACTATTACTGAACGTTGCGTACTAGCAGAAATAGATTCGCTAGATGATGGGAATGGATGTTGGGCTAGCAATGGTCATTTTGCTAAGATATTCCAATCCACTACAAGTTCTATGAGTAATGTTATAAGTGGCTTAAGATCAAGGTGTTACATAATAAACAGGAAATTTAACGGTAGACAAAGATGGATATCTGTCAACTGGAAGCTGCTTTCACCTACAAGTGAACCCTGCATTCACTCCAACAGGGAGGGCAGCATTCACCCACAGGTGAACAAAGATATAAGTAAGAAAAAAGAAAAGAAAGGTAATTCAGTTTTTCCCCTTAAAAGCCAAGTTTCAGAAGAAAACACCCCCCCTACCCCCCCTCAATCAGAAAAGCCTCAAATAGCCCCACAAGGCGACAAGCCACCAGCCCAGGCCAAAGCACGCAAAGAGACTTGGTTAACAGCCTACAACGATCTACACATTAAATACATGGGCGGCAGCATAAAGAACATGGGAGCGGCAGCAAAGGCGTTTAAGAGCGTTGAGACTTCGATTGGCAGAGAGAAAGCTGTTCCGGCATGGGAGGAACATTGCAAGAAAGAAGGTAAATTCGCTTCTCCTGTCTATTTTGCTAGTAAACCGCTGATGTGGGTTGTGAAGGATAAGACATCAAAACAAAGGAATTCTGTGGTGACGGAAGGAATGCAGTTTGAGTAAATAACTTTACCCCCGGCCACGCCTTACTGGTTGAGATCTGCGCTTTGTTGGATTAGCAATGATGAATGCCTGCGGGCCGGGGTTATTTAACAATAAGAAAGGATCAGGCATGAAGTTTGAAATAAAACATAAGATAAGCGGCAAGATATTGTTTGAGTGTGAATCTAAAAGCTGGAAGCTAGCAATAGAGCTAGCAATTGAACGCTCTGCGAACCTACGCTCTGCGAACCTAAGCTCTGCGGACCTACGCTCTGCGAACCTAAGCTATGCGAACCTAAGCTCTGCGGACCTAAGCTCTGCGAACCTAAGCTATGCGAACCTAAGCTCTGCGAACCTACGCTCTGCGAACCTAAGCTATGCGAACCTAAGCTCTGCGAACCTAAGCTCTGCGAACCTAAGCTATGCGAACCTAAGCTCTGCGAACCTACGCTCTGCGAACCTAAGCTATGCGAACCTAAGCTCTGCGAAAAATTCTTCCTTGGCCATTGCTGTAACGAGAGTGGCACCTCTGGAAGGATCATTTACAGGCTGGAAAAAGTGCAATGGTAACGTTATTGTAAAATTGAAAATCCCGATAAACGCAAAAAGGTCAAATGCATTCGGTCGTAAATGTCGTGCTGAATTTGCAGAAGTTGTTGACATACTGTCCGATGAAAAAGAAGTTTTTTCTTCTCACGATCCTAACTTTATGTATAAGAAAGGGAAAACTGTGACCTGTGATAAGTGGGATGAAAGCTTTGAAAACGAATGTTCCGGCGGAATTCATTTTTTCATGACAAAAGAAGAGGCTGAGCACTGGATATTATAAGCCAGAAAGGAACCAACAAAAATGGAAAAGCAGGAACTGACAGACAAGCTGATAGCGGCGGGAGTGCCGGAGGATGAGATTGAGTTTGCGGAAGGCTGGCATTATTGGATTGAGTTAATGGGCATTGTGGCAACGTAGACCATGGAAAAGATTTAGCTGGTGGAGATATTGACCAGAGAGGATTTAATATGCAAAACCCCGCCGAAACAGACAAATGCACACAATGCGGCCTTGATAGCTCAGAACTGCGAGAATGCCCTGTATGCGGCGATCAGGTTGGCCTATGCTGCATGTCGGGTCACCTGGATAGGCACAACCAGGATGGGGAGTACTGCTGTTTAACGTGTGATTTCTTGGAGGGGCGGTACAGTTGCGTGAAAAGGTGGAAGATAATAGGCGATTGCGATATGCAGGTTTGCGAGGAATGGGAGGTTAAATCATGAATGAAGATCAGAGACCAATAACAAATAATATACTTGTTATGCATGAAATATTCAAAGCTATTGATAGAGTTTTTGTAAGCGATAAACCGGATAAACTATCGAAAATACATGATCTTTGTGATGATGCGAGGATATTTAAAACTTATGAGGAATGGGTTGGCGCAGGATTGAGAAGGCCAAGCAGGTATAAACGTGATGTGTGCAGAAGTAACGGAGATACTCCAAGAATTTAAGGAAACAACCATGAGCGAAGTTATGAGTGAAGTTACATATCCAGCACAATGTAATTGCGGGCATCTGTTTCTTGAAAAGTATAAATTCAACGAGCCAAACAAGAATGGTGAAGTAGGTTTTTGCTGGTGTGGGTTTTGTCGTAAAAAAATAATGGTTAAACCTGTATTGGGCAACAAAACGACAGAGGAGGCTTGAACATGAATTGCCCATATTGCAGGAATCAAATAGAGTGGGTCAATATCATAGATGAGTATGGCGACTATTTTTGCTGGTCTTGCAGGACATGGGCAGGGCTTGAATCTTAAAGTAACGAATTTGAAAGAGATTGAGTATGCAGACTAAAATATCATGGCCTAAAGGCCCGTTTTTCTGGCGTGGTGAATCACGCAACTATTGCAGTATTCCGTTCACATGGAATATTAAGCCAGTACGCAAGTTCATAGCCAAGCACGGCGGCTTATGGTCTATTGGGGGCCCAGCGTGTGATTTAATTCCGTTCGCCTTTTCTGATATGCAGAACGTAATGGCCGGGGGTGGATTTTCCGGGATCCTGCAAAAGCTTAATCCGCATGCAACACGCACAACTACAGGATGCCCGAACAGTTGCCAATTCTGCGGAATAGGACAGAAACTGATAGAGCCGTTTTTTGATGAGCTTGACGACTGGCCTGATTTGCCTATCATTTGCGACAATAATTTACTCGGTGCATCAGAAAGGCATTTACAAAGAGTGTTTGAGCGTTTGCGCTGGTGGGGATGGGCTGACTTTAATCAAGGGCTGGACTGTCGAAAAATAACGCCCGAGATAGCCTCGGAGCTTAACTCCATAGGCAAACCGATTGCAAGGATAGCTCTTGACGGATGGAGTGTTGCTGGCTCATGGGTTAAAGCTATCAACCTTTTGAGAGAAGCCGGATTCCCAAAGAGGCGGATACATTCGTATGTCATGATCGGATATGGCGACGAACCTGCAAGGGATATAGACAGAATACAGTTTGCAAAGAATATTCTTAGTCCGGCATGTGTCAATGCTATGTGGTTCCATGAGTTAGACGCAGTGAAAAGTAATGTAACAACGGAAAATCAGGCTGCTTACGGATGGTCAGACAGGCTAAGAATAGATACTATGCGCTGGTCTTATGGTAGGGCAGCTAAACCAAAATATTCACCAACACTTAGAATTAACCGGAGGAAATAGTTATGAATAATCTTGAAAAATATCAGGCCACTATGGGCTTTATTAGCTGCATGGAAAGAGAGAAAAACGAATACCTGCGTAAGGCTGAGGTCCTTACATCAAGAATAACATTACTCGAAAGCTTTAAAAAACAAATGGCTGGTGAGTTCTGCGATAGATGCAAGGGTTCTGGGATACTCAGAGAAATTATAGCACAAGATGAGTCTAGACTTGTCGATTGCGATAGTTGCAAAGGAACTGGTTTGAGGGAATAGCCCAACAGGGCGGAAAGGATGAGATGAAAGAATTATCAAGGCATAGACGTAGAGAGTTGGCCTTCCAATATCGCATGGGTTGGCAATGTTCATTCGTTGTACTGTGCCCCACCATGACGATTTTCTTTATATTCAGCAATGCAATAAATTTAATACCAGGATTTCTTTTAACGTGCGCCATTATGGGGTGTGTGAATCCTGTTATATTGGGAGGCAAAACAGTGAGCACTATCAAACGGTTGCTTGGCATAACCGCAATGTCCATGAAAATGGATGCTCTGGCAAAGCATCTGAAGATCCGCTTCAAACTCGTACCTGAACATTACAAATGCGAGGAAACCGGAGCATAAAACTGTATGGCCGGTGAGAGTCCGGCCCCAATTTAACAACTAACAGAAAGGGTAAAATGAAATATAGGAAGTTTATGTTTACTATGTGCCAACATCCACGTATAGGTCATCCACCGTATGCTATCTATATCCAGATTTGGAAATTCCAAGCATCGTTATATCGCTGGTCTTGTCTTCGCTGGTGTATTTCGTGGGGGCTGGAATACCCTGTACTTGGTGGGCCTCAACAAGACTGGGCGAAATGGGTTCTCTGGCAGGAAGATAGACGGTGGTGGAAATGGAACTGGTTTTACAATCATTTTCCGAGAGATATAACATGGAGGCAACCAGCAAGATATCATCAACCCAAATGGGGCAAGTGATCAAATGACTGACTACAGCTATTGCCACAGATGCGGAGGGAAACGGCTGAAGACTAAAGGCAAGTGTGATGCTTGTGCAAGGGCAGAGAAGGATGCGGAAACAATTAAAATAGAAAGGCAAGAAATGAGCGAATCAATGGCAATGCACAACGGGCTACCAGATGGCGTCAGCCTGACCACGAGAATGCATTTAACACAGGACATGGTGAAAGACCTTTTGCCGGTACTTACGCATTTTGCGGAGACAGGTAATCTCCCGCAAACTACAGAGGAGGCTTGAATAATAATGAGTAATCTATGTCCAGGATGGAACGGAATACCTTGCGGTAAGAGCATGAGCGTGCACGAGAGGGTATGTTATTCATGCCAGCAAGAGCAAAAGAAGTTTGATGAAAAACTGAGACATAAATCGTGCCAGTGTGTATACGAAGAAGATGGCGGCAATTGCATTCACTGCGGACAGCAAGGCGGTATTCTAAAGGCAACAATCCTGTCGCCAGAACAGATGAATCAACGGTTTGGACGACTAACGACAAGTAAAGGTGCCAAAGATGAATAAATTCGACCAGCTTGTTTCTGATTTATCGGACGGTAGCTTAACTCCAACGATGATTCAGATAGCCCTCAGGACGTGGGTCAGACAAAACCCTAAAGTTCCAGACGGTGTAAAAGGAATATTGTGTGGCGAGAGTGACGGTGCCATTGGTTTGATAGGACAGATTTTTTCAGTCATTCAATCGGTTATTGGCAAAACGGAATTAGCTTATCGTCGCGGAAGCCAGGAGCCGGTAAAGGATGACTAACGACAAAAGGAGGTCAAATTGAAACCGATTAAAACCGAAGGGTCATTTGCAGGACAGTGCAAGACATGCTTGCATGATTCTTGTCAGTTCCCGAATTGCATTTGCGATACTTGTTGCACTAAAGATTCGCAACCGATGCGTAAGAAAAGCACAAGCAAGAACTTTCACAACGAATGTCCAGAATGCGGATGTGATGATATAATGGTATCCGATATTGACGGTTATATCTGTGAGGGTTGCCGCTGTTGGTGGGCGGCTTACGATGATGGTTCTTTAATGCAGATTAGGCAGAAAGGCAGCAACGGGCTTGATGAGGAGCAGGGAAATGATTAAAGCAGATGTAAAGCCTGTAGACGAGCCGGACAGAATGCTGCATGACAAGTTTGAGCTACGTCTGACGGAAAGAGTTAATGGCGAATGGTTGCAGCGTATAATCAATAGGGCTTTGGAAATATATGGTGGGATAATTGATGAGTAGTATAAGGTTTTCAGAAGAAGCTGAAAAATTTGTTCTTGGCTGTTGTTTATCAACGAATTCCGATCTAATGATAAGTAATTGCCTGGAACATAATTTATGCTCTGAACATTTCTTTATTCCAAAACATATAATACTGTGGGAAACATTGCTTAAAAGATTTAAGACCGGGAAACCTGTAGATATAATAATGATAGCCGATATCCTTGAAGACAACAACCAGCTTGAAAAAGTAGGAAGGACTTATTTGGATCGCTGTGTTGATTCAGTTGTAAGTATTCAATACATAGATACTTATATAGAAACTCTCCAAAAATGCGAAAAGTTCAGGAGAGCAAGGGGATTAATAAACAAAACTTCTGACATGATAGACTCTAAAGATTTTGATGCTGATGAAATACTGGCAACAATAGTTAATGAAGCTCTTAGAGAATTAGCCCCTGAAAAACAATCTCCTGAAGATTACCATCTAGAGCATATCGAAAGAAGAAACAAGGCTAAAACTGAAGGCATAGTAGGGCTTGAAGTTTTCACTGAAGGGCTTAAAGATTTAGTTGGATCTTGGCTTCCTCAAGACAACGTTGTTATAGCAGGGAAAAGTAGTAATGGTAAAACAGATGCTATGATATGTGAAATGCTTCCCCAGTCATGGAAAAATAATGTTCCTATCGGGATATTTGAAACTGACATGAGCGAGTTCCTGCTAAGAGAACGAATGGCTAGCCACATAGCAAAAGTAAATACTTTTAGAATGAGAATGCCGTATTGGACGCAGAAAGAAGCAGATGATATTGATGCAGCATACGAGATTCTCAACAGCTTACCTATATATATAAATGATAATCCTGACGCTAACATAAATGATATCATGTTTTTCGGAATGATATGCGCTCTTAAATACGATTGCAAAGCTTTTGGAATGGATTTTCTTCAGCAAATAGCTATGACCAAAGAAGAGTATAAACAAAACTACAGAGTAGTAATAGGAGAGCATTCTAAAAAAATTAAAAGTCTTGGAAAGAGGCATGACATGACTACATTCTTATTGAGTCAGTTATCAAGATATGGCGAAAAAACTTCTGATGTTACACCTGCTTTACCTAATAAAGAAGCCCTCAAAGAATCCGGCGACATAGAGAACAATGCTGACATTGTAATTCTTATAGGTAAAGAGCCTGATATGCCTACAGAACATTTTACATTTAAGTATCCTGTATGGGATATGGGACTTAATTTAGATAAGGCCAGGAACGGTCCTACAGGAGTAATAAATCTTTCATACGAACCTAGATATCATAGGTTTATGAGCAGAAACCAAGGCGACCAAAGGAGGACAATAATTGAGATAGAGAAAAATAGATAAATAGTATTGACATTGTAGAAACAATAGCTTAAATTATGTGAAATTAAACAAAGGAGTTCTAATGGATAGAGCGAATGTACAAATAAATAGAATTAACAGAGTGAACAAAGACGGAGAAACTCACACAGCTAAGCAGTCGGGCAAAGATTACAGTGTATGGGAATTCGATTGCGAGGGTTTTATTAACGGTAGCTCTGTAGATCATTTTCTTGTGAAGACATTGAGCGGCAAAGCTGCTGGATGGATTAAATCAGGACAATTGAAAGATTTTCCTGCCGAAATAGATGTATTTCAAAATACAACTACTTACAAAGTGCCTAGAGAAATGTACGCTAACGATCAGCAACAAGGCAATCAACAGAATAACACTCAAGGCTATCAACAGCCGCCTCAGAATAACACTCAACAGCCTCCACCCTTCACACCGCCTGCTACAACTCAGTTTCAACCACAGACTAGCAACAGCTATAGCTTGGAAGATCTGAAGGCATTGCTTCAAGACTGTTGGATCTTCTGTAACACTGAGCTTTCTGAAAATGATGATATAGCTCAGAAACTGGCAGCAACACTGTACATAGCAGCAACACACGAACACTTGAAGGCAGAAGTAGTTAATGTTCAGCAGCAAGGTAATCAAGGCGGAACGAATAATAACAATATGCAGAACACATTAATGATTGCTATTAATGATTGTCTGTCAAAGACCGGCCTTGCTCAAAGAGTTGCTACAGGTAAAATGCAAAATGATTTCCTTATTGACGTATGGAATCAATGTAACGCAGATAGCAATACATTCGCATCTCGTATAAATCAAGAACTATTCAGCAAAGGAGCATAATGACAACAGAAGACAGGAGAGAAAGCGCAGTTAAAAAGAAACGCGGAACATGTGCCATTCTTATGAAATGTGCAGATCAGAAAATTGTAATTGATGACGTAGAATACGATGAAGTGTATGTAAGGATTGCTTCAGAAAACGAAGCAATAAGAACATCAAAAGATGTCAAAGAATACATGAATGAAAACGATATGTTAGGAACTGTATATGCAGCACGCCTTAACGTACCGATCACAAGGGTAGTTCAAAAAATAGCAAAATTCAGTTAATATGATTACGGTTGTAGTGTAGCCAGGCAGCACGCAGGAGCTAGCTAATAAAATGTAACCTGAAGGCCGGTTCAAATCCGGGCAACCGTACCAAAACAGGAGTTGTAATGTCAGAATTAATGGAAGACAAAGTAAACACAAAAATAATATCCTTAGAAGCCTCTAATATCAAAAGGATAAAGGCTATCAGGATTGAGCCCGATGGCAATATGATTGTTATAGGCGGCGACAACGGAGCTGGTAAATCAAGTATTCTCGATAGCATTGAATACGCTTTAAACGGAGGAAAGAGTATACCTTCTAAGCCTTTAAGGAACGGAGAGGATGAGGGTTACGTAGTCATAGAAACAGAAAGCTTGGTTATCAGCAGAAAGTTTACACCGGCAGGCAGTAAGCTTGTTGTAACAGATAAAGAGAATGGCATGATACTGTCATCTCCTCAGGGCATACTCGACAGACTAACAGGGGAACTGACTTTCGATCCTCTTAGGTTTTCGAATATGAGTGATACAAATCAAAATGCTACATTGACTAAGCTTGTGGGCATTGATTTCACTAAAATGAATGCAGACCAGAAGAGCAAGAAAGAAAACAGGAAATTCATAAAGAAAGAAGTGGATTCCATAAACGCAAGGCTTTCAGGGATGGAACATTTTGACGGCATTCCAAAAGATCCTGTCAACGTCTCTGAATTGATGGAATCTCTGAGCAGCAATAACGATGCAATATCTGAGCACAGATCAAATCTTGATGAATGTGAAGCACTTGCTGAATCATACACATCGACAATGGATGAAATATCAGAGTTTGAAGAAAGGATTCTTACACTTCGCAAGCAGTCTGAAGAGATGATGAGTGAAGGAGCGAAAATAAAGGCAATCAACGATGCCTTTGTAATGCCTGATAATTCAGAGATAGAAAATCAAATTAATAACGCTCATGAAACCAACACCAAGATACAACAGAATAACGAAATCTCAAGGCTAATGACTGAGATGGACGAAAAAACAAAAGAACATTCTGTTATCGACGCTGAAATCAAAAACATTGACAAAGAGAAGGCCATGATAATTCACGATGCACCTATGCCTGTAGACGGCCTGGGGCTTAGTGATGATGGCGTTGTATTCAACAACATTCCTTTTGATCAATGCTCAAGTGCTGAACAACTCAGGATAAGCATAGCTATGGGTGTGGCTTTGAATCCTCAGTTGAAGATCCTGCTTATAAGGGATGGATCGCTACTTGATAATCAAAGCCTCCGCATGGTAGCTCAAATGGCTAACGAGAGCGGTATGCAAGTATGGATGGAACGCGTTTCTACTGGATCAGAAACAAGCGTAGTAATAGAAGACGGAGAAATTAAGAGCTAACACAGCAAGCAACGGTGGACTTGTATTCAACTGAACGATAAGCGGCTAGCTAGCTCATCAAGAACTGTGAAAGCAGAGAGCATTGATCTACCCGTTAAAAAGCAGGGGAAGAGTGAGATAATATCAAAGGCTATACCTGCCCGTTGCTTTAATTTAAAAAAGGAAAGACGATGAGAAATAGGAAAGTTATGTTGTTGGTGTTATGTGTGGTGATTGCTGTAGGTGCTGAGGCTGGTAGCTGGTTTGGCAGGAAGAAGGTTGTAAAGCTTGAACCTGCTGTGGGGTATATCGAAAAAGAAGAGGTTGTCGAGGCTTCATGGGATCAGTGCATGAGTAATTATGAGGCTGGGAGGGTTGAAGAGAGGGTGTTCTTTTCCGCTAGGGGAGGTTTTAGGTTCTATGCGACAAATGGTATGACAAATAGGATCTCCTATATCGGATGGCATGAGCACAAATGCCCGAAATGCACTAAGAAGCATATATCAGACTACCCCAAATCTAGTACCTGGATAACGGGCGAGCAGATGAAATTGACCACCGAGATTTATAAGGACGGCGAGGTTGTGACTTCTTTTGTTGAGTATAAGTATCCTCACAAGAAGATTACGACGGTGGACACGGTTGGAATGGAGCGAAAGACGAATACTGTCGTTACGGTGGAAACTACCAAGAAAGGAAGTGATAAATGAAAAAGACATTAACAGCAATAACGCTAGCATTAACATCAATAATAGCAGCAGGATTAATACTTAGTTCTGGCTGTTCGTTGACTCTATCGCTTAATCTGCTTAACAACAGGTCAAGCCAGCCTATAAACGTAGGCGAAGGCGAAGCATGGGCCGATAACGCAACCACAGGGGGAGCTGATATATCTCCTGATGTTGATATTCCAATGGTGCCGTAAATAAGGAGAAAAAGATAATGATGAAGCTAATAATTAATATTTTTTTACTTATAATTTTTATTTCTACAGCAGTGTTCATTATGCGAGAAGTAAAAATTAATAGTAATGACATTTCTCTTTTAGAAGAAACAAAACATACTCCATGTGAAATTTTAGTTACATGTGAAGAATGCGGGTGTGCTATTCTTAGTCCTTACGCTGTAAAAGGTGAAAGTGTCATAGAGGAAGTAGAATTTCTTGCTTTTTACATTATCATTAGGAAAATAAGAGAAGAAAGAATAAGGGAAGTGTACTACTGTAAAGCTTGCGCTACAAAACCTAAAAAGAAACAGGAGAAGAAATAATGTCAAGATGGTACGATAGAGAAACACTAGAGTTGGTTCCGGAAGTCAAAAGTGCTGATGGAAAGAAGATGGTTAAGACAACGCTGGCCCACGCTCGTAAACAAGGCTTTCTGCCTAGCGTTACGACAATCATTGCTGATACAATGGCTAAAGGTGAACAGCTTTTAGACTGGATAGTAGATCAGAATTTGAAGGCTTGTATAGCTTTTCCCTTTGACCGCAATCCTAACATTGATATTGATGTTTCTGAATACAAGAAGATGATAAGGGCTAAAGCTAATGAGTTCAGGGACTACACAGCCAATAGAGGCAATGAACTTCATGATCATGTCCATACATGGGCTAAGTCAGGCAGGACAGTAAAACCTGATGATCCGGTTGGTCTGAAGATTATATCTTATTTCGAGAAGGAGTTTTCGAAGCATGATATAACTGAGCTTGCAACTGAAATGGCTGTAGGCGGCGTTCATATTGGTTACGTAGGAACTACTGATATATATCTTGAGACACCAGAATACATTATATTCTATGATCTAAAAACTACATCGTTCAAGGGTAAGTCTCAGAAGTTCAAGCCTTACGATAGCTGGATGACTCAGCTTGGTGGGTACTCAGGAACACTGATCACCGACAAGCCTATAAGACTTATGCAGGCAATAGCTGACAGAGATCACGGAGATGTTATTTTCTTAGAGCATAAAAATATAGAAAACTGGCAAGAGCATTTCAGAAATCTATATAGAAACTGGTGCATTCAAAAGAACTTTTTCCCTATGGAGCTTGATGTATAAATGTTTATAGGAGGCATAGCATTCGAAAGAGTAAGTTGCTTAGAAGAAAATAAGCATAAGAATTTCGGACGTATTTGGTACGATGAGGAAACGCATAACGCATCTATTTTGCTGCATGGTTTCCGATTCGGCCAAAGTTTCTGCATTCCTTATAACAAGATTGTTGACCCGCCTTATCTTAAGGGCGACATAATGATAAGCACTGGAGAGTATTTAAAAGATGACTCATTAATTAAAAATTATATGTGGTGTGGATGGATCTACACGGATAGCGATCAACGAGGATGTGTTTACCAGATCATATTCGAAGTAGATCCCACACCCATTTTAATAAATAAATCTATCAACAGAAAAAAGGACGGCATTGATATGAAGCTAGGTTGCTTTCTGGATATACAGCTCGAAGATAAAGACGAAAGGGCTAATAAGGTGAATGCATGAGGCATTGCGCTGAATGTATAGAAAGAGACAAGGAAATTGATGGACTTCATAAGGATATGAAGCATGAGCGTGAAATATTTAACAGAAAGTGCCAAATTGCTGAAGAGAGAATTTTTCAGCTCGAATATCAAAATAAAGCACTATTAGAATCAATCATAAAGAGCTTAGCTTTAGAAAGTAACGTTGTTATGACGGTAACTGTTGAGAAGAATCAGGAGGATAAATGAAAATAGAAAAAGGAAAAACTCTCAGAAAAAAAAGAGGAAGGACTGCTAAGTATCCGTTTGAAGCTCTTGAAGCAGGCGACAGCTTCACAGTGCCAGGTAAGACTTCAAGAGATTTGCACGGTACTATATCCTATTGGAATAAATTGCTTGCTCCTAAAATGTTTGCTAGTGGTATTCACGATGCGAATGGCAAGCGAATAACTGATAAAGGCCGCTTGGCTGTTAGAGTCGTAAGGGTTTCATGAGTAAGTATAAAGAATACAATAAGCTTATAGTCACTGCTTATTATGTACAGCAAGGCTTGCCTGAACCAGTATACGAACATAAATTCCATGATACTAGAAGGTGGAAGTTTGACATAGCATGGCCAAAACTAAAGATAGCCTTGGAGGTCGAGGGCGGTGTTTTTACAGGCGGTAGACATACTAGGGGCAAAGGCTTTGTAAAGGACATGGAGAAATATAATTCAGCGGCTACTCTAGGGTGGGTTGTTGTTAGATGCATTCCTGATGAAGTTTGCATGCTGGACACTATTGAAATGGTTAAGAAAGTTATAACCATTTACGGACAAGAGAAAAAGTGTCAACTCGATTTTGAATACTGGCTAAAACAAACCTGCTTCCAGCAGCCTACGCCAGAAGCTTATGATTTAGCTAAGTCTGCATGGGAAGCGGCAGATACATACCAAAAACTTAAATGAATAAGAACTCAAGACTTAAAAAAGAATTGTTTAGACTGTGGCAGGAATGCCAGGCTATAATATGGAAGCATGGTTGCGGATGGTGTATGAAGCCAGGGCCTATAACAGGGCATCACATCATAATTAGGAATTACAAGCTAACTGCGTGGAAACTTCTAAACGGAATAGGATTATGCGATGATTGTCATAGGAAAGTTCACGATGATGAGCATGCTGATAAAGAACTACTCGAACACATACGTAATAAATGGCCCCATATTTTTAACTATCATGCTAAATTCTGGCCTCTCGCAAGAAGAAACACACATGTTTTTTTAAAGCATGAATTAATTGAAATACGATCAGAACTTAAGAGGTTTATAGAAACTCACAATGATGCCTAGCTTATCACTCTGGTTTATCTTCATATTACTTGCGCTTATTATTGCGTCACTGTTTTGAATTGATCAATAATACTGTCGTCCAGCGGGTCCCATCTCATTATCCAATGCTTTACTATGGAATCCATATCAATACCATTCTCTTCGAAATAGTCTTGATCCCAGTCCCTGTGTAACTGGATAATCTTATTAGGGAATCCCCCAAACTTCATAATATCAATTAAATCCCTGCTTACGGCTTTAGCTGCTTTAGGATCTGTTTTAGATAATGCATTGTAAGTGTCTGTCGCTGCATCGGAAATAGAGTTTATCAAATCGAAATACAGCGGAGATGATTCGTTTCTCCATGAATCGTACAGCAATTTAGTTGTTATCGCTGGTCCTATCACAGGCATCATAGCCAGGTTGTATACTATAAAGTCTTTTATGAACTCCTCGTAACTCTCAGGCAACCGGCCCTTTGCTATCAATCCTAATCCTATTGTAGGCATAATCATGCTCATTGCTACCTTGTGCCCAACATTAGTATTAAGCCCGTACCGCCTTAAAGTCTCTGTATTGGTAGAGAAAGCAACGCTTATCAGCTCGTTTATGCCGCCATTCTTGAAGGCTTGCTGCAGTGGTAATGCCATTTGAGTCCTGAAATAGTCGAAATTCTTCATTAATTGACCTGTAAATGGTATCATAGCACGTTCAAACTCGTTGCCTGTCTGCATTAAATTGCGTTCACTGGTGTTGGCTGCGGGCTGAGATCTACTCGTAACTTCATCAGCAAACTTAAATGCATCCGCATCGGCCTCAGAATCGCCCATACCTTCAGCTTTGTTCTGCCTATACTTGAAGTCGTATGAAGCTCCCCACACCGATGTACGTGTGATCTGATCGACTGTGCGTTGAGGTAGTACAGCGGCCTCTTTGATAGGTAAACCCAGTACTCTCATGTTTATAATGCCTCCGTGAGCATTCATTATGTCCACTTCAGCAGGGTCATGCCTAGATTGCGTATGTACTGAATGGCCTTCTTTCATTTTTTCCCATACTGGATCTCCGGAAAGAACTTCTCCGTTTGTTTTGAAATTAGCATTATGAGTCATTGCATACTGGAATTTCTGCATCATATTAACACCAATCTTCAAACCATCAAAGAAAGGTAGTTCTGAAGCACCATTGAAACCAGATATAGCCTGTCTCATTATTGAAGGCACGTTACCAGCTAATACCGAAAGCTTAAACCTGCTGGTCACAAATTTAGTAGCTATCTCTGCATCGGTCATGTTATGCATTCTTCCCGTTGCATATCGTTCACGCTCTACCATAGTCTTGAGAGTGTCATGTTCCTTCGTAAGACCTTTTTTCAGCATTGATTCTACTATGGGCTGTTCATTCAGAAGGTTTGCCAGGTAGTCTATGTTATCGGCCTTAGAAATATATGTTTGCGCCTGCATCATGTATGAATCGAATATAGCCATAACATTAAGATTGATCTTTTGTCCGAGAGTACCTGCACTTCTAGACTTATGCCTGCTCTGGTCTCCAATTCTTCCTTCTATCTTGCTTGGACTTATCCCGAGCTGGTTTGCCAGGTAATCAGTATCTACGAACAACCCACCTTCTCTTATCATGGGAAAGTAAAACTTTATCTCTCCTACTGGTTCACCAGTAAGGTTTACTTTTACTTCGTTGATTCTAGGCAGAATCCATTTAAAATAATCATCAACCCTTTTTTGTATTAATTTAAGCTCTGGAGTGCTATTCATTAATTCGAATGCATCATTAACTACTTTAGAAAACTGTTCTCTGCTTCCTTCCCCTATATCCCTATTGGACTGAAACAAAGCTTCTGACTCATGGTTAGCAAATAAACCGTCTTCATTCAATTCTGTACGTCCTCTAGTAATTAAAGCTATTCCTAGAGCATCATTCCATGTATAGTTTCTATCTCCTAATATTGCGTTGCGTCTGAGTACTTGGGGAATAGCTCCATCTTCTTCTGTTTTTTGTTCTAGCCACTCTCTATGGTTTTGTACTTCTTCCGAATGATCCCTCTGCATCTTGTACCATAAACCTCCGACTATCTTTGTGAGATTAGAATTCGGATCACCATCAACTATTTTAGCAAGCAAGGCTTCAAAACCAGTAACTCTAAGAACCATGCCTCTGAATAATCCGTTCTTAAATTTCTGAGCCCCTTCAATAACTCTATTAGCCGTATTGATGATACTTGATTGCACATCATGACCGCCTAATGCTCTTGATCTTGAATCTATATCGTTTGGCCTCAAATCTAAATCAGATGCAATCAGCTTTGCATTATCTTTTATAGCTTTCTTCCTAGTAATTTTATCATTTAAAAAGCTTTCAGGAGAATCTTTCTGTGCGCTATCCTTTATATCTAGCTGACGTTGAACATTACCTAAATCGCCTCTATCTGGTTCATGACCGAAAAGCCTTGTTGATATTGTGTTTATATCTGACTGGCCTCTAAGAAGAGGAAGCAATTTTTCTGTTGGTATTTCGTTCCTATTAGCTAAGTCTAATTGTTTTGCAAAGCCATCAAGATCTACAGGCTTTATTTTTCCTGTCTTATATAAAGCGTTCCTGAGTTTCTTCTGCCTTTCACCATCGTCAGGTATAGCATTGATCTGATCTATAATGTCCTGCTCAAGAAGTATGCTATTAAAGGATTGAGCCATTTCAGTTGCTTCTGCTATAGCTTCTCCTGTTTGAATAGAAGAGGTGTCAGTTATTGTATCACTAAACCAGACGTCAAATACTTTCTTAACATCATCAGTAAGTATATCTTCATGGTTCTTTACCGACTCAGACATTGAAGCTTTTATATATTCGAATGAATCAACTAGGGATCTGTTAGAATTTTCAGGCAGTAAACCAGTTTGAATATATTGGAAAAATGCTGTGACCATTCTTTCATGTGAGCTATCATCCCATTTTCCTTCTGTACCGTAATTCTTTAGAAGAATATCAGCATGAGAAACAGGTAAAAGTTCTTCAGATACTATATGGTGAACCCATTCATGTACGATAGTCTCTGCTGTGGAACCTTTATAAAAAATAGCAAGCTTATTATCCTGCAAATACATTGCATTTATTTTATTTGATGTTTCTTTTGCGTTCTCTTCTGAAAGAAAAAATCCTCCAGCAGGTCTTTTTTCAAGAGTAGGCGTTCCTTTAATTCTTTCAAATCTTTCTCTTTTCTCTAACCACTTCTGAACGTTGGCAGAATCTCTTTGAGCTTGTGTCATTTCTTCTGTGCTAGCTGCAGGCTGTTCTACATCATGACCAAAAACAATTGCATCTAACTCTGATACAGGTTGAGGGACTAAAAGACCGTCACTATTTTCAATAAAATCTACTTTGCTTCTGAGTTTTGCTATATCTTGCTGAACCTTCTTTCTCTCAGCTTTAGTCAAGCTAGGATTTCTGGATACTATAGAATCGTAAAGAGCTGTTCTCTTTTCTCCATCAGAAACATCTAAATCCCTGCTTATTTTATCTCGTAATTCTGTTAGTATTTTATCGCCTTTAAGTGAAGCATCAGACAATCTTTTATTAACTAAGTCAGAAGTTTCTTTAGAAATTTCATCTGTGCTATCATCTATGTTAAGCTTATACTTTTCTTCAGCAAGTGCTGATCTTGATTCGTGACGCATCAATTTAAGTCTTCTCAATGTTTGATCAGTAAATGGGTTTATTTCTTCCTTTTCTTCTGTTTCAACTTCTTCATCTACTACTGGTTCTTCACCTTCTGCAGGCTCAACAGGTTCTTTGACTTCCTCAGGAGTCACGTTTATTACTCCGTCACCATCCATTGATACTGAATATGTTTTTCCTGATATACTTACATCCTTTATTTCTTCATGGACAAACAAAGCCTTGTAAACTGATTTATTTAAGATTCCTTTAGCTTTTACTGAATCTAGTTTTACACCTCCCTCTTCAGGGATATTACTCTTCAAACTTATTGCAAGCACCTCTGCAAGACCTGTTGTGTCTTCATCATACCATTGGCCAGTTTGTTTTCTTATCGCTTTAACCTGCATGTCATTGTCGTCTATAAGTGAATTAAGATCTTCTCTTTGCGACATGCTTATAAGTTGAGTATTAAACTCAGGCACAGTTTCAGACAGCATATTTATTACAGCTTCTTCTCCTTGCTTCATAGTCTCTCTTAATACGTTCTGATTGATATCACCTTTCACTATTGCTGTCTTAAAAGTCTCGACATAATCCAACGGAGATCGTTCTGTATCGTTTGCAGCTAGATTAACAGATATATTAAATATGATATTTCCTGCCTGCTGAGATGCTTCTTCACCAATTATAGGTGAAACACTTTCAGCTATCTGACTCGTTTGGAAAGCTAGTTCCTCAATTAATACAATGTCAGTTTTGCCTTCAACTGTAGCTGCTGCATCTAATGTTTTAGAATCTGGTTTCTGAGCTATTCTTTTCTTTCTATCTGCTAGTCTTCTAGCCTGGTTACTTCCTCCGAAAGCTCCCATTAATATTGCAGTAGGTGCAGTAGCGAATGGAGTAGCTATCATGGTTTCAACAAAGTCTTTAGGATTTACATCTGTATTGCCTGTTAAGGCTATATCTGATATTGCTTTGAAAGCTAGATCAGGGATTTCCTCAAGAAAAGTTTCTTCACCAACTGAAGCAGCAACTCTACCAAGATAACTTTTAGGCCATCTTGACATTTTAGCCATGAGTCCTGTACGAACAACAGCATCATCAATATTGTCAATACCGTTTAAAGCCCATGATGTAACCTTATTCTCTATGCCTTTACCGTAAAACCTTTCAGGACCGGCCATCTTCTCAAGCATGAACGTAACACCTGTCCTTACAGTAGCTCCTAATGAAGCCATTTCGGGTGTTGCACCCATATCTTCAAGTTCAGCTTTGTTTGCTCCCCAGGATCGCATACCAACGCTTGTAAGCAGTCCTGCGCTACGACCTAATGATACAAATTTCTGCATACTACTGCCTGCTTTAAAAAGCTTTCCGGCTAAAGCACCTACTCCAGCTCCTGAATATTGAGATGCAACCATAGTGACGAGTTCAGGTATACCAGTACCTGTGAAGTATGCAGCTTTATTAGCAAATCCTTTTGAAGGACGTTCTTCACCTCTGGAAAGCTGTCTTCCTCTTGATATGTCTGATGCTTCTTTAGCTGGCTGAAACCCTAATTCTCCGAGAGTTTGAAGAGGACCCTCTATAAAAGAATCTCTGAATCCTGATTTCATTCCTTTTTTAAACTCTTCACCTATACCTCTGTTTATAGGGTCAGTTTCTCCGGTTTTCTCTCTTTGTAAAATACTAGTTCCTGTGCCGGTTACGAATTCATCATCAATAGGATTCTCTAAATCAATAATATCATCAAATATCTTACTCATTTAAATCTCCCTCAATGCATCTGTATAGACCTTATCGAAGTCTTGTTTTGTAATTTTTTGCTTATCATTAAGTTTTTTAAAATCTGTAATCTTCTTTGCCTCTTCTACATATTCCTTCTGCCATTCCTTATCCAGTGAATCATTAAACAGTTCTATAAATTTGGCAGGATCTTCAGTGCTCATTCTATCTAATATTTTACGTCCTGTCACTTGTCCATACCTATCTACAAAAGGTATCAGCATTCTTCTTGATGCTCTGTCAGATACTATCTTGCTTCTTCTTAAATCTACAGTCCTCTTTCCTGTTAATTCTGCATCTAATTTTGTTGTAGCATTAAGTTTTGCATCTTTCTTTATATCTGAAGGAACGCTAATCCATTCAGGATCTTGACCCAATTTAAGAATAGCATCATCTATCTTTTTAGTATTCACAGTCAATAAACCTTTTGATTCAACAAGTCCTTCAAGATTTTCCATAGCAATTCTGGATTCTTCTGATACCTGTCCTTTAGCAACTCTAAGATCTTCTATTAACTGATCCTTTGCTATTCCTCCATCCTCTATTTGTCCTTTACTAACTTCATCAATTTTTAAGTCAATTGGCTGCTTGTTAAATATCTGATCTATATTGACTCTTGCAGTCGTGTCGGAATTTTTGATTGTATCTGAGTTGCTTGCTATGTATTGAGCTACTGCAAGTTTAACTCCTATTCTTCTTAATGATCCGTCTCCTGACTGAAGCAATTCCTGTATTACTGGCTCGTTACTGCTAAGACCGTCCTCTATAGCCCTTACATAAGACTCACCAATCTTTGCGCCTGTAACTGCGTTCTCAATCTTTCTGAGATCTTTTAGAGTGTTGATGTCTTTACTTCCATCTTCTCCTACAGTTATTACCGATGACTGAGCATATGTGTTTAGAGCATTATTAAGTTCATCTGTTCTTGTTTGATTACCCGTATTTATTTCAGATAATTCATCATCTGTTAAAGATCTGCCTAGTCTTGATTGAATAGCATTAGGATCTGCTACTATAGATTCATTTTGGAAATCTCTATCAGTACCATCTAAAGCAGAAATTACGCTGCTCTGTGTGGTTCTTCTATATAAATCAATAAGACCTGCTTTATTTGTTGGATCAACATCTGTTTGAGATAATACATTTGGTACTGATGATCTCTGATATCCAAAATCAGATAATTTAGGAGTCTTTTTTCCGCCCCAAACTTTTCCGTCTTTATACTCACTCTGAGTACTATCAAATTTAAGCCTCAATGGATCATCTTCAGGTAGTCCATTAATCTTTTCTATAAAATCTTCAGTGTCTTTGTTTGCTATAACTATGTCATTGCCGCTGTAATCAATAACTTTCATCTCATCAAGAATCACGTTTTTCCTAGAAACATCATTCATTGAAATCAATGCATCATTCTTTGCTATATTATCATTCTTCTGTTGAGCCTCAAATTCAAATGCTCTTGCTTTATTGCTTCCGTCTAGAGTTAAACGCATGCTGTTGTATAGATCATTTATAGGTCCGTATTTCCTTGCTGCTTCTTTATTACCTGATATAGCAAAAGCAATTCCTTCATGAACATATTCCCTATCTTCTTTCGTCAGCGTTCCGAGTATTCCAGGTTTGAATTCATTGCCTACTATATAATTAGCAAGTCCTCCTGCTTTTTCAACACCTTCCACAAATGATGAATCTCTCGAAGCTTCTGCTATATCAAATGTATCATTAAAATCAGATACAAAATCTCTCACAGCTTTATGAGCCTTGTCTTGATCCTCAACAACTACAGCTCTAGCGTTTACTACTTTTTCGTCAATCTGAAGAAATACCTGATCAAGGATCTCCCTGTAAACTATCTTATCACCCTCTTCATTCTGATCTAATTCATCTATAACTGATTTTATTGCTGACTCTATGTCTTTACCTTCTGTAACTCTATCAATAGATTTAGTTGCCATTGATTGAACAGACTGTGTTTCGTCTATTGTTGCCAATATTATGCCTGTAGGAAGTTCTGCGGTTTCCTGTATTGTATCTTTATTATTGAGTATATCAAGTTCGTCTTCATTTACCGAACCTGTCTTGATCATTATTTTCTGAACATCTGGACTTTCTATATCATAGTTACCTGCATTGATTGTAGATATAGCATGATCTTCTTCAGCTTTTTTAAGCTCTGCTTCTGAAGGCTTTGCAACCTTCATTCTTCCTGCATTCTCTCCTTTTTGTTCTACAGTGACACCAAAAACAGCTTTCCATCTTTCATAGTCTTCAGTGTATCTTATATTAGATCCGTCAAGCCATTGCTCTTTAACTTTACTGAATTCTTCTTCAGTCATGTCTGAGTTTTTCTCAGAAAGAAAAGTAAGAAATTTAGGCTCATTTATAGATTTTTCAAGACCGAGCATCTTGGAAGCCAATACTTCTTTTTTATCTAATGCGCTTTGTTTTGCTTCGAGAACTGCACTGGCTCTGAATCTTCGCTGATAAAGAGGCTTATTAACTTCTCTAGCTACTACTTCTGAAGCATATCCGCTTATGACTGGATTACTTTTATACTTCTTAAGAAAATCGTCTACATCATCAGATGATTGAATATTAGGCAATACTTCGGTGAAATCGGAATTAAACTGAGATTCTGCTTCATCTCTCATTTCAAGATATTGTCTACCTGCAGAAGATGCTGAAAGTTGTGGCTCTATTGCCTGAAATTCGTCTTCATCAAGAGCTACAGCATTTGCGGGATCAGCAAGTATAGCATTTATCTTTTCTGCTGTGTCACCTATCCTGCTTGCTGGCAATGAATTCTGAGCCTCTCCTCTTCTTCTGCGTCTACCTGTGAGTCCTACTACATCGTCTTTAATTGTACCTTTTACTGCAGCTGTAAACCCTCTATCTTCCGACTGTTTACGTTCGAAAGCAATAAGCCTTTCTCTGTTGACGTTAAGTTTATCGGGGTCTGCTCTTATTATAGCTGGTCTGACACTAGCTATTGCAAAAGCTATTTCTTCGTCACTTTTAATAGGAAATGGCTGAGACAGCCTGTCTCCTACTTGATCTACTGATGCTATAGCACCTGGTCTGATCTGTTCTTCACCTTCTATCTGTAAACTCGTAACACCTGATTGATCCTGTAGCGTCCCTGAAGCTCTTGCGGCATCGAGGGCTTCTTCTTCAGCCTGATGGGATAAGTTAATCCTTGCTCTTATATCTGCATCAGTTTCGCCTTCTTCTGTAGGGCCTCCGAAGAACTGTTCATCTACTTCAGTTCTTATTCTAAATCGTTCGTCAATTTGTCTCTGCTTAAAATCTTTTGCTTTTCTTATTTTATCATCTATTGTTTCTTGTGTTGATATATCAGGTGGCATGTTAACTCCTTATGATGTCAATATCTTAACAAATGTATTAACTAATCTATTTGCGTTATTTCTTATATCATATTTAGATAAAAGCTTTCTTCTTCCATGTGCTCCCATTATTCTTCTAAAGTCGTTTTCTAATACAAGTTTTTCTATGTGATCATACCATTCATTTTTATTATGCACAAGAAAACCATCAACATTATCTTCAATTTTGTCTGAATATTCATCAATAGCAGAAACTACAGGTGCTATACCTAAAGCCCAATACTGGAATATTTTTATGGCACTTT